>Ga0123353_10019269_pt1 | contig 10128 bp, 2 predicted proteins | sample TergutLab28metaG_3_FD_92763 | JGI IMG/M metagenome (GOLD analysis project Ga0123353, IMG submission 92763) | Labiotermes labralis P3 segment gut microbial communities from Petit-Saut dam, French Guiana - Lab288 P3 | ecosystem: Host-associated > Arthropoda: Insects > Digestive system > Gut ...
GACCCGGTACCCATTTTACAGGAGGCTGGGTGGGCCCCAGGGCCGGTCTGGACGAGCGGAAAATCTTGTCCCCACCAGAATTTGATCCTGAACCGTCCAGCCCGTAGTCGGTTGCTATAACGACTGAGCTACCCGGCCCACTATACATACAGATAGACACCCTATTAATGACGAACATGAATTCCTGTGGCTATGGATGGAGCATCTGACAGCAGAAAGTGAAAGTGAAATAACAGCAACACAAGAAACCAAGCATTATGCAACACGAATATTGAAAACAGGGACAGTCAGCAAATGCAGACTATGTAAAAAATATGATGAGACATTACATAACTTTATATCAGCATGCCCAATATTGGTAAAAGAACAATATGTAATGTGATATTGTAGAGTGTATGCTCAGGGCTGAACTAAGGGGCAGGCCAGTCAGGCAGCTGCCTGAGGCACCAACCTGTAAGGAAAAGACATCAGTGGAATAAATGAAAGTATGGTGCTAGGAAACTCAGGTTTACAGATGCAAAAAAAATTCTCCAAAAATTGCCCAGAATTTGAGTATGTGCCATCAAAAATTTTCACCAGCCCTGCACTAGGACAAAAAAGTGTAAAGAATATTGGTTTGAAGGGCACCAAATAACTTGCCTGCCCAGGATGCCCATGTCTTGGGCCATCCCAGTGAGTGCTCAGCTACCCTTTAACATATGCAAAGATATGGAGGGGTGAAATATGACAACAGCATAAGTATGAGAGTGCACCAAAGACAGTAGAAACAAGTCACATAAGTAAGGTAACAAACCACATTACGTACTCAGCAAGTGACAACTGACAGAACCATCCCCAACAATAAACTAGGCATCATAATCCATAATAATGGATAAGACACATGTCTGTTAATAGATGCTGCAATGTCGGGAAAAAGCATGTGGTCAAGAAAGAAGCCAAGAAGAATTTAAAATATAAGTGAAATACAGCATGTGAAATAAAAAAACAGAAGTAATATCAGTAATAACTGGGGCAACTGGAACCATCTCAAAACCATTAAAAAACTACCTAAACATACCTGGAAAGCATATTAAGAAACTACAGAAAACAGCCATATTTGGCACTGCACATACTTCAAAATTATTGACACAATAGTATAAAACATTTACCATGGGACATAACATCACAATGCACCACCTATTACACCCACACAGCTGCTGTAACATTATATACTGTAGAGAAATGCTGTTTTCCTGGCATATAATTATAAACATCCTATAGATGATGATGATGATGAAGAAGAAGAAGATGATGATTATGATAGTAGTAGTAGTAGTAGTAGTAGTAGTAGTAGTAATAATAATAATAATAATAGTTTTTGCATGAAAGAGTAATAGTTGAGAGAGACTTGATAAACACTAATTCAGAACACACTATAATTTGATACCTCTTTACTCCTTGTCATTTCAGATGGCCATTTCCCTCCAGACTTCAAAACACAACAAACAAATTGTATTTAAAATTATATTTAGATGTAAATATCCTAAATGCACAATTCAAATCCACATGTGCATGCATAAAGAATGGACTAATATGCTGCAAAATTTATGTTACAACTGTGATCCTTTCTTACTCCACAAAAGCATTTATTTTATGGAGCACAAATATGACATAATACAGTGTGATGACCTTCTCAGTCAGCAAAATTCTGTCTGACAAACCAGTTTGCAACATCTGAGGATCAGCATTACTATACTCAACACAGTAAGTAAGAAAGTCTGCTTGGTTTACATTTCATTATCAAGTACAGACAAACATGCTAATCTTCCTGGAAACATCTATCATAACAGAGTTACTGTTTCAAACTGAACATTAACAGTAACAGAAGTAATCAGAAAGTAAAGGCATGTACATATCCCCTCAGTCTGGCAGTTTCACAATAGGCCTTATGACATACATTGCACATTTTTCTTGTATAAAACTGAAGTGGAGTTCTTGAATGACCTAGGCATGGATTGAAGGATGACATGAAAATGAATCTTAAACAGACTGGGATCAGGGGTGTATAGCTTTGTCTTCAACTCAGAAGCTTTCACAACCACCATGCAGGTGCTATTGATACTAAGGCATGAAAGTCATATAAAATAAAATAAAAAATAAATAAAATTAAAAAATAAAACACAAAATATTAAAATAAGCATGAAAGTAAGTTACGTTTTTTTTCCTGCAGTGAAACTGGGTTTCATGAAAATCGGCCAAATGGTTAAAAATTATCAATGTAGAACAGACACACTGATATAAACCTCAGTGTCTTTGTAAAATACAATAAGAAGGGCAATATGCAACCCTTTCTATTACTGAAATCAATTAACAGCTTCTTCACACACAGCTTCTTATTTATTTAAAAATGCATTATCAACTGTAGGCATTAGGACAATTGTGTGAAAGGTTTGATCTGGCATGATGAATTAAAAAAAAGAAGAGACACCACCACGAAAGAAGAAGAAAGAACACCAAAGAACATGGGATAGAAGGAAATTTACAAGACATGAATAATACAGGAATGCTTGCAGAAGTGGCATCTGGGGATGCCATGGTGGTGAAGAGCCATGTAACACTGACTATAATAATAATTAGGAAAGATGTGGAAGCAGTTATGGACTGTTTTAAGGTACTACTGCATCATTGGGCTCCTAAATACAAATAACCAAATCCAACAGATGGTCTCAAAGCAGATCTATGGGCATAATATAGCGGGGTTCACATGTGATCATGAGAAGTGCAGACTGTTTATCCCACAAAAGTAGAGCTTTGATTCAAGTGATCAATAAACAGTCTATTAAGCTAGTTCTCATGTATCTGGTTTATTTGCTAACAATTTGTCATTAATTAAACTTTACCCACTATTTTGTGTACCATGTATGAATATATTAAAATGGCAAATTTAAAATAAGTAATAACTGATGCATGCCTTTAAATGGGAGAGTTTTCATTATGATAATACCATATAAGATGAAACAGAAACATAATACTCAATGAAGGGAAAATAAACAATTCTGTTATATGGCATCCATTGGTGTGATGTCACATGACACAACTACCAATCACATTTAACTGAAACACAAGAGGTGCCATAAATAAAAATAGTTGCTGAATTTGCAGTCAGGAGGACAAAGGTGGGCAAGTATCTCTGTATGTGGGTGTAGCAGTAGTGTAATAGTACTGCAATGAAGCAGGCCTCAGCATTTCTACAGGTGGCATGAAGAGTAGCCAGCTGGCTAAATTGAATACACTAAGTGAACAGTGATTACAAGTGACTATGGAACCAATATCTTTAAAGAAAATTTAATTTGTTTAAAACTACACTAATACCACAGCAAGAAAAGTGTAGCACATTACATCTAGTTTTAATTATAAATGCCCTCCATCTGGTGATTAACAGTAAACACAACGCATGACAGAAGTTTGAAACATCATTTGTGAAAAAAATATCTGACTTAAGGTAAGAAAATAATTTCTATTTCATTAGCTGCCTACAGATCACACACTTATTAAAAGTAACTCATGAGTAATAAATTTGTAGTTACATGAGTTTTGTCATGAGTACTGCATGTACCTGCAATCACATTCTTATTTATTTACTCACCCTAAAAACTTACAGTGAACAACAAAAACAATGATTCTTCCCATACCTCATATGTTTAAATAACTTTCTCGGTACTTTTCATTATTGTCATCTAACATCACCATTAACATCGTGTTAATATACTTTCATAAAATTAAGTATTTATTTTATCAAAAATCTCACTGCATGCTGTATAAGTTGATTTAAACCACACTCATAAACCACTGGTGATGGACTCACTGATTTATGGTGGGGGAGGGGGTTCCGGAAGTTGGCAAAAATTATAACCTCCTAGAACCTTTCCTGCTTCTTATAGGAGACTGTATGGTATAAATATGCAGATCTAGCATATTGCCAGATGTCAGCAATTGGCCTCATGACTGTATGCTCATTCCATGACAGAAAGGTTGCATATGCTCACTTTAATATTCAGGAGTAGCCATAATGTTCCACTTTCATACAGACCTGGCATCAATTATAATTTTAGCTGGGGGACTCTTGTACATCCAGTCATAAATCTTCACGTTCCATAAAATGCAGAGAATTTTTTGGCAAGCTGAGGAACTATTAGCTTCTCCAGACAGACTCTGCTCCATGAAGTCAGTCAATCAAGGGGTCTGTTAGAGGCTGGTCACAATAAACTCTCATGGTTCACAAGTTTGAGAAGAAACATGGATGAAAACTCCATAAGCTTTTGTCATATCTTTTCACTTCTGAAAACACAGAAAAACATTTGCAAATTTATTTTGAACTGACTTCATAAGACTTGAGAAAAAAACAGAAAGATCAAGTACTTCAAAACTTTGTATCATATTCTCTCCAGTCATTATATTCTTCACGTATTCTTCAATAAGACGATACAGAAACAGAAAGATGAGAACTAATTCGACCATACAATGACCTCCATACTCATGAAGCAAGGCATCAATGTAACATAATTCTTGTCAGAGCATGTCCTGAATTATCACTCATCTCATCAGCTAACAACTTGGTTACTAGCAATTGTAATTTCAATGATTCTATCTTCTAACACATCCTGAGAAGTCTACCTGAAAACAGTATTTAATTACTTGTGTATGTTTCATACTCGTAAATGGATGACAACTTGAAAAAACTCAATAGTTAAAGCCCTCACATAATGAGGAACTCAAAAAATAAAAACCATATTATATGAAATCCTTAGCTAATACATCATAAAATAATATTAACATGAATTGGGAGATGGGTTCCTTGGCAAGAGAGGAGGAAGTGAGCATATCATATACTGGGCTGAGATTCTTATTGTTTACTGTATATCTGCTTCAGGATTGGAAAACATTTAAATATAAAGAACAACAGCAGATAAGATTCTTACTACATATATACACACACATGATATATGGTAACAAGCTTAGCAATGAAGTTTAGTTGCTCAGCATTCTCTGATACATCACACATGTAAAGGACAAGGAAAAATCTTATATTATATTCATGTGCTTCCACCCAATAATTTTGATAGATTTTAATGTTTTTTAATTATTTATTTTTCATATTTTACATGTATACTGAGAAAGTTTTCAATATTGTTTAACCCAACCCTACTTTTGTATCACTTTACTATCACTATTCAAAGTAAGGATAATTTTGCAGTGTGGGATCCCACAAGAACGAAATGTAAATACCATATGTTTGACATATAATTGTATTATAACTGCTATTTAATTTTGTAAGGGCCCAAAGATGGATAGATTCAATCCAAAATATGTAGCCACAGAAAAAATACAAGTTGTGTTTGAGGATTTGTTGTGTACTTTTCAATGAATTGAGAACTTCTAATTCTAAAATACCTCTGTGAGTTACTCTTTGTCCAATTATTAACTTGTCATAGTAAGTGTCACCATAGTGCATACATAACTTAAAAACTGTAGTATTTATTTTTATCTTCTCCTTCCTATTGAAAATTTCTTTTCCATCAGTTGTAGTAGTACAGGGCCCTAGGATGCCTAAATACAGCTGTTGGGCAAAATGTCTGCCATGAACAGTTAACGACAAAAACTAGGAAACCACTTGATCTGAACACTGCCTAAGAGAAATGTCTTTAAAGAATCCATATACAGGTGGATTGCCATATTCGTGGGTAATACATTCCAAGACCTACCATGGTTACGGAAAACCATGGATAATGTCAAAAGCTATATATAAAGTCATAAGTGATATTCGTGTATCATGCATAAATACAGTAAAGTTTAATTGATAAATTACGCACAGTAAGACATTATCAACATTAAAGAAAGTAATAATAAACTGTACTGTAAAGCCTGGCCAATTGCATCTTTTGAACATAATACATTTCACCATGTCAAGTCCATTTAACAATTCACAGAGCTCTTCATTTTGTCTTAGTCTCCATCATAAGTCATTTTCATAGACTAGTTCAAAGATTCTTCTCAGCATTTTCCTTACACACACTGCTAACCTTTCATCTGATGAATGTGTCATCCATTCTTCACAACCATAGCTTATTAGTGGTCAAATAAGACTCCTGTATATCCTAAGTTTATCTTGGTCATGATTGTTGGATTGGCATAAAAAGCAATATGCCAGCATTACTGTTTGTTTTTAAACCTCAACATATAGACTGGAATAGTTTGATGATTACCCTGATAAAGAATTTATTGATTAATAAATGTACAAGCCAAATGTTGGGTTTTGTTGTAAGTTTTATATGCACTGTGCTATGATCCATGCCTCTGACTGTACCATTTTACACCTTTTGTAAATTGTGCTGTGCATTGCAACAGGACAAATATGCCTCATGTGTGGTTGTGGCTCACAATATGGCTCCTTCAGCAGTGTGGTTATGAAGAAACTGCAAGCATTAGAATAAGGAAACTTCTCTTCAACCAGCCAGACTCATTGTATGAAAAGACGTAAGTACAATACATGTGGACGGCCAGGTGTTTGGTTCCCACACATTTTTCTGGGGATGGCAACAATAAAAGCACCTCAATAATATGTAGTTTTTTGAGATGGTCTTTAAGAGGATTTACAAACACTGAGATGCAGAATGTTCCTAAGTTTTCAAATATCATATAACAATATGCTGCCTTGAAAAAAATACAGCATTATACGGATAATGTTAAATGCAAGGATTTCAAGAGAATTTAAATTAAATGACCTATAAACATCAGGAAACAGTACACAGTCCTTCACAATTACATTAAGACATGGCCCAGCTTCTTCAACTTAAATTAGTATTATGGTGTTGAAATGTTTCTGAACTATTATGCAGGTGTTCTCCTAATGTACAACTTTGCTGCAATAAATTACATTCCTTTTTCTCCAAATAACTTGAAAATCTCACATAAATAACACTTCCAAGTAAAAACTGCAGTATATAAATTTTAAATATGATTTTTCAGTCCATGCTCTTAATTCTTATGTTGCTTTCCAGCCTCCAACGGATGAATTCCACATATATTGACAACAAATATTCACAGTGGCTTCCAATTTCAAATACAGCCAAGCAAACTGGCAGGTACAATTTTCACAATACAAATGCAGCACAAGCTCGAGGAAAGAGAGAGACAGAAAACCAACCACCATGTATAGGTGTTTTGTATCCCATAGATAACAACAGGCCAGCAGGAATGCCCATGTCAAGTAAGGGCAAAAGATGCCAAGGGGAGCTTATAGGAAGGAAAGTATATGGTGACCATCATCAAAAGGTAACGAGCAGATCTGACTACATGAACAAAGAGGACAATGTTAATTACTACAAATCAACATATCCTTCATTTACTGATGATGATGAAAACAGAAGAAATTTTGAATCTGCAATGGACAACGATGATATGCAGGATATCCAAGTGATTGCTATACCTCAAGCTACAGAGAACAATTTTAATGCCAACATACCCCAGTCACTTGCCAGCTACATAGAGCAAGCCTCTAAATCTAAAAATGTTCTACAGTTAGATAATGGAGTCCAACAGTTAATGACAGTTGGTAACAGTTATCAGGTTGCTGGCAATAGTTTAAAAAAGAAGCTGATGAACAATGAGAAGGAATCAGAATTGAATAAAGATACATGTGGCACATCATCAAATGATGAAATTGGATATATTCATGCTGCACATCTGAATGAACTGAATACAAACATGAACACTCAGACTCATTCTCAAATGCTAAGTGACATTTCTATAAATCCTAGCCTTCAATATGGATTGCTGAGAACAAGCAGTACACAAGAATACTATGACCCAAATGGTAATATAGAATCACTGTCTCAAAAACTAGATGAAAGAGGAAATTTTCCGCTGGAGGAAAGTGTGCACTCAAAGTCAACTCTACCAAGAAATGACTTGTACCCAGATAAAAACTTCCCACAAGAAACAACATACAACATTCATCAGTATGATAATACACAAACTATGGATTCAGACACGTATGAAAACAAACTTGAAAATATCTATTCGAAACATGAAGAAGAAAATGAATATCAAGATATATATAATAGTTATACGAGATGCTCACAAGTAAATCCTGGGCTGATGCACAGCACAAAACTTGTCACCAACTATGAACTCTCACCAACAGGACATACCAATGAACATATTCTAAAAAAATCTACTGGGGCAAAGGAAGACATGACACACAATAAAGTACTTAGTGACATACTTTTGTATCTTGTAAGTGATAACAGAAGATTGATACAAGGTAAGTCTATGTCTCAAAATGGCCTCACCAGTTCGTACGTTCAAGAAAATCCCGGGCTTAAGCATAATACAGTGAGTATCACCAATTCTGAACTCCTACCGACAAGATATGCCAGTGAATATACTCTCAAAAAACCTCTTGGGACAAATGAAGACATAACACGCAATAAACAGGTTAATGATATCCTTTTTTATCCTTCAAGTGATAAGAGAAGACTGATGCAAAGTAAATCTGTGCCTCAAAATGACCTCACCAGTTCACCATGTGTTCAAGAACCACACAACAACATGCAAAGATACCACCCTAGCAATCCCTCTGCAGTTCTGCAAGAAGATGGATTACTAGTTCCAAGCATACCATTCTCATGGCAAGATGATGGATTACTAGTTCAGAGCATACCAAATGCACAGCAAAAACCTGGGTTACAATTTCAGAACACACCAGATCCATGGCAGGACAATGAATTATTAGCTCAGAGCATAAAAGATGCACAGCAAGAAGATGGATTTCTAGCTCAGAGCACAACAGATGAACAGCAAGACAATGGTTCAATTGTTGAGAGTATACCAAATGCACGGGCTAAGGAAGCTTCCACATATTACAATGAAATTCCTGGTATGTCCAGCCATGTATTTAAATTTTTGACATCACCAGTTGGAATGTCAAAGAAAGATTCAAAACTGATAACAACAAATTCTATGCTCTCATTACCTACTGCTGATCATAACATGATGCCAACTATGTCCCATATACCATACCATTACAGAGATATGAAAGAAGTATTAAATAACATGGACATTTCAAAGTTAAACATTATGGATCCAAAATATCATGATGATACTGTTGCATCTCACTACTTCATCCAGAAAAATAAAATTCCTTCTCCTCAGTTACCCAACATCAAAGAAAGTGATGAGGTGAATGAAGAGTTACAATTCACACAAAACAGAGACATTACCCCACCACTACCCTACATCAAAGAAATGAATGAACGAAATGAAGGGCTACAGTTTATGCAATATGGCAGCAACACTCCACCATGTAGCTGTAAAACTTCAACTATTACAAATGTACCAAAGAGGACAGAATTAATGACAGACCATTCAAAGTACATGCAGTGGGTTGCTAATACCTCTCCCAACAGAGATGAACCACCAAGGTATTTGACCACTATTAATGGCATAAATACTGTTCAAACACATCTGCCTTTTCAGATACCAACATACAACATGATAGAATCAGATGATAATTTATCATTACCACAAAAACCTAACACATCTCAACATTATCAGAAAATTTCAACACCATCTAACAATATGAATATGGGAAGTGTGGTTCTTCAAAGCCAACCACCTACAAGTATAATACAACTGCAACTGGCACATCATAAACCAATAAATTACAGAGTAAGAGAAGACACTTATGACATGACATTTCCTGATTCTGAAAAAGATAAGTGTAGTACATCTACAGGTATCTCAGATATAAATGGCAACACTAAATGCACATCTTCAACAGCCATTCCAAGTCACAATGAAGACAGAAGTGAAATTCTCTGGGTGCCTGAAGTAATGAGAAGTGTTTCAGATAATGTGTCAAGTTCTGTCAATCATGAGGGCTACTTTGTTCCAAGGAGTGATTCTTCAGATGTCGAGCCTTCTTTAAACACAGGCACAGTTTCAGGGAGAACAAAAAACAAATTTTCACATACATTTCAAAACACTACAAATGATTCACACTACCTTGCTGCTTCAGTTGTAACTTCTTTGGAACATGCACGTTTGACACCTACACCAACTATCTCAATCAATTTACAGGCCAGAAGC
>Ga0123353_10019270_pt1 | contig 10127 bp, 10 predicted proteins | sample TergutLab28metaG_3_FD_92763 | JGI IMG/M metagenome (GOLD analysis project Ga0123353, IMG submission 92763) | Labiotermes labralis P3 segment gut microbial communities from Petit-Saut dam, French Guiana - Lab288 P3 | ecosystem: Host-associated > Arthropoda: Insects > Digestive system > Gut ...
GGACACTACCTGAATAGCCACGTTTAAGGAATAATATTTGTGCGTAAACTTGCTACGGCGGCTTTATGTTTTACTGCTGCCATATTATTATCAATTTATATTCTCCCGTATGGTTGGCTGCCTTTTTTCGGCGTTGCGGCTGCGGCGGTATCCCTTGCCGGCTTGCTCTTTCGGGGCAATATGCGGCTGCGCGTTTTCATCGCGCTTTTATCGATCGCCGCCGGCTTTTGCTGGAGCTGGGCATATACCGCGATATTTGTTGCGCCCTCATCCGGCTTGCATGATGAGATAATTGACACTTCGGCTGTCGTCACCGGGTACCCTTACGCCAGGACGCGCGGCTATCGCATTGAGTGCCAGGTTAAAAGAGACGGAAAGCCTTCTGTCGGCGCGCGCCTGTATTACTACGAAGAAGCGGAGCTTAAACCCGGCGACGTTATCGAGTTCACAGCGCGTTTTCAGCGCACCGACGGGACGGAAGACGGTGAGCGCATCGACGCGCTGAGTTCGCGCGGCGCGTTCCTTGCCGGCTATGTATCCGGTGGCATCAATATAACCGGCGCCGAAAACAGCTTGCTGTTTCTACCCAAGAGGCTTGCAGAATCCGTTGCGAATATGATCGACAGATTATTCGACGATGACGTTTCGCCGTTCATGCAGGCCCTGGTCGTGGGCAAACGCAACAGCCTGGACCAAGACTCCGCGCTAAATTCTGTCCTTTCCGCCTCTGGCATCGCGCACATCGCCTCTATATCGGGGCTGCACGTATCGTTCCTTATGGGCTTTCTCGCACTTGTCGTCAAGAAAAAACGGCTTTTTGCCATGGTCGGCATACCTTTACTGTTTTTTTTCATGGCTATGACCGGTTTTACGCCCTCTGTCACACGCGCCGGGATAATGCAGATTTTTCTGATATGCGCGCCGATCTTCCGGCGGGAAAGCGACAGTTTGACATCGCTCTCCGCGTCGCTCGTCGTCCTGCTTACAGGCAACCCATACTCGTGTGCTTCGGTAGGCTTACAGCTCTCATTTGCCGCGACCCTCGGCATAATACTATTTACAGCCAGGATCAATTCATCGGCTTCCGAACTGCTCCGCGGCAAAAAGTTCCAGAAGAATAAAGTCCTAAAAGCGGTAGCCAGCTTCATAACCTCCAGCCTCGCTACGACTGTCGGCGCCCTTGTTTTCACCCTCCCGCTCACTGCCATACACTTTGGTTACGTGTCGCTCGTCGCGCCGCTGACAAACCTGTTGACGCTTTGGGCCGTGTCGCTCGCCTTCCCCCTCGGCATTGTCGCGAGCATCCTCGGCTTCGTATACTTCCAGCTCGGCCTCATCATCGCTTACCCTGTAACCCTGGCGGCGCGTTATATATTTATCGTCGCGCGCACATTTGCGGCGATGCCATACGCCTCCTTCTACCCTTCCGACGCGCACATTATCATCTGGCTCGCGTACATATATATTATGTTCATAATGCTGCCCCTTCTGAAGGCGCGCGTGCGCCAATACCTGTACCCCGTTTGCATTGCCATCATCATGCTTTGCGCCGTGCTGCTCGTCTCGCACCTCTTGCCCGACGCGGGCGACAGCTCCCTGACCGTTCTGGACGTCGGACAGGGGCTGAGCGTAGTGCTCAATTCGGGCGGCCATACCGCCGTCGTGGACTGCGGGAGCAACAGCGGGGAAAACGCGGGCGCTATCGCACATGAGTTCCTCCAAAACCACGGGCAGACCTCCGTCGACCTGCTTGTGCTGACGCATTTCCACTCGGATCATGTAAACGGAATACTATTTCTGCTCAGCAGGGCGGACATTTCGGCGCTCGCCATACCGGACCCGGAAGGTTCTTTTATCGCGGACGATATTATTGAGCTTGCAAGAAGGCGCGGAACTGATATAATATATGTGACCGAGACCCTTGGCGTTACGCTGGGCGGTATCGACCTCGTCCTGTATCCGCCGGTCGGGTACGGCGACGAAAACGAACGCGGGCTGGCCGTCCTGTGCAGCGGCGATATCAGCGCGCTGATAACCGGCGATATGAACTCGTCCGGCGAGAGGAGCCTTTTGCGGTTCGCCGCGCTTCCGGATATCGACGTTCTTGTAGTCGGGCATCATGGTTCGAAAAACTCCACCTCCGAGGAACTCCTCTTGGCTTTGAAGCCGGAACTGGCGATAATACCGGTCGGATATAACAGCTACGGCCACCCGGCAGGCGACACCCTCGACCGCCTCGAGGAATATTCGGTAATCATCTACCGCACGGACGAAATGGGACATGTTACAGTAAGAGGATAATGCGCTCTGCGGACCGCAAGTGGCTAGTGGCTGGTGGCTAGGAGCCGCGGGTAAGAGGTTGATTTTATGCCACAAAAAGCAAAAAGCAGCGATGGTTTCAAACAGCTCAATGAGGCGATGGCCCTTGGGCAATTTGGCTGTTGCTATATATTCCACGGCGAAGAGCGCTATCTGCTCGAGCGCAGCCTCGGCGAAATCCGGAAAAAGCTGTGCCCCGACGGGCTTGATGGTTTCAACTACAAACGCTTTGACGGCAATAATTTTTCGGCAGGCGGCTTTGAAGAAGCGATAGACGCCCTGCCCGCGTTTTCTGAAAGGACACTTGTTGAGGTACATGACTTCGATATTTTTAAAGGCGATGAAAAACCCGTCATCGGCGATATATTGGCAAATCTCCCGGACTATGTCTGCGTCGTCATCATCTACGACACGGTCCCGTATAAGCCGGACGGGCGACAAAAACTTGACAAAGCCATCCTGAACTGCGCGCAAGTCGTAGAGTTCGCCGTCCAGGAACAGGACAGCCTGGTAAAGTGGATCAAACGGCATTTTAAAGACGCCAGGAAACTCATCAGTACTGCCGACGCCGAATACCTCGTGCTCATCACCGGCGGGTACATGTCGTCGCTCCACGGCGAAATTGGAAAAGTCGCCGCATATTCCCAGTCGGAAACGGTTACGCGCGCTGATATTGACGCCGTCGTCACCCCGGTACTCGACACGGTCGCGTACAAGCTGACAGACGCGCTCATGCGTCGCGAGCACGCGTCCGCGATGCGCATACTCGACGAACTGCTCCAGATGCGCGAGACGCCCCACAAACTAATTTACAGCATATCCCTAAAAATGCGCCAGCTTCTCGCCGCGCGCGTTTGCATAGAAAGCAAGTTGAGCAGACACGAACTGATCGATATGTGCAGTATCAGGTACGAATTCCAGGCCAAGGCGCTTATGGACACGGCGCGCAAAACGACCCTCGCCGAATGCCGCAAAGCGGTGCTCCTATGCGCGCAGATCGCCCACGAGCTAAACAGCACACCCGAACCGGAAGCCAGGCTGATAGAACTAATAATAAAACTGGCGTTCGTCAACAAAGTATGAAAGTACGTGAAGTCATCGTCGTTGAGGGGCGATATGATAAGAATACCGTCGCTCAGGCAGTCAGCGCGACGATTATCGAGACATCCGGTTTCGGGGTCTTTTCGGATAAAGAAAAGCTTGCGCTGCTTCGCACGCTAGCGGAAAAACGCGGGCTGATAATCCTCGCGGACAGTGATAAAGCGGGTTTTTTCATCCGCGGCAGATTGCGCGGCATGCTGAGCGGCGCAAACATCAAGCATGCCTACATACCGGACATATACGGTCGCGAAAAGCGCAAGTCTTCAGCGTCGAAAGAAGGCAAGCTCGGGGTCGAAGGCATGAAGCCAGACGTGATAATCAAAGCCCTGGAGCGCGCGGGCGCTACAATCGAGGACGAATCGCAGGCAAGAAGTGCGGAACCGATAACTAAAGCGGACATGTACTGCGCCGGCCTGTCGGGCTGCCCGAACAGCGCCCAGAAACGCAGCGACCTGTTAAAACACCTTGAACTCCCAAAAAGGCTGTCTGCCAACGGGCTTTTAGATGTGCTTAATATACTATTTACCAAGGATGAATTCATAAGAATGTGTAAATTTTTATAAATTTCCGGGCCGGCGCGTTTTTAATGTGCAAAATGCCGTATTATATGATATATTTAATAGAGTTAAGGGAATGTTCTTTACGGAGGTCATTGTTTTATGAAGTGTCCATACTGTAGTTACTCTGAGAGTAAGGTCGTCGATTCGCGCCCTGCGGAAGAGGGCGCGACAATAAGGCGCAGGCGCGAATGCCTTAGCTGCCAGAAACGTTTTACAACTTATGAGATAATGGAGCGCCTCCCGCTCGTCGTCGTAAAAAAGGACGGCAGGAGACAGACATTTGACAAGCAAAAGTTGATAAACGGCATGCTCAGGGCTTGTGAAAAGCGCCCCGTCCCGCTGGCGGACCTGCAAAAGGTCGCCGATGAGATCGAGCAGGAGCTGCAAAACTCGCTGGAGCGTGAGATAAAGACGACAGAGGTCGGCGAGATGGTCATGAGCGGGCTCAAGACCCTCGATGAAGTCGCATACGTGCGGTTCGCCTCGGTCTATCGTCAATTCCGCGACATCAACACGTTTATGGATGAACTCAACAAGCTCTTGAAAGAAGATGCTGATTAAATTTATAGTTCTGGAGGAGACGTTTTATGGGATTACACGAGGAGTGTGGTGTTTTTGGCATTTATGACGCAGACGGCAACTGCGCCAGGAGCGTATACTACGGCTTATACGCGCTTCAGCATCGCGGACAAGAAGACTGCGGCATAGCGGCGATTAACAATTTGGAACTCTCCTGCCACAAGGGAGACGGCCTTGTGGGCGATGTATTTTCCGAAACGATCCTCGCTGAACTGAGCGGGACAATGGCGATCGGCCACGTCCTGTATGGCACAGGGAGCAACCCGCTCCGAAAAAACACGCAACCACTTACGCTCTCATACATCAAAGGCTCTCTTGCCATCGCGCACAACGGCAACCTCATCAACAGCGCGATGCTTAAAAAAGAGTACGAAAACAAAGGCGCCGTTTTCCACACGACGACCGATTCTGAAATAATAGCGAACATAATCGCACATGCGCGCCTTACCAGCGGAAGCGCCGAGGAAGCCGTAAACCAAGCTATGAAGCGGATAAAGGGCGCATGCTCGATCGTCGTAATGTCGTCGCGCAAACTGATCGCGGCGCGCGACATTTGGGGCTTTCGCCCGCTTTGTATCGGGCAAAAGGGCAACTCGATAATCTTCGCGTCGGAATCCTGCGCGCTCGACAGCATCGAAGCGACATTTGTCCGCGATGTCCTCCCCGGTGAAATCGTCTGGGTCGATGGCGGCGTATTACACAGCAACCATGAAAACTGTACCGATCAATCGAGCCTTTGCATATTTGAACACCTGTATTTCGCGCGGCCAGACAGCGTTATCGACGGGCAGAGCGTGTACGAAGCCCGCATAAACGCCGGCCGCTGCCTGGCGGAGGAATACCCGATCGACGCGGACGTCGTCATAGGGGTACCCGATTCCGGCCTGGTGGCCGCCAAAGGATATTCAATTGCCACGGGCATACCGAATAACGACGGTTTTATTAAAAACCGCTACATCGGCCGCACATTTATAACGCCTCAGCAGACGAGCCGCGAAGAGGCGGTCAAAATCAAACTAAACCCCCTGCGCGCGACGGTCGGGGGCAGGCGGGTCATTATTATAGACGACTCCATTGTCCGCGGGACTACCGTAGTCCAGATCATAAGCCTTTTGCGCGACGCGGGGGCTAAAGAAGTCCACGTGCTGTCCTCCGCCCCAAAATTCATCGCCCCGTGCTATTTCGGGACAGATATCCCGTCGAGGGACGAACTTTTTGCGTTTAACCACTCGACCGAGGATATGCGCAGAATAATCGGGGCCGACAGCTTAGGTTTCCTCAGCCTCAAAAACCTTGAAAAAATAGCGCCCAACTCAAAATGCGGCTTCTGCGACGCCTGTTTTTCGGAAAATTACCCGGCACACCCCGATTAATCGACGTCCACCACTACTTTTTCCGGCGGTTTTTCAAGTATCTCGGGCTGCCGCAGCGCGCTTTTGAACAGCTTGAACGCCTGGGAAAAATAAAACCCGTCGCATACGCGCTCGTCAACAGAAAAGCTGTAATCTATGTATTTGCGCTGCTCGACTACGCCTTGCGGCCCCATTTCATAAGCTTTCCTCTTTGCGCCAAGCGCAATAAAAACCGGGATGTTTCCAAAATCATAAAGATGATGATAAATGGCGGGCATGCCTATGGAACCAAGATCGGTTATAACGACCGAACCGTGGAACGGGCTTGCTTTTATCAACGCTTTGGGCAGCCGGCCAAAAAAATCCAGTTTCGTTAAAAAGAACACTGCAAACTTGAGTATCAGCCTGGGCAATTTCATAAGCATTTTGGCGACATCGTCCGTATCGGTCACTTCGCCTTCGTTTCTGATGTTGTCTATCTCAGTGTTTATCTTTTTGAAGACGTCAAATATGTTATCGGTGGGCTCGAACGTAACTTTTATTGAGGTCTCGCCTGCCGATGTCTTCAATTCTTTTTTGATCGTCATTATGAATTCGATTCTGTTTCTGGCAAAAATCCTTTGACCGGAAATAAACCTGTTGGTGCCCGGATACTGGGAGATCACCCTCAAATATGCCGCTATAAACAGGTGCAGCATCCCCATGCCGGAGTACCCTTCCTGCCGTTTACTGCGCAAAAAACTATCAATCCCGGTGATTTCTACCGAATCAGAAAAGTAATTTGTCGCGTCGCTTTTTACCTTCATAATATATGGCGACAACTCATTATACGGGTCAAGTGTACGCAGGCGCCACCCATCTTTCCTGTCGCCGAGCCTTCTTTTCCTCCCGCCTTCCATAATCCGCCCCCTTCAGAAATTGTGCCTATTCAGGTAGTATCCGAATAGTTACTAGAAATTTCGTTGCCTGATTTTACTATATAGCTTTATACTTGTCAAATTAAGTAATATTTAGTATATTTATATTATTCAGACATTTTAACAGCCCGGTGATCGATTGGAGGTGTTTCCGGTGTCATATGAAGCGATAAAAACCATCTGCCTGGCGGAAGAAGAAGCTCACCGCTTGATACAGCTCGCGAAGCGAAATGCGCGCGAAGCGGTCGAAAGCACGGAAAAGGCCGGAAAGGAAGCCGTCGCAAATACGCTTTCGCGCGCCGAAACAGAAATCGCGCACCTTACCCACGCGATAGACCACAAAGCCACACAAGAAGCAAAGGAGCTTGCGTCAACAACCGCCAACCGCCAGGCTACGCTGCACGCGCGCGCGCAGCGGCGGCTCAACGACGCCGCCACGCTTATTGTCGAAAGGATAGTGAACGCCCAGTGTTAACTGAAAAGATGAAAAGGGTCAAACTAATAATCGCGCGCACGGATTTGGAAAATGTCCTGCAAGTCCTTTTGCGTTTATGCTGTGTCGAGGTAACCGAACCGGACGAATCCCCTGTCGATAAGGAACTCGAAAACCTGCTGTCGCGTGAGACTATCGATCTTTCACAATACAACGCGAACCTGCAGAGCATTACGCTTCTTGGGACTCAATACACACTGCTGCTCTCAGGCTGGGCAACCGCCCGGGCGGAGCAGGAGCTTGTTTCGCGCCTGTCAAAGCTTATTTGCGCATGGGAGATCGAAGACCCGTCGCCCGATGAGCGCGATAAGGTACCGCTCTTTCTGAAATGGCCAAAAATTACCGGGTTTTTCTACAAGGGCGCGGGTAAGCAATTTAATCCTCTGACAAGTGTTCAGGAACCAATTTAGCGAGAGGATGTAGTTATTTTGAACGGTTTAGATAAGCTCATAGATCATATAAGGGCTGAAGCGAAGGCTGAATGCGAGGAGATATCCCGAAACGCCGCCTCGGAATGCGCGCAGATACGTACGGATTATGCGCGTATGGAGCAGGACGAGTACTGGAAGTCCATCAACGCCGGCTCAAAAGAAACGGAACAGCGGCATGAGCGGCTGATGAACCTTGCAGATATGGAAGCAAAAAAAATGCTGCTGTCGACCCAGCAGGAAATGGTAGACGAAGCTTTTGCCCTGGCCGCAAAAAAGCTGTCCGAGCTTCCAAAGCGCGAATACTCCAGACTATGCGCCAGCCTGTCAATGGGCCCAAACAGCGAGCCCGAAGCAATTGTAGAGCACTATAGGGCCGAACTATCGTTAAAAATAGTATCGGCCCTATTTGATCAATGAATTGGTCTCTTATTGTTTTTGTGTCAGGGAGAATGCCCAGCGCGTCACGGGTTCTGAGTCTTCCAGGCTCTCTTCCCATGCCGAAAAGGCTTCCGCGCGCAGCCCCTCTTCAGCCGCCACATCACAGGCCCTGTCCCCGAACCCCATAAAGAATACAATATGGTATCCGTACTGCGATTTTATCAGTTTGTTATCGCCATAAGCCCTGCCGTCTTCGAACAGCCACTCGTCTATTTCCGGGGTCATGCTTTCTTTTGTTATATTGTCGTAGAAGCCACCCTCGGTCCCGTCGTCTGAGTTTTCTTCCATCAGCTCAAGGAGCTTGGCCTCTGTCGCCCCGCCGCCGGTAAACTGGGAGAAAACGGAATTTGCGGTGGCTTCAGCGGCGCTCATTGCGGCTTGTTCGGCTATAAGGTATTCGGGGTCGTCTTCACCCTCTTCGAAATCTGACGGATTGACCGATTCCGGGAGGATAAGTATCTGGCGCATTTGTGTCGTTTTGTATTCGTTTTTATCGCGCTCGACGTAAAGGATTATGTAGGCGCCAAAATCATTGTCCAAAGTCATGACGTCTCCGCGTACGCGCGCGCTGTCCTGCAGCCAGTCCGCAAATTCCAGATATTCCAGGCTGCTCCCCGGGTAGACAATCCGTGTGGATTCGGGGTCGCCGTACTGTTCTTCGTCGTATTTCTTGGCTTCTTCAATAAACTCGGCTTCGTTTTTGATTCCGGATGCAATCGTCGCCGCTAGTCTTCTGGCTGTTTCTACCGCCTCCGCATTTGCCGCCTCGTCTTCCGCTATTTCTTCTTCGGTGTGTTCGTGTCCGTCATCCTCGCCATGAGTGTCATCAAGCGGTTCGGCATTAATGGCGAGGACTCTGAAGACAAAATCATCAAGCGTGTCCGCGTTTTCAGAGTAATATGCCGCAAGTTGGTCCGCGCTGTATGTAAATGAGTCGCGCTTGTGGTTTATAAACGAGGATATGAGAAAGTCGCGTTCCATGATCTTGCGCAATCCGCCCTCAGTTATGCTGGCCCCAAAAACCCGCTGGATATAGCTGAGAAACGTTGGGAATCCATACATTTCGGCTTGTTCTTTGAGCTGTTTTATCTGGTCGTCTATCTCTTTTGCGTCCTCGTCCGGGAGCTTGTAGCGCTCGGCAAGCGCTACGCTGTAGACTTTCGCTATCGTTACCATCCTGCTCAGCGCCCTGCCGGATATAAATTCCGCCCAGGTCTGCCCTGTTTCTTCGTCAAATATCTGGTTTGAGAGCGCTTCGTCTGTCTTGGGCAGTTGTTCGCTTGCGTCCTCGCCATAGTATGAGTACATTTGGTTTTGGTATTCGTTAAGTGAAGTCATAAAATAATAGTCGTAATCAGCGGCTGCGAAATTTACGTCTCCGATGGATATCGCCGGAAAGGTGCGGCGTATGAGCTTAGAATTGATAAACATGGCGACCGCAAAAAGCAACACGAGAAGCGTAGCGATTGATGTCGCAATGATCCTAACCTTTCTTTTTTCCTTGCGTTCTTTATCTATTCTTGTCTGTCGCCTGCTCGCGCCGTCTTGCCTTTTTTCAGGTGTTCCACTCATAATGCTGTCAATCCTTTTTTAAACTTGTTTATTTATAAATACATAGCGTTCAGTATTATACTGTATTATAATGATATATGCAAGTAAAAATTCCCCGTTAAGTCGCGGAATTTACCGGATTACCGGATTAGTTAACTATTCAGGTGGTGTCCGGGAAACTGCATTTTTAATGCATAATATCTTTACCCCGCCGTGCCGTGTAAGCCCATTTATAACCTGCACCGTATGGCAGGTGGGTCACCTCCTTCCAGCTTCTCTGCTTCCAACATCCAAACCGTGTCACGCACGGCCCGGGAGGCCTGCAATTCACCGGGAGAGATCGGTATCCCTTATTATAAATGTGGGTTTAAAAAGGCCTATCACGA
>Ga0123353_10019271_pt1 | contig 10127 bp, 11 predicted proteins | sample TergutLab28metaG_3_FD_92763 | JGI IMG/M metagenome (GOLD analysis project Ga0123353, IMG submission 92763) | Labiotermes labralis P3 segment gut microbial communities from Petit-Saut dam, French Guiana - Lab288 P3 | ecosystem: Host-associated > Arthropoda: Insects > Digestive system > Gut ...
GGTTTACGGACTGCTTTACGGCTTTTTGTATTTCTACGCCAAACGCATCGAGAAAAATCCGCAGAAATCCCTTGCCTATGAAACAGACATAAAACTGCGCGAAAAATACGCAGATTTTGATAACAAAGAGATTTTGGCAAATCCCAATCTTAAAGCGGCCACAAAGATTTTTGTTGGCTGTATTAGCGGGGTATTTGTTTTCGCGGCAATCGCCTTTGCCCTGCGCGGTGTAATCCCCGAGGACTCTGCGCTGCTAGATGTTATAGGCTTTCTGCCCACGGTATCTATGGCGGTGCTGTTTCCCATGGGCGGGCTGCTTGCGGGCAAGCGTACAGGCATGAGCGGCAAGCAGGTCATATCGGGCTTTGGGCAGGGCGTAAAAACAATCGCGCCGGCAATCCCCATGCTGATTCTTTTGCTTTGCGTTATATACATTCTGGACGAGGGCAAGATAATTCACACGATACTTTATCATGTTTATAATCTTAGTCAAGGGCTTACACCTGTTTATGCGCTGTTTGCGATTTTCCTGTTTATATTGATTCTGGAGTTCTTTGTGGGAAGCGGTTCGGCAAAGGCGCTGCTGATAATCCCTATAGTTATACCGCTAGCGCAACTGCTGGGGGTTTCCATGCAGAGTGTTACACTTGCGTTCGCATTAAGTGATGGCTTCGGCAACATTATTTATCCCACCAGCGGGCTTATGATACTTGCTATTGGTATGCTGGGGCTGTCTTATGGAAAATATCTGCGCTGGTTTGGCAAGGTGTTTTTGGCGGCGATGGCACTGTGTGCACTGGTTATGTGGATTGCGGTGAAGATAGGGTATTAGGCTGGGTTGCTTGTTTAAAATAAATCACTATGAGTGCCTGTTCGTGTCAGTGTCAAAATTAATATATCTTTTTCAATATAATAGATAAGCAACCAATCAGGCTCTATGTGACACTCACGACAACCATCAAAATTACCAGACAATGCATGATCGCGATTTTTCAAGGGCAGGGGTTCGCCTTTGGCAAGCATAGCTATTATAGAATCCAGTTTGTTCATGTTTTTACCGCGTTTTTCCATGCGTTTATATTCACGTAAAAAAGAGTTTGTTTTTCTCACGCCATATTTAAGTTCCATATTTTCAACCTTAAATGTCCTTAATTATCAAAATCATAGTCTGCATGCAAATCAGCAAACAGTTCATTTAAATCTGTATATGTCTTTGCCTTTGGGTCATTAGCAATACGCCTTGCTTCGTTCAATGCTTCAAGCGTCTTTGTGTTTGGCCTTCGGTTTACCGGAAACGGCAAGCCTTGTTCTTCTACGGCCTTGCGCAAAAATATTGCAATAGCTGTTGTCATATTCATTCCTAAACAAGCAAAAAGTTCCTCCGCTTCAGCTTTAAGGTTTTTATCCATTCTAACGCTAATATTTGTAGTCATTCAATCACTCCTCGCTAATAGTATATGCATTATAACGCATTAGCAATACGTTGTCAATACTATGCCTGTTTCAACCATTCCAGCTTAAACATCCCATGCGCCCCGGCAATCGACGCAATAACTGTGAATATCAGCAAAGTACCCACCGGCAGCGTGCCGCTGAACAGCAAAATAATTACGCCAATAAGCAACGGGAAAATTGAAATCCGCCAGTGCTTGGCAAGATAGCTTGCGCCAAGCGCACCGAATAATGCTGGTAATACCTGCCTGAACGCGGGGGCAATTGGCGAACCTTCGGCAGTAAGATAAGGCAGTACCGGGCGGAAAATCAGCACGCCAATGGCAAGCACAAGAGTAGTTGTAATAGCGCTGGCAGCTATAGCGATTGTGCTTAGCACCTCGCCCTCCTCGCTGCTGGCGCGGACCTTCGCGCTATCCATTGCCGCCAGACCGCAGGGCAGTTTCAGGTTGCTGATGTTGCCGGATACAAAGCTTAGGTATGTTCCACCCGCACCCAGCATTGGTGTGTATGTTATGACCTCGATGATTGCCGTTGCCCAGTAAAGCGCCACAATTGATAGCAAGCCCTTGAAAAGCGTTGTCAGATTCGGCCATGCGTCGAAATAAATGCTGATTGTCAATGGTACCGTCAGCATGACGCACAGTGCGGTTATGCTCCAGATTGCGCCCCAGCTGTGGACTTTGTCGATGTAGGATTTGCCGCTTCCGGCGTTGATTTCTGGTGTATTCATGCCGCCGGCCTCCATTCCAAATGGACGTAATCAGGCGGCAGAACTTGCCCTAAAAGCATTGCAATGCCCAGCGCGCCAAATATCGATAGCGGCAGGACAAAGGTTTCCAGCCACACCATCCCCTTGGCTTTCGCAGCTTTTTGCAATAGCAGCGTCAGCAATACCGCCGCAAGCAGCGTCGCACAACTCATCAATCCGGCGCCATCCCCGGGAATTTGGCCCTGTCCTGCAATCGCCCGCGCCAAAAACGCACTGATTATGCCGATGAAAGCCGCCGCCGCAATGGCATCTGCCCATTTTGCGTTTTTATTCATGGTTTGCCCGACTTTTTTCTGTACGCGCTTAACAACGAATGGCATGAGTGCCAGCGGAAAAACACTGCCGATTGTCATGACCCATACCGCGGCGGAGAACATGCCCTTGTCGGTCACGGCTTCATTGATACCAGCCGACTGACCAAAAGCCTCAAGCGCGCTTTGTGCCGCCGAGGTTTCATATGCAATGTTTCCGATGACCGTCATGCGCAGCCATGGCAACGGCAACCCCAGTGCGTTGCTGAGTACCAAAACCGTGGCAAGAATCGACAGCGCCGGCGCAAGTGTAAACAGCACCGAACTGACTACAGTTTTTCTCAGCCGTTCGGATGATATGCCGATTTCCTGTGCGCGTTTCCAAGCCTTTGCGGCGAAAAATATAGCCTGAGAGAGGACAAAAACCGTCATTATTCCGGCCATTATGTAAAGGATGGGTGATTCGCGGAAGTCGGGCATGGCGGGGCTCCTTGTATTTATTTGGGTTAGAGTATTATACTGCAATCTAAATAAAAAATCAATCTGTGGTGTTGACAATTGAGGAATAATTTCATATAATAGAATGCAGAGAAAGGTTCGCTTGACCTTTTCTTGACATTCCAGAAAATAGCTGCTCACGTGCGAAGGGGGTAGCTATTTTTTTAGAACCGAGATTAGACCTGCTGTGGCAACAAGAATCAAGTATAGAATGACTAGGTACTCCATTAGCATCACCTCTTTCCGTTGGGGAATGAGTAAGGTCAAGCGAACGACACTATAATTTTATCCTAAAAGGTAAATTTTTTCAACGCCTTTTTTGCGACATATTTTACGTTGGTTTTGTGATTATTTGGAATATTTCATCGAATATCAGTTGCTTTGAAAGGGATTGCCGTCAAATACCGCTGAAAAACAAGTTTGATGGAAATTAATCACTATTGTGCTTCTTGTTTTAACACGTGCAATATGTAGTATTTTTCGCCGAAAATGCAATTTAAACGGCATTGCTTTCATCATAAAAGCAATGCCGCAATAATGTTTTTTGCGTGCTAGTTTTGCACAAACCCGCCAACAACCAACAGCAAATCACCAAACTGTGCACCAAACTCCGGTGCGCCGTCCATGATAATCCGCTGGGCTTTGGTCGCTTCCATCATGTCATCGGTGGCAAGGAGTATGCCAAGCGCCGATTTATATGAATCAAACCTAAGCGTAAAGAACGGCATGGCGCGGGTGTAGGTTCCGTGTCCACTGCGGCTTTTGCCTGCCTTAATGCGGATATATGCCGCCACGTCCGTATCGTTGACCGCAATTGCATACACGCGGTCGGGCGAGGGCTGTGTCCAGCGGGTGACGTCCGGATGACCCAGCTTATTGAGCTTGCTTATACCTGCCGTAAGAAGATAGAAGAAGCACTTGACCATCAATCTTTGGGTCGGCTCGTCATCGGGCACGCCCTTGGGCATAAGCAGGCTGGACATTTTGAGCATAACCATAAGGAACTTAATGAAGGTTCCCGGCTTTTTGCCCATTGCCTTCAGCAGTGCGCCAATGCCTTTTGCGTTGTCGCCTTTCAAGAACGCATTCATATCCGGAATGCTGTTGAAGCACAATTCAGAATCGGGATTTTCGGCTACCTGGTCATTCTTAACAGTCCATTCGCCGTTTTCAACAATAAAATGCGTTGCGCTTTTTCCTGTTGGACTTTCGGGGTCAATGGCGGATATCTGGAAAACCGCGCTGACACCCTCGAACTTTTTCTTCAGTGCCGGGTCGTCGTTTGCAATGACTTTCAGAAGCGGCAATACGGCATTGAGAAACAGCTTATTTGCAAATCTTTCCTGTTCAGGAATCATAATTTCATCCTTTCACTACAGAATGCTTGTAGGGGCGGCATTCTACCGCCCGACGTTTAAATTTGATTTGATTTAATTTAGGATAGCGGGCGGCAGGTTGCCACCCTTACTCTGTTATTAAAATCATTGTAAAACAGTTACCCTCCGAAGAATCTTATCATTGCCTCAAGTATCTCTTTCAGCCAAGAAATATCGGGAGCATCATACCAAGTGTTCCAAATCCCGCTGTTAAAACCATCTAAGATTGATTGAATAATATCTGCCAAAAACGGAATGTTCATGTCAAAGATCTCCTTTCTTACAAAACAAAGATAATAACTTACAAGAGAGTAGGGGCGACAACCTGTCGCCCGACGTAATTCAGCTGGCAGGAATCAAGAATAGTGAGGAGAAAGCTTCTTAATTTTACCCTCATTCCTCATGGCTGACACCTCACTCCTGACTAGACTTCGTCGTCCCAATTATCGTCCGCTTCGAAGTCCTTGCCCATCATTTCGCGGACAGTATTGATGATACCATTAGAGTCGATGCCCTCAAGGCTCATCAAATCTTCGTGCAGGCCGATTTGGCTGAACTTATCTTGAATGCCAAGACGGGTAAACGCACAGCCCTTGCCGGCCTCCGCCATGACTTCCGCAACCGCGCTGCCAAGCCCGCCGATTACGCTGTGGTCTTCAACAGTAATGACACGGCGTGTCTCGCCGATTGCTTTCAGAATTGCTTCTTTATCAAGCGGCTTAATTGTGTGGATATTCAGTACGCGGACAGACAGTCCGTCAGCATTTTTAAGGAACTGTGCCGCTGTAAGCGCCTGATAAGCACAAGAGCCGCAAGCTATCACAGTAATATCTGTGCCCTCGTGCAGCTGGACAGCCTTGCCAATCTCGAAGCCATAGTCGGCGTTTTCATAAAGCACATGGTCAAAGCCGCGGTTAATGCGGATATAAAACGGGCCGGGTGTTGAGTACGCCGCCTTAACCGCGTTAACTGTCTCATAGCCGTCTGCGGGGATAATCACAGTGAGGTTCGGTAGGGCGCGTACCAATGCGATATCGGTAATTGCGTGGTGGGTTGAGCCGGCTTGGCCGAATGAGGTTCCGCCGTGGGTCGCAATGATTTTTGCGTTGACGTTCTGATAGCAAATGTCGGTGCTAAGCTGGTCGGCAACACGCATGGAAGCAAATTGCGCGAAGGTAGAAAGATAAGGTACCAGCCCTGCTTTTGCCATACCTGCGGCAATTCCGAACATGTTCTGCTCGGCAATGCCAACGTTAAAAAACCTATCAGGGAACTTTTCCTGGAAGTCGCCGATTTTTGTGGAGCCGGCAAGGTCTGCCGTCAGCGCAACTATATCGGGGTGCGCCTGACCCAGTTCTACCATCGCCTGGCCGTAAAGCTCAGTTGTTGCAAGCTTTGTGGATTCAACTGCAGTATATGTCAATCCGCCCATCTTATTCGCCCTCCTTTTCCGCTATTGCCTTGCGCCCAAGATAATAGGCTTCCTGGTCTTTTTTCGCCTGCTCAAAGCCCTCGTCGTCCATTGCGCCATAGTGCCAGCGGTAGTCGCCCGCTTTGGCTCCGAAGCCCTGTGCCTTGACGGTGTCGGCAATAATGCATGTCGGCTTGTCTTCTGTTGCAAGGGCGTTTTCAAGTGCCGCCGCTAACTGCGGGAAGCTGTGGCCGTCAATACGCAGAGTATTAAAACCAAACGCTTCAAATTTATCCACCAGAGGCTCAAGGCCCATGATGTCTTCGGTCATGCCGTCAATCATTGCGCCGTTGCGGTCAACGATTGTGATAAGGCTGCTGCCAAGCTTATATTGCGCGGCACTCATTGCCGCCTCCCAGTTAGAGCCTTCGTTCAGCTCTCCGTCGCCCAAAACAACATATGTTTTAAAGCTTTTGCCTTTAAGGCGCGCGGCAAGGGCAGTACCCACGCCGATTGAAAGTCCGTGACCCAGCGAGCCTGTTGAAGCGTCAACGCCCACAACCTTGTTGGAGTCAAGATGAATACCCATCTTAGAGCCGGTGAGGTTAAAGGTTTTTAGCTGTTCGGGGTCGTTCCAGCCCAAATCGCAAAGCAACGGGGCATATGCAATACCTGCGTGGCCTTTACTAAGGATAAAGCGGTCGCGGTCTTCCCAATTGGGGTCTTCAATTTTAATGTTCATAAATTTGTAGTAAAGGATAGTCATAATATCCATTACGCTGCTGCCACCGCCGATGTGTCCGCTGCCCGCCATGTTGGTGGTTTCCAGCAAATCCATGCGCAGCTTAAACGCCTTAGCTTCCAAGGCGAGCCATTCCTGCTTGGTTAATGCCATGTTGATGTTCCCTCCAGTTTAGATTTAGCAGAGTAGGGGCGGCAACCTGCCGCCCGATATAAAAATTAAAGCAACATTTTTGTTTGACAGCGGGCGGCAGATTGCCGCCCCTACAGTTTTATTCAATCTCCGGATGCCTTTTCTTAACAATTTTAAACGCTTCCTCTGCCACGTCAACCGTATACTGAATATCTTCATAGCTAAGTGCGTGGTTAATGAAGTGGTTGTGGTGGTTGGTAAGGAATACACCGCGCTTAACGCACTCGGCCACCCATTCCTGTGTAAGCAGCAGGCTGTCGTCATCCGCAATGCGTGTATAGAACAGTGCCGGCTCGCCGGTAACTTTAAGATTAAAGCCGTTGTTCTTAGCCGCTGCAATAAGGCCCTCGCCAAGCTTTTCGCCTTTTTCGCGGAATTCCTTGCAGCCGTCGATTGCCTTGAGTTTATTAATACAGGCAATCGCTGCCGCAAAGGGTACCGCACTCATCCAGTAAGAGCCGGTATAGGTAAGGCCGCTGACTGTGGATTTAAATTCATCTTTGCCGCACAGCGCCGAAACGTTCCAGCCGTTTGCCAGCGCCTTGCAGAAGCAGATAAGGTCAGCCTCGAAGCCGTAGTACGCATCTGAGCCTGCCAAATCAAGGCGGAAGCCGCAGCGAACGTCGTCAATAATGAGCACGATGCCTTTTTCGGTGCAAAGCTCGCGAACCTTTTGCCAATAGCCGTCTTCGGGCAATACACTGTCAAGGAAGTTGCCGTGCATGTATGGCGTACCGATAAACGCGGCAATCTCGCCCTCGTTTTCGGCAAGAACCTTTTCAAGATACGCGATGTCGTTAAACGGGACATAAAGGTTGTTTGCAACGTCCTCGGGCAAAATGCCGGGGTAGTCAATCTTTTGCGTCCAAGGCGCGACTCCGTGATAAAAACCCTTAACAAAGACGATTTTCTTTTTGCGGGTATGGGCACGGGCGGTCATTACTGCTAACGTAGTTGTATCGCCGCCGTTTTTGGCAAAGAAGGCCCAGTCGGCAGAATTGACGGTGTCAACAAGCAGTTCCGCAAACTCAACCATTTTCAGACTGGGAGCCGTGGTGCAGTCACCGGCCTTAAGCTGCGCAAGAGCCGCGGCGTCAACGTCGTCGTCGCCATAGCCAAGAATGTTCGGGCCATAGGCGCACATGTAGTCGATAAAGCGGTTGCCGTCTAAATCCCAGAAATACGTACCCTTGGCTTTTTCGCTGAAGCGTGGGAATGCACTGGTTGGAATATGGCAGCCGGCGGCAGGGCCCAGGTGACCATAGATTCCGCCCGGAATAACCTGCTGGGCGCGGGCGAACGCCTCTTCATTTTTGGGGTAGCTATAAACTTTAAATTCACTCATGGCGTTATCCCTCCTTTAAGCAAGATATAGCGCTACTCTGTCGAGCAGACGGCTAAGGTTGTCGAGCATGCTGACCATGCCACGCATTGAAATCTGACCGGAACCGATACAGCCTAAGGCATTGACCTGACCGTCAAACAACTGCCGGGCAAGCTGGATAGATTCAAACTCCATAATTGCGCGGGGATTTTCACTTTTGGCTTTCAGCGTCAGGAAGCGGCTGTCTTTAACACGCAGTGTGGCACTGGGGCCATTGGCAATGTTAAAGGCAATTTCGCCGTCCGGTGTGTTTGATGCGGTAAATTTGCCGATAGCGTCGTTGTTGGCAATCTGCGATAGGGCAACAGCGATTGTGTACATCATAAGAGAGGTGGAAACTTCGAAGAATTTTGGGTCCTCCAGCTTTGTAGGTTCGGGACGCATATAGCTTTCAAGAAGCTTTGTCAGCGGGGTGAACTGCTTGAGCAGGAAGTTTGCGTTAAGCGCAAGACCAATGCTGACAGGGGGATTTGCGCCGTCAATCATCTTGTTAAATTGTGTGGGTGAACTGAACGCCATGCGGACATTGCATTTGCCTATGCCGGGCTCCATGCGGCATTTACCGTCTTTGAAGGTGAGCGTGGCGGCAGGGCCGTCTTTCACATCAAAGCCCAGGGCGATTGGTTTTGGCGTTTGCGCCAGTTCGGATGCCTCGGGCACAAGCTCGCACAGGTTTTCAAGCGTTCCAAGGACAGCGAACAGATTGATATACGCCAGGGTTCGTTGGTCTACCATATCTTCCTCCTAAGTATTATAAAAATTTGAATTAAGTATAACATTTTTTGTTTTATGTGTCAACAAAAATGGGAAGGGATTGACCCCTTCCCGTTTATTCGTTTTTGTTAAAGCTAAGAAGTCCGTCTAACCAGCGTTTTATCCGACAATCCTGTCAATCTAGTTTTATTGTCACAGGTAACAGATAATGGCTCAACGTTCTTCAAATTCAGCTTTTTAATATCGTTTCCGCTGCAATTCAAAGTAATCAAATTTATATTCTTGCTGATATTCAGTTGGTTTAAATTATTGCGGCTGCAATTTAAAACCATAAGCCTGGTATTTTTGCTGATGTCAAGCTGACTAAGCTTATTTCTCTCGCATCTCAAATATCTCAAATTGATGTTTTTACTGATGTTTAGTGTTTTTAACTTATTTCTGTTGCAGTTTAAATATCTTAGTCTTGTATTATTGTTTAAATTTATTTTTTTCAGCTTGTTTCTGTCACATCTTAAATATGTCAGCCTCATGTTGTTGTTCAAATCTAATGTTTTCAGTTTGTTTCTGCCGCAGTTTAAATATGTCAATTTGGTGTTTTTGCTAAGATTCAAGTTCTCTAGTTGATTTCTGCTACAGCTTAAGAATCTAAGCTCTGTATTTGCTGCAACATCAAGCGAAGCAAGGTCATTATTTCCACAAGAAAGATGCTCAAGCTTTTTATTTTTCTTTACGTTAAGTTTAGTTAAATTGTTATTGCTGCAATCAAGATTCTTTAATTCAGTGAAATATTCAAGCCCCTTAAGCGTAGCTATGTTTTGCTCTCTAACATCAATACTTTCAACTTTTTTGATTTCACCAGCTGAGAACTTTCCGTTGCCATTCAAATCAAATTGACGTATATATTTACGAAAATTATTATCAGGAAAGTTTTTCTTGTTAATGATAACCGTATTTACGGAAGTTTTAGCAGCAATGGAAACTGGAATTGCGGCAAACAGGCCTAATGCTACACATAAAGCAAAAAGCATAGATATAATTCTTTTGATAGGTTTGGTCATTGCCATCGCGCCTTCTTAAGTAATATGTGAATTTGCACAGGATATTTCTATTCAGATAATAGCATAAGCAATAGCCAAAAGCAAGTTACAATATTGTAATCATATTACAATATTTGCTTTTGAAAGCATTTTGGTGTATACTAAAAAGCGATGAAAATGACTACACTACAAAAAAATCTACACAAAATACTCCCTGATTTCGGTGTTTGCTCTTTCGCAGAGCTTAAACCGCATCTGCTTGCCTGCCGTGCGGCATCGCGTTTGCCGGCCGGGGCGA
>Ga0123353_10019273_pt1 | contig 10127 bp, 11 predicted proteins | sample TergutLab28metaG_3_FD_92763 | JGI IMG/M metagenome (GOLD analysis project Ga0123353, IMG submission 92763) | Labiotermes labralis P3 segment gut microbial communities from Petit-Saut dam, French Guiana - Lab288 P3 | ecosystem: Host-associated > Arthropoda: Insects > Digestive system > Gut ...
CTCTTCTTCCCTTTCTTTCCTTTCTTTTTCCCTCTGTTCCACCCTTCGTTTTTCCTCTTCTTCCCTTTCTTTCCTTTCTTTTTCCCTCTGTTCCACCCTTCGTTTTTCCTCTTCTTCCCTTTCTTTCCTTTCTTTTTCCCTCTGTTCCACCCTTCGTTTTTCCTCTTTCTCTCTTCGTTTTTCCTCTCTCTCCCTCCGTTTTTCATTTTTTTTCGCTTGTTGAGCAGTCTCTTTAAGAATTTTCCATGTTTCGGCGATAATAGGATCGCCGCTTTCTAAAGTAGTTTTTTTTTGATTTTTCATAATATTCTCTATTTACATTTTACGTGCGGCGAAAATATATATTTTTTGTTTCGATAATCAAATTTTAAACATTATTTTTCTATAAATCAGAATGTTAAAAAAGACAAAAAAGAAGCAGAAAAGTTTTAAAAATGTACTTTTTTGTGTTAGAAATGCACAAAAAAGACTTAGATATGATTTTTCCTTATTTTCGCGCCATTATTTCGATAGCGTTTGCTATTGTTTGGGTGTAGAAAATCACCAAAATTTTAAGCCACAAACAATAACCGAAGTACGCATAGCGCGGACTTTCTTATTTGTAAAGCCACCACCCAAAAACAAAGAGAAAACAAAAGAAAATAAAACATCAAAAAGAGAAAATAAAACACAATAACAAACATTTTACATACGGCAAGGGGGAATGGTGGTGAGGAAGGTTGCAATTATGAAATGATCCTCCCCGTAGCTCCAAGATTTTGAGCCACATATTTTTTGCAAATTCCGCAAACAGCTTGATAAAATGCGGGATTTTCTTCAAAAGCAGCTATTTTTTGTACCATTTCTTCAGCGTTTTTTACAGGAAACGCCGCCCCTTGTTCAACCAAGGCTACCGCTTCGTTAAATTTTTGAAAATGGGGACCGAAAAAGATGGGTTTCTCAAATACTGCGGCTTCCAAAATATTGTGCAACCCTGTTTTAAATGCGCCGCCAATGTACGAAACATCAGCATATTTATAAATTTTGCTCAATAAACCAATAGTGTCAATAATTAATACTTCATAGTTTGAAATATTTTTTTCTTCTTTTTCAGAAAAGCAAACTGTTGAAAATGAATGGAACATCTTTTTTATTTGCTCGATGTGATTTTTTTCTACCAAATGAGGAGCTATAACAAGTTTATAACCGGAGTTAATTTTTGAGAATAATTCAGCTAATAATTTTTCATCAGGCTGCCAGGTACTTCCAGCAACCAACAATTTTTTTTCTGCTTTGAAAGAAGTGATAAACTCTAATTGATAAGGTTGTTGTGCAATGGCATACACTCTATCAAAACGCGTGTCGCCGGTAACGATAACTTTTGAAATTCCATGTTGTGCTAAAATTGTTTTTGAATTTTCGTTTTGTACGAAAAAATAGCTGCATTTTTTGAGCTGCTTCAAAAACCATTTTCCATAATTTTTAAAGAAGTATTGATCTTTTCTAAAAATAGCTGAAACATAATAGAATGGGATATTTGCTTTGGAAAGTTCGTGCATATAATTATACCAAAATTCATACTTTACAAAGAAAGCTTTTTGAGGTTTTACAATTTGTATGAACTTTTTCGCATTTTTTGGCGTGTCAAGAGGTAAGTAGGTAATAATTTCGGCAATGGGGTTATTTTTTTTAACTTCAAAACCTGAAGGGGAAAAAAAAGTGACTAAAAGGGTAACATTTTCTTCTTTTTGTTTTATTTTTTCCATTAACGGCTTTCCTTGTTCAAATTCTCCCAAAGAAGCGCAGTGAAACCAAATAATCTTTTTCCCGGCACATTTTTCTTTCAAAAACGGCATAATTTTTTTTCTACCGGCACACCACAATTTCGCTTTTTTTGAAAAAAAAGAAGCCATTATTATTAAACAAGCATAAAATTGAATAAAAAGCGAATAGAGAAATCGCATAAAATTAGAAAGTATAAAAAGTGGTTACGCGCCTTTTTTCATAAAAAGGCAAAATCCAGCCTACTTTAATTCCCAATAGTCCGCTAAACATTCGAGGCAAATTATCGGTAGAACCTGCCAAATCTCCAACGAAAATATAGCCTCTGTCGGGTTTAGAGAAAATTTGCCAAAGCTCAATACCGGCATAAAAGCTCAAAGTTCTCCTTTTTTGCATAAAGAGGTATCCAAAAAACTGATTCAACGCAACCCCGGAGGAGCGTTGGTCGTATCCTAAACGATAAGTATCTTGAGCAATTTGTGGAAAATAGTTATTGGGATCGGAGAAATGGATTTTGTGACTGTAATATCCGACACCTAATTTAAGCCAAAGTCCGGAGTTTTTCCAACGATTTAACGGAAATATTTTTCCTATTGTAGCACCCGTGTGCCAATATCTTCCCTCACCACTGAGCAACATCATATTATTTCCTGCACCATTAAATGTTACCCCTCCCCTAGTGGGGTCGTCAAACCAAATGTCTCCTAAAATTTCTTTTGACTTTTTAATAATTTTACTTCCAAACGAATAATTAAACACAGCCTCTAAAGTCCAATTTGATGCTGTTTTCATGGTAAGTTCAAATCCTATATTATAGTTGAAGTTGAAAGTGGAAGCTAAGTAGCCTTGTCCGAAGGGAAATTGCACAGAAAAAGCGGGGCTTGCCCAAATCATAAATGTTGCGGTATCCACGTACTTTAAATCGCGCCTGTAAAATTCTTGTGAAAAAACAGTGGCTCCGGCAATAGTAAGAAGAAGAAACAGAAAGATTTTTTTACGCATGGTATTATAATTTTTTCATCTCATAATAATTGTTTAACAAACGCAAGATGTCGGACGGCAGTTGTTGGTAAAAGAAGTTTACCTTTGCAATGTTTTCAAAAAACTGTTGGAACACATTAGCCAAATGATACAAAACATCTTCTTTTACAGTATATTGGGAATGTCCTATGTAGGTAATTTGCCGGTCTTTTAAAGCCAATAGACAAAACCCGTCAACATATACATTGATGCAAATAGCATGAACTTGGTCAGGAAATTTTTCCTGTAAATCTTTATATATAAGCGTTATTTCATGAACTGTGTCTGCATCTTTGGGCTTTGGATAAAGCAAGAAAGAGTTTTCCAAATCATCTTTTCCGATGCTTTCGTGATGAGTGGCAGCATCTACAACACTCCAATAATCCCGGATTTTTTCTTCCTTAAATAATTCTTTTGGAATTAAACACGTGGGAGTATTGCAAATAACGGCAGGCATAACAGACAGATTATTCCCAACTTCCGGATGTGCTGGCATCAGTGAGCGAACCTAACCACAAGGGACGATACCGTGCTTTAAATTGGGTTTCTCCTGCTAATCCACCATAGAATACTCTATTGAAGAACTTTTTGAAAGGGCTGACATTTTCTGGACTGATCGTTCGGTCTAAGTTAGCTAAAATATCATCAAGAGGCACATCAATTCTATATACGGGAATTTCATAAGTTCTGCTGGAAAGCTTCCCTAATTGAATTGTAAACCTTTTGCCGTCGGTATAAGGAATAAATTCAAAGCCCTTCAAATTTTCGTAATTTATATTAGGCTCCGCCGCGAGAATCCTATCTTTTGCGGGCATAGTTTCCACCACTTTTTTGATGATTCCTGCTTTAAATGCAGCCTCTTCGGTCATATCATCAGGGATGTCACCCGACATTTTTACAATATTAACCACTCCATTATTTACAAAATTTACCAAAGTGTCAATATCACCGGCATATTTTTTAAACTCATTCCGATACACAGTCTGAATAGCGCGAATGGTAACCAATCGGGTTCTGATTTCTTCAGCACGTTGATTATAAACGGCTTTGTATTTTTCTGGACGTAAGATACTGCGTGTGGCAAGAACGGCAAGCACTAACGCAACTATCACTAATAAGATGTTGAATAAAGTTTTAACTTTCATACGATTACTTAATTAATTTGAATACTAAAACGGCTTTTTAGAAGCGAGCAAAAATAAAAAAAAAATAAGATAAACTAAATTTTTATTTTTTTGCCGTGTTTTTGCATATAATTGTAACTATTATAATTTTTTCTGATATGATAACCTCTTCTGTAAAAAATCATTCTCCTTACCTCCTTCCTGTTATGGAAGAGTTTTACTCTTTGCAAGGTGAAGGCGTGAATACCGGAAAGTCTGCCTACTTTTTACGCATCGGCGGATGCAACACAGGATGTTACTTCTGTGATGTAAAAGAATCCTGGGATATATACACCCACACACTAACCCACATAGATGATATTGTACAACGCGTTTCGGAAAATCCTTCCAAAGCTATAGTGGTAACTGGCGGCGAACCGATGTTATATAATTTGGATCTTTTGTGTGCCGCATTGAAAGCGCGCGGCATACAATTGTTTTTGGAAACCTCCGGCTCCGAACCAATTTCCGGACAGTGGGATTGGATTTGCGTTTCCCCGAAAAGAAATCACCCGCCGCTTCAACAAGTATTGCAAAACGCTCATGAACTGAAAGTTGTAATTTGCGATGAAACAGACTTTGTATGGGCGGAGGAAAACGCACAACACGTAAACCAAGACTGTCATTTGCTTCTTCAGCCAGAGTGGAGTAGTAGTAAAGTTATGATTCCCAAAATTGTAGATTATATCTTAAAAAACCCGAAATGGCGCATTTCGTTGCAGAGTCATAAATATATGGAGATTCCGTAAAAAACAGTAGGGCATAAAATTTTATGCCCTACCGTTTTTTTATTTCTTCTTCCTGTTCGGCAACTCCAACCCAAATCCTCTTCTACGATCTTCAATTTTGAGCCATATACCAAGCAAGAACGCCATAACCCCAAAACTTGCAAAAATAAGCATCGGCTTTCTGTAATTGTAAAGCGTGCTGCCTTGCACTTCTTCCACTCTGTTTATGCTCGCTTGAAGATTCGCAATGGTTTCTAATTGTTTTTCTGTTAATTCACTATCCAACAGGTAGCCTATATCTTCTCTCGTTTGGTTGATTTTATCCATCCGTTTTTCATAGTTTCTATAAGTCAAACGTAAATCATCAATAGTTTCTCCTAACGTAGTTCCAAAATCTTGTGCAGTAATATTATAGGTGTCCAAACCTACAAAATTTTGTTGTAGGGTGCTCATGGCGTCTATTTCCATTCTGACTGCAGACAGGTTTTTACCTACGCCCGGATTTGCACGGTCTAACGCTCCGCCAATAATAATGGGAACGCATAGTAAGCCAATGTTTTGAATCCAAAATATAACTGCGTATGAAGAACCTAACACCTTAACATCTACCAACTTCGGAACAGAAGGCCACAACGCTGCGGGCACCAAAGAGAAAGAAATTCCCAAAATTACAATGGCGCAAATAGCAATGGGGTAAGTGAAGTTTGGTGTTAATGCAAAAATCAAGTGGCATGACATCATTAATAATGCGCCGATAATCAGCATTGTAGCACCTTTTCCACGCGTGTCTAGGAAGAACCCGAGTAGTGGCGTGAGTACCATGGCGCCTATCGGAAAGTATGAAAACAGGTTACTTGCGGCATGTGCGCTGATTTCCAGACGACTGGAGAGCATATCTACCGCAAATTTTTGGAATGGGAAAATAGCTGAATAGTACAATACGCACAATCCGGCTACAATTAAGAATGTTCTTGAAGTAAAAATCGCCTTCAAATCGGAAATCTTAAATTCGTCTTCCGGAGATACTTCTATATTTTCTTGTTTATCTAACTTTCTGTCTAAGACGAAGTAACAACAGAACGATAAAAATCCGATTAGTAAAAACAGAGTTGCCACAGCTACCGGTTTTGTAATAAACTCTCCGGCTGCCAACACAGGAGTGATTCTAAATACGGCAAAAACACCCAAACGCGCAATTGCCATTTCAAGTCCCATGGCTAAAGCTAATTCCCTACCGGTAAACCATTTTACGATAGCTTTGGATACAGTAATTCCTGCCATTTCTACCCCGCAACCAAAGATCGCAAAGCCTATACAAGCCATAACTGCGGAGCCCGGCAGCGCATCTATCAACCCAAATAAGCTAAAACCATCTAGTGCTTGATACAAGCCTGATTCCGAAGAAAAATAATCGGAAACCCCGTAAAATTTAATCCCGGCACCAATAAGCATTAAAAATCCTGATAAAATAGCAGTTCTTCTAATGCCGATTTTATCTAAAATAACTCCGGCAAAAATCAGGAAGAATACAAAAACATTCAGTACAAATTCAGATCCTCCAACGGTTCCGAAGTTTTCTGAGCTCCAGCCCCTTTTGGTTTCCAAAAGGTCTTTCAATGGAGATAATACATCTACAAACATGTAGGCAAAAAACATGGTAATAGATAAAAAAATGAGCGCAAGCCACCTGCCATAAGAGGTGTCGCGCAGTGAGCGGATAATTTTTTCAGTCATAATAATTTATTTTAATGAATTAATGTACAATGTGATATTAGGATAAAATTATTAAATTTTTCACTACTGACCGACTAGCTTTTCGGTCATAATTTGGCTGCAAATTTATAAAAAACCAGACACACCAAAAAGGGCGATAAATTTTATGTTTATTTGCAACAATTTTGATCTCAAAAATATTCAGTATGAAAAAATTATCTTTAACGTTAACTATAATTTTTTTAACTGGAGTTTCCATGGCTAATTATTGCAATCATGGCAATGAAACAGCTTGGTACATAAATGGAACTACAAAAACACCGCAAACGATGACTGTCTCATCTCCGCCCAATTTTGAAGGTTTGTCTTCTTTTGATGTTACATGTGATACGGAAGACGCTGCAGTTACGCTTTCTTATATTGACCGGAACAATGAAGTTATTATTTTAGACACCAAAATTGTTTCAGATGGTGTAGCCACCCTGGAATTTGATGAACCTCTTACGGACACACTTAATTTAACACTTGCAGTAACAGGCTTTAACAAAAACAAAGCTACTGGATTGAGAATTAGTAATAGTGAAAGCGCTGAAAATGAAGTGTATAAAAACAGTTACGAGAATCTCTATATAGCACAACAGTTTTTAGATAAGAATTCCTCCCAGTCTACCAAAGAACACATAGCAGAACTTACCGGCTTGGAAACCTATATAAATTGGCTACAACAATTAGAGCAAGCCGGAAAGACCATTTACAAACTGTCGGAGAAAGAACTTGATTATTTAATAGCCTATACAGAGACTAATATTGGTAGAGGTGTTGTGTTTGCCCAAAACATTTTGTGCGAACTCTACAGAATTTGCATTGAGGAAAGCGGTATGTGGTTGGCGGAGAGTGGTGAAGAGGGAGAAGAGGAGAAAGGAGAAAAGGAGAAAGGAAACGGACGGGGTAGTTTATATGAAAACATTAAGATTCACCCCAACCCCACCACCGGAGAATTAACCATTACATATTCCCCGCCGGCGGGGGCATGGGGTGGAATTAATAATGTAGAGGTTTTTGACATTTACGGCAAAAAGTACGAATGCACGATGGCGCGAAGGCACGAAGGGGAAACTTTGATAGATATTTCGCATTTATCGGCGGGAATCTATTTTATAAAAGTAAAAACCGATGCGGGCGAGGTGGTTAAAAAAACAGTAAAACAGTAAAAAAGCCGACAATTCGGCTTGAATTAACGGAACACAGTTTTATTGTAAAATTTCTCGAATGACTCTTGAATATAATTGATACTCAATACTATGTATTCTTTTCTCTATTTCCTGCAAGGTTTCTGTTCCCGCTGCTTTAAAACATTCCTGAGCAATAATTTTTCCGGTATCCATGCCGGCATCAATGTAATGTACGGTTACTCCAAATACTTTTACGCCGTAATTGTATGCTTGCTGTATGCCGTTTTTTCCCGCGAAAGCAGGCAGTAACGCCGGGTGAATATTAATAATACGATTAGGAAATGCTTTTAGCAAGACATCGCCGATTAAACGCATATAACCCGCTAATACAATGAGCGAAATGTTTTTTTCGATAAGAAAAAATGCAATCTCTTTTTCATACTCATCTTTTGAAGTGTATTTTTTGGGAATAAACGAAAAAACGGGAATGTTGTGGGAAAGTGCGCGCGTTACGGCAAAACAATCAGGGTTGTCGGTAACCAACACAGCGATTTCAGCGTTTAGGGCGCCGCTTTCAATTTCGTTAATAATGGCTTGGAAGTTTGAGCCGTTGCCGGAGGCGAAGATTGCTATTTTTTTCATTACGAATCAGTAAGAATATTAAAATAATTTTCTCTCATCAAAATGTTTTCAAATGTATATCATTAATCACTACCGTATCGCCTGCCTGTTTAATCACGGCAATGCCTTGCTCAATACATTCCTGCTCCAATTCAGGGTAAAAACTCATGGAAGCTAAACCGAGATAAATTTTATAATTTTTATAATCGGGAGACAGTGTTCTAAAGGTTTCCGCTTTTTTTATGACCGTCGGAATATCATTCGTATGTGCTTTGTATTTCACTTCAACAATTGCGATGGCTTTATGATTATACATCACAATATCATATTCATCTTCAAGATGTCCGTTGTTAAGATATAAAGGAGATCGAATTTCCTGAAATTCTTCACCAAAAAAAAGGGTTTGCTTTTTTTTAAAAGAGTTAATAAAATATTCCTCTGCAAATAAACCGTGATTGTTTGTCCAAGAGCCTACTAACGTTTGCAGTTTCTTCATTCTACGATCGGTGTCTTGCATTTTGCGGTCGGTTTCTTTCATTAGCCGGTCGGTTTCTTTCATTAGCCGGTCGGTTTCTTTCATTAGTTCCCTATTTTCCATAAGTGCTGTCCACACACTTTCAAAAGTTGGGGCTGAAGTAATTTGGTTTTGATTTTCCATACGATAATATTTTTATAAAATTTCACGCGGCAAAAATATAAAAATAATCACTCAAAAACCAATTTTATAAATTATTATACTAACAGTCAATCTGTTAAAAAGAATAAAAAACAGACAATTTTTATCTGAAATTTTGCATTTTCCCTTCTCCTTTTCTCCTTTTCTCCTTTCTCCCTTCGTTTTTAATCACTTAATTATCACATCGCTTTTCCCTTCCACCACTTTTCCAATTTCAAACACCTTTTCCCCGCAGTTTTTAAGAATCTCCACGGATGCGGCGGCATCTTCCGGTTTTACCACCAAAATCATTCCAATACCCATATTAAAAATATTGAACATTTCGCGGTGCGGAATATTACCCCATTTTTCTAAAAAGTTGAAAACAGGTAGTTTCCCCCAGCTGCTTTCTTCAATTTCAACGCCTTGCCCCTCTTTTAAAACGCGAGGAATATTTTCATCAAAGCCGCCGCCGGTAATATGGCAAATAGCGTGAACATCAATATTTTTTAACACCTCAAGTACAGGTTTTACGTAAATTTTTGTGGGGGTAAGCAGCACTTCGCCTAACTTGCCGTTTAGTTCATCAAAATATTGGTTTAGATTCAGATTGTGGTCTTTTATTACAATTTTGCGCACTAATGAAAAGCCGTTAGAGTGCACGCCGGAAGATTGTATGCCGATAAGCATGTCGCCGATGTTCACTTTCGAGCCGTCTATTAATTTCGATTTTTCCACTGCTCCCACTGTGAAGCCGGCAATATCGTACTCTCCGTGCGCGTACATGTCGGGCATTTCGGCGGTTTCTCCGCCAATGAGGGCGCAGTTTGCCAGCACACAGCCGTCGGCAACGCCTTTTACGATTTGCTCAATTTGCGCAGGGTCGTTTTTGCCCACTGCGATATAATCCAAGAAAAAGAGCGGCTGCGCGCCTTGTGCCAAGACATCGTTAACACACATGGCTACAACATCTTGCCCAATTGTATCGTGTTTGTCTAACAAAAATGCTAACTTTAGTTTTGTGCCCACGCCGTCGGTGCCGCTAACCAATACGGGTTCTTTCAGGTTAAGTAACGACAAGTCGAACATGCCCCCGAAGCTGCCGATATTGCTCATCATGCCCAATCGTGTGGTTTTCGCAATATGCTTTTTAATTCTACGCACGGATTCGTAGCCTGCATCTAAGGAAACTCCTGATTGTTCGTAACTTTGCGCCATAATTATTGTTATAATTTGTTGAAGTTTTTTTTATTACAGAGCGACAAAAATATTAAAAAAAATTGCTGCATGAAAA
>Ga0123353_10019276_pt1 | contig 10126 bp, 16 predicted proteins | sample TergutLab28metaG_3_FD_92763 | JGI IMG/M metagenome (GOLD analysis project Ga0123353, IMG submission 92763) | Labiotermes labralis P3 segment gut microbial communities from Petit-Saut dam, French Guiana - Lab288 P3 | ecosystem: Host-associated > Arthropoda: Insects > Digestive system > Gut ...
CCGGATGATTTCTTGAGGCGCGATGATTTTGCGACGGTGTTGAAGCGATTATATGCGTTGATTGGAGAACGGATATGATATTGACAACAGTATTCACACAAGAATATAATAGCAATCAGCTCTTAGTCAAATAAATTTTATTAGAAACAAGCCGTTTCCTTACTGGGAGGCGGCTTTTTTCTTTTTTTATTATCTAAATATCAATAAAAAATAGCATAATATTACAAAATCAGATATATTTCATCATAAGAATGTTGTTGAAATGTGTAAAAGTTCGTGATATAATGAACATATGTTCACGATAATAGGCTATAAAGCGCAGTATAACAACGTTTGTATAATTTTATAATGGAAAATGTTTCCAGTAGAATCATTACACAAATTAATGCTACAATTTATGGCATACAGAGAATTGAATTTTGCGGGAAAATAACGGAAAAATAAAACAGCGCTCCGGCCTGGTAACCAAACGCTGTTTTATCACTGTAGTAATACTATCTACCTCAGTAAAGAGTGCTAAAACACTCAAAACAAAGGAGCTGTGTTATTTTATCATCTTTTGCCGCGAAGGTCAATAAGAAAAAATGACTAATAAATGGCAAAGGAGTATGTTTAGGATGCATAGTGACGAAAAAAGACTGCGTGAAAAGATACCGGATAAGAAAAAATACATAAACCCGGAGATAAAGCAACACCAAATAATCTATGTAGACAATATGCCAGTAAAAGGAGTATACGTTAATAGTGTAAATATTTTGTTTATACGAAAGCAGTTGACAGCAATTGAGAAAATATATATTATAAAAAATATAACATTACTGTGAATGGAGAGTGTAGACTACTTGTAGGCTACGCAACAAAATACATCGTGTTACCATGTGATGAAACGCTTGATATAGCTAGCATTGAGGGATTAACATATGACTCTGGATCATTTTGTCTGGGTTCAAATCCTAGTCCCGCAGTCGGTTGAAGAAAATCTCCAAGGACAATGCTTTGGAGGTTTTTTAATGAGAAAAATGACGGGGTGAAATATGGATAATTTTAGTATGTTTGTAGGCTATTTGTAGGCTACCTCTTGTTTTTTAACATATTGCAATGTGTTGTATCATAATTTTTGTATTTCATTTTGTAAAAATTTAATATCTACAGATGTGTAGGTATTTACAGTAAAGGCGTAATCTTCATGTCCCATAATTGCGGTTATTGCTGTTTTGTCCATACCAGCTGCGTTCATTATTGAAGCACAGGTATGACGGGTTTTATGCGGCGTTTTGCGTGGTATTTTTAGCTGTTCTAATATAGGGTAATATATGTATTTAGTGTAGTAGTCATAGGACATCTTTTTTCCGCTTTCTCTTCTTGTGATAAGATATTCTCCGGGCTGGTTATACCATTTAACAACATAGTTAAATATCTTTGGATGAATAGGAACTGTCCTGTTCTCTCCTGCTTCAGTTTTTAGACCACCAACAATAATATTATTTTCTAAATCAACCGAGAATTTTGTAAGCGAAAGAAATTCATTAATTCTAAAACCCGTATATATCAATATTAAAATTGTATCTATGTAGGGTATAGTTTCGTTACTAAATAATGTAGCAATTTCAATATCTGAAAACCTGATTTTATTTGATTTTTTTGTCTTTTCAAGCTTTAAAAATTCAGCGTAATTTTTGTTACATATATCGTTTTCGAGTGCATACCTGTACATTAATGTACAAAGTGTTCTGACTTTCTTTTTAGTCGACAGAGCCTGCTCCAATTCATCTATGATTTTTTGCATATGTGCGGTGCGAATATCTTTAAACTTTACGTCGTGAATAGGTGACAACTTTTTAAATGCACTTTCGTAGTTATTTATTAACGAAGGGCTAATATCTTTAAATATTATGGGTGAACATTCATCATAGACTTCTTTGAACGTTAATTTCGTATTAGGAGAAATTGGAGATATGCTGTGTTTAGCAAGGACTTGAAGGGCTTCTGTCTTTGTCTCGAAATAATCAATATACTCCCGAACTTGTATACCATCAACCCAATCTTTTGTAACTCTGATGGCATAGGGTTTACGCCGATTTTTTCCAAGATATACTATGGCTCCGTAACCGTTGGGATTCTTCACGAAGAAGCACCTCTTTTCTTTATAACAATGACTATCTTGTTATAACACGTCATGATATGTTATATAACGATACTATCATAATTGACGATTGATTTACATAGTAAATTTTGTATAATGTATTTGTAGACTGTGGGCGGTGTGTTTGGCTGGACTCCGGAGAGGAGCGGCCTATGAGTGTATATGAGGCTTTGATGGTTGCCATAGCATTTGGCGCGTTAATAGTAGCAATACTTTCAGATAAAAACATAAAGAAATAAGCCGCCCCTGGCAAGGTGATCGGCTTGTTTCTTCTAAACATATTTTGATTAGGAGTCCAGCGATTCTCCGCCGAACAGTCTGCATGGGAGAGTGTTGACGCACTCTCTCTTTTAATTAATATTATATAGTATATTATGTATGCTGTCAAATTTGGTTTAAAAGCGCATAAAGAGATGTTACCGATCCTGATGAGGAAATCGGCTTCTTTTATGTTGAATATGAATGCTGCGTTAGTGAACTATTATTTAGTAAAAAATTTTCAAAAATATTTTTTATTTATATTTAATAAAAATATATCTCAATGTATAATATTACTTGTAAACTAATGGGGCTAAATTTGGCTAAACTCCAGAAAGGATAAAGCCTATGAACATCGTTCTTACACATTATGAGATGCTTTCGCTGATTTTAGCTGTGGTTATGCTTTATATTTCGTACAAGAATATGAAAAAAGAGCCGCCCCGCCAAGGATAACGACCCATTTTCCAGAAAGAAAACTGTTGTTTAGGAGTTTGGTTGTAGCCCTAATCAGTTTACACTGGAGTACGAGTACCCAGCTCGTACTCTTTTTATTTATTTCGGTAATATATTATACTATATTTAGTGCTTTGTACAGATATTTTTTTAAAATGTATTGAAATTTTTATTTTTTCATGGTAGACTATGTCACTTCGCAATTCTGCAGCATGTCTTTCCCTATACATAAAAACTGTAGCCGCAGTGTTGGCACACGGCGATGGTGTTTGTTTTGGACTTTCTCCCACGGATTATCATAAAAAGAGCTATCCAGCCCAAGATCGGTATAAAAAGTAAAATTATTAAAAATAAAGTACCGAAGCAGCCGCGCTTATTTGTTTCACTTACCGCTTGGACAATCATATCACCATTACATTTAGGGCATAGCATTCGTATAGCACCGCCTATTTATTAATTATTTAAAACTTTATCAACAAGGTCCTTAAAATCAGCATACAGTTCTGGGTCTTTTTCTTCCATTTTCCCAGATATATACAAGGTATATAAGAAGTCAGCACCTGTCCATAATGTTTCGTAAGCACACCTATTATATAGAATATAATTATTTAAATCATAATCAAGACTCCAATCTACGTTATCGTCATCCAGAATTGTTAGACCAAGCTCCTTCCATATTTCGGGAAATTCCGAATCCCCGCCACGCTTATAAGTGAGGTAATCATCCCATGCGATAGCTTTCATTATTTTTTTCTTGTTGTCTTTTTCTTTTGAAGTTTCTAATTTATCCCATAAATCTTTTAATTCATCATCGTATGAGTTGCTTTCAGATATACTGTTATCGGGCTCTTCTGTTGGCTTGGTGGAGGGTGTAGATTCATCTATCGTACTATCTGTACCGGTAGTATCTGGCACAATGCCAGTAGACGCTGGATTATCAGACCCACAACCCGAGAAGACCAATAAACTGGAAATACTTATTATAACCAACAGGACTCTTTTCATGGATTTACCTCCGATAAAATATTCATCCAATAGTCCTATCGGAAATAATGATATTTGTCTTAATAATAGGACAAAATATTTATTCTTATATCGTGTTCTCTGATTTTTTTCATAGATAAAATTTATTTATCGAGTTAAGATTACATATAGCGAATTGTTTCAATTCGTACTTGTGATTATCGGTTTATGTATAAAACATAAAAAGAAATAGCCGCTCCTATGCGGTGCGGCGCTTCCTTCAAGATCCAACTTGATTCGGAGGAGCGACCGCCCCGAACAAGGAGTCGCCCTACTGATTGTTATTTTATCACTAAAACGGTAATATTGTCAATTTCCGCTTCACATTAATCTTTTCCATATTTCAATTTAAGTAGTTCGATGTATTTTATCAAATCTTCTTTACCTTCCTCCGGTAATTCGCTGAGGTGATGATATATCTTATCGTCCAGTCCCCATATAGTTATTTTGTCCTGATCTTCTTCAGGGTTACGGATATCACTGCGACCGAGGAGGTAGTCGATAGACACCTTGAAGTAGTCAGCAATTTTTTTTACTGTTTCAAAATCAGGCTCGCGTTTTCCTACTTCCCACATGGCAATTGTTCCTGAAGCGATCTTGAAAAACTTTGAAAAATCTTTTTGAGTTACTCCTTTCTCTTTTCTTAATTCTTTAAGTCTTATACAAAACATCATTATCTCCCCTTATACAGATTATCACGTATAGTGAGATAGTCAATAATAAAAAAAATAATCTCACGATAAGTTATAATAAGTATTGACATTTCTCACGAAACGTTATACAATACTCACATAAGGTGAGAAAAATTGAAAATAATGCATCTGCGAGAGGTGACTTTATGCGTGAATATTTAAAAGAATTAAGAAAAAAACAAAATTTAACTCAAATTAAAATAGCAGAAAAAATGGAAATTGCACCAAGTTATTATACTATGATTGAAACAGGTGAACGTCAAACAGACATGGGGCTTTCAATTATCCAAAAATTAGCAGATATATACGATGTATCTGTCGAGTGGATAATAGAACAGGAAACAGCATTAAAAAAAACAGGATAAAGGAGATTACGGCAGATGAAGCTGACAATAATAGCACTGATATTTAGCGGACTTGTGGCTATATGGGAAACAATAAGCCTTATTCTATATCTGCTTCAACAGCGCAATAAGAGCAATAACAAAGCTGTTAAAATGCCATAAACAATATAAAGCACCAAAACAAATAAATGAAAACGCCCGCCAAACCGTGACAAGTTACCGGACGTTTCCATATTGGAGATTTGTGATCTCACTATTTTATTATAGCTGGTTGAGAATCTCCCGTAAATACACATATTTATGGGTATTTTTATACCTAAAAGTGATGAGTAAAACTGGAAAAGTAGAAAAAAATTACACAATGTTATATGCAAAGTGGTTGATATAGAGACAAAGTGATGATTTAAAAGATGAAATAAAAATTTTCGTAAATTTTTACGAATGAAAGGTAGGGTTATATTATGGCAGATGTGGCAACGTATACGCGAGAATATGCGGCAAAACAACTTGGTGTAGCTCCGGCAAAGATACCCCACATGATATTGAATGGTACCTTGCCCGTAGGCACTGTTTATGTGGAGGGTAAAAATACTAGATCGGTGATTGTAGCAGCTCGCTGGGATAGATGGATAGAGGGTAGAGATTTAGAAAAAAGATAGGCAACACCGGCACCCGTACCTTGACAACTTAATACTGTACAAAGAACGTATCAGAACAACCCCTGATATGGTTTGTGGCGGAATAAAGGCGGAATGGTAGCGACATCAAAAGGATAATAAATAGGTATGATGGGGCATAATAAACAAATATGTAAAATTATTATGGGGTAAAATATGGATCAAAAGCAAATCACAAAAAAAATAAAACCATATATAAAACACGCAGAAAAGTATTCATCGGATCAATATACAATTTTACAAAAGTTATTAGAGTTTTGCGACGGAAATATTCAGATCGCAACACAAATATTAAAAAACGAGATAATAAAAGTGGGTAAGATATATAAAATCCAGCGTGTTTTAATAACTATCAGTCTTATTGGTTCGTTAATACTCTTTTTGCGATGGTTATTATTCCTCATATGTTTTTAAGTAATTCCAAATAAAATCTTTGGGACTAATAGACCTTATTATAATTTGGTGTAATGAGTATAAATTGCTTTCATATTCGGGAGAATGAATATCAGGTATAATTTCTACTGGTAATAAAGTAAAATCGGTTTGAATACAAAGATGAAATCTCATATCTTTTATATCGATATCTTTATTTTCATTATGATAAACACCATGATTATAAGAATTATCATTATAAGAAGGAATATTTTCTTTATTACATGTGCACAAGAGATAAATTGTTCCTTTATTTGTTGCTGTGTAGTGCGAATCCGATAGTAATATCATATTTTTTTCAATCAAGGAGTAGCAATATTCATCAAACATAAAGCCACAATCGTAATGACTGGGATTTCCCCACGAAATAGTATAATCTTTAGTTTGGGCTATTAACTTTTCAATGAACCTATTAAGTAGATCAGTGTCGATAGTAGTCATTTTGCAATAATCCTTTCTGTCGTTAATTTAGCAGCTAATAGAGTAAGGTTATCATTTAGCACATTGCTATTGAATTCATATTTAGATTGTATAATATATAATATTTGCTTTATAACAATTTTTTCATTTTTTGCTAAAAGTACTCCATAATTTTCATTTATTTTACGCACTAATATTCTTATATTACATATATTACTGGCATCGTATGTACCTAAATATACTGTTAACTTTGCGTAATTAATTAGACTATTACAAATATTTTCTTTTTCTTTTTCAAAGGAAATTAAGCTATCTAAATTATTAAGCAACAATTTGCTTCTACGAAAGCTTTTGTCTTTTAAAACAGCTAAAAAAGAAGCGAATATCGCCCATATAGCGCTTATGCCACCCCAAAGAGGTTGAGATAATAGCTTATCAAGCGATTTTATGAATATCCCCCCAATCAAATCCTTTGTCTCAATAATAACAACAAAACATAAAAGTTGCAATATATTTTGACAAAAAAATCAATAAGGAGTTGATGTTGATGACTGTAGGCCAGGTGATAAAAGAAGAACGAAAAAGGCGAAAAATATCTCTGCGAAAATTAAGCGAGATGTCAGGAGTGAACTTTCGGAAAATTCATACTTGGGAAAAGGGAACGAGCAGAGTAGCCATTGATGAAGCTGAAAAAGTGTTAAATGCGTTAAGCATTACATACGTGATTGGAGGTGAAACATGACTGTGGACGACGGGATAAAGATAGCATTTGGTGTCGCGTTCATTATATGCGTAGCGCTGACGTGGATCATCGAAGACATAATAAATTTTGACGATAGAGAGGTGAAAGAATACATGAGAACAGGATATATTATGTGTCCGGCAGGAAAAGAGATACAGCCGTACATAGACGAAATACGGTACGCGGAAGTAGTGTTCAATGAAGCCGACCCGAAAGATGAAAACGCGGTAGAAATAGCTTTTTTTAGTCTTCGCGGAGCCTATACAGATTTTGGCAAGGCATATATGAAGTTAAAAAACGAAACGCCCGCTTCGGAAGAGCGGACGAATCATGAGGAATTAAAGTGAACACACAAAAAATCACATAGTTAGAATACCACATTACGGCAAAGATGTAAAGGCTGTAAAAATCAAAAAAATAAACATATAAAGGAGAAATGTAAAAATGTTAGAGATGAAATTCACAGGAAACACCCCGCAAGAGCTGACCGACGCTGTTTTGGCTTACGCCGCTATATTTGACACAAATTCGGCAAAAGCGTGGATAGACAAACAGCAAAACGAAACAGAATCTAGCGAATCGGAAAAGCCCTACAAAATCGAACCCGTAACCCCTCCCTTATCACCTCAGGATATTACAACGAGTGAAAAAACTAAAGGGAAACTAATTCAAAGTGAAACAAACACATCCTCAGAACCTGCTATAACAATGGAACCCAAAAAGGTAGACCCGATAATACTACGTGACGAGTTTGCCCGGCGTCTACAGGCCGGAAAAAAACAAGAGGTTAGCGGCATACTCAAAACCCTCGGTGTAGAACGTCTGTCAAGCCTGCCGGCAGAAAAATATGACGAAGCATATAAGCTCATACAGGCGGTGTAAGATGGCCAACAAAGAACATGCGCTATTATCGGCATCCGGAGCCGAGAAATGGTTTAATTGTACCCCTTCCGCCCGGCTGGAGGAAAACTTTCCCGAGACTACCAGCGAATACGCCGAAGAGGGCAGACTTGCCCATGCCGTCGTTGAGCTGGTTAATAAGAAATACTTTACTAAAATGAAAAAAAGTGAATACGAAAAACAGTTAAAACCGTTACAGGAACACGGTTTATATCATGCAGACATGCTTAACTATGCCGAAGGATTCCGGGATTTTATCAAAGAAGAGGCAAACTCTGTAAAAAACCCAACCCTCTTGTTTGAACAACGGCTTGATTGTTCTACTTATATTCCAGAATCCTTTGGAACTGGTGATGTGATCATAATCGGCGATGATACCATAAAGATCATTGACTATAAATATGGCAAAGGTGTTTTAGTAGAAGCGACTGACAATCTACAGCTACTTATCTACGCCCTGGGCGCATATGACACTTTTAACCTGATCTATGATTTCAAAGCGATTACGGCCACGATCTACCAGCCCCGTCTCGACAACATAGCATCTACCGAGAGCGATGTCAACACTCTCCTTGACTGGGCGGACACTGTTCTCACTCCCCGTGCAAAACTCGCGTTTGACGGCGCTGGGGAGTATAAACCCGGTGATCACTGCCGGTTTTGCCGGGCAAGAGCTTCATGCCGGGCACGGGCGGAGGAAAACCTTAAATTACAGGAATATGACTACTCGTTCCCTGACCTTTTATCGCTTGACGAAATCGCGGACATCTTGAAGATCTCAGACCGGTTAAAGAACTGGGTTACTGATATAGAGGCTTACGCGCTGGAGGAAGCGTTAAGGGGTAACAAGATTACAGGTTTTAAAGTTGTGGAGGGCCGGAGTAACAGGCAGTACGTCGACCGTGAGGCTATCGAAAAAATATTACTGGAAAAAGGATATCAGGATCACGAGATATGGTCAAAAAAGCTTCACGGTATAGGTGAGATGGAGAATCTGTTGACTAGGCAAATATTCGACGAGTTATTAGGCCCATATATCAGTAAGCCCCCGGGTGCGCCCACGTTAGTACTTGAGACAGATAAGCGGCCAGAGTATAGTAACGCTGTGGAGGATTTTAAAAACGTAGACACCTGACTTTCACAGACAAAAACCTTAATACGTAAAACCGTGAAACCGTAAGACAGATAAATAAAAAGGAGACATGTAAAAATGGAAAAACCGAATACGAAAGTAATTACAGGAAAAGTGAGACTGAGTTACGCGAACATATGGACCCCGAAAGCCGTTAATGACAGCCCAGATAAAAAGTACTCCGTATCCCTGATAATCCCGAAAACCGATAAAAAGACAATAGCGAGTATACACAAAGCAGTCGATGAAGCAAAGCAGCAAGGAATATCAAAGTGGGGCGGTAAAATACCAGCCGTTTTAAAACTACCCCTCCGTGATGGCGACGAGGAAAGACCGGGTGATGAGGCGTATAAAAACAGCTATTTTATAAACGCTTCAGCAAAAACAAAACCCGGAATAGTTGACCGGAACAGGCAGATGATTTTCGATGAAGAAGAGGTATATAGCGGCTGTTATGCCTACGTCAGTGTCAATTTCTATCCGTTTAATTTTAACGGGAACAAAGGTATAGCAGCAGGGCTGAACAACATAATGAAGGTAGCTGACGGTGAATCACTAGGAGGTAGAATATCAGCCGATGTTGATTTTGATAGTGTAGAAATCGAATATGACGAAGACATTGAAGCGTATTTATGATACGAACACTTAGCGTGGACATTGAGACATATTCCAACGTAGACATAACTGAGTCAGGACTCTATAAGTACATAGAGGATCCGGATTTCCAGGTGTTATTATTCGGCTACGCTTATGACAATGATCCGGTTGAGATTATTGACATTGCTTGCGGTGAAGATATGCCCCCTGACATCTTAGAGGACCTTTTTTCAGATGCTTGTTTAAAGACGGCATTTAATGCACCGTTCGAAATTAGATGTCTGGAAAAGCATTTGGGACGTAAATTCGA
>Ga0123353_10019279_pt1 | contig 10126 bp, 9 predicted proteins | sample TergutLab28metaG_3_FD_92763 | JGI IMG/M metagenome (GOLD analysis project Ga0123353, IMG submission 92763) | Labiotermes labralis P3 segment gut microbial communities from Petit-Saut dam, French Guiana - Lab288 P3 | ecosystem: Host-associated > Arthropoda: Insects > Digestive system > Gut ...
CGCGTCATGGTGATGCTTTGCGGAAGGGCGTAACCCGGATCCGCCGTCAGCGTGCCGGCATAGTTGCTGCCCTGCAACGCTGTAGTGTTGTCCAGCGCCGTGTTGGCGATGTTGTTTGTCACCGAAAAGAGGGGCGCCAATCGAACCGGCAACACCGCGTTGGTGTTGACCGAGCCGATGAGCGGACTGCTGTCAGAAACGCGCACGATTTGCCCGAGCGGCACGCCGGTCGCGTTGTTATACATCACTTCGTTATAGTTCGCCGCGCCTGCGCCGGGTATGCTGTAGGCGTAATTTACGTAGTTGGCGGGCAGAGTTAAAGTATTCACCTGATTGGTGGTTCCTGCGTTATATACCATAATATCGCGGTCAAATGCCGCGGCTGCGCTGATGTTGTTATTGACAACGAAACCGCCGCCGCTGATGCTGCCAGAAGCATTGATGGCGGGAGGCGCACTCGTTGTGGGATTAGGTGTTGAAAATGCCAATACTGTTGCCGTGTTTGCAATCGTCAGGGTTCCACCAACGCTAGGGAAAGTCAAACCGCCCCCACCGCCAATACCACTACCACTGGAACGACCACCGGTTGCTGTTACCTCTGCATTATCGTTGATGTTAATCGTACCTCCTGCGCCACCAGCCACACTTCCGCCGCCACCACCTATACCTGCACCACGAGCGGAACCGAACGCTGTTACCTTCGCATTACCGTTGATGTTAATCGTACCGCCTTGGCCACCTGTTACCCCATGGCCGCCACCTATACCTGCGCTATAATTGGCACCAATCGCATATATGGAGCCGCCGTTAATGGTAATAACACCACCGTTGCCACCGATACTGCTTGGAGCATCTACGCTTGCGCCACCTATACCTGCGCCACCAAACACACCACTTACTATGTTCCTCACCGTCACTGCCCCACCGTTAATAATAATATTACCGGCATTTGGAAAAGCGACAAGACCTCCTATCGCAGCATTGGAACTGCTTGCCATAACCTCCAACTCCCCCACACTACTACCCGGAGCCGTCGCACTATCAATCCTAATCGTAGCAACCTGCCCCGCACCGCGATTCGGGACCAAGATACTACCTGTTATCGTATTCGTCCCCGCCAAAAGTAAATCCACATTCGCATTCCCCTGCAAATCGAAGTTACCCGTCATCGTAATATCATCAATGATAATGCTCGTCGTCACACCCGTCTGAACCACGATGCCCGTTACCGGGTGTGTACCCGACTGCCAAATACGGTACGCGACAGGTCCCGTATGAGTCACGGGTGCGTCTTGTCTGATGGTTAAAACACCTGCGTTGTATTGGTAATATGAGGACCATGAGGCGTTTGTGAGGGAGCCGTCGGAGTTGGCGAGGTCGATGTCCATCCAAACGGGAGGGGGGAGCATGGAGAAGTCGACGCCGGTGTAGAACGGGTCGGGATTACCGATCACGAACGGCGAAGGAATCGGCGTTGTTGCCGTGTTCAGCGTATAGCGGGCGAGCGTCACGCCTGTGATTTCGATTATATCACCTGTGTTGGTGCCCGGTATAAGGTATGTACCGTTGGAGAGTGTTGTTGTTGTGCCTGGAACACTGTTGAGCTCATAAGATATAGTCACGCCGCTGAGGACGGTATTGTCGTTACTCCTGACCGTACCTCCAACACTGAAAGGTGTGTATTCTGTGACACGTACCATTCCCTGTTCTAAACGTTGGTTAGCCGTAGTTGACGCAGGGCTGTTGATTAAACTGTCCACACCACCGATATAGCCGGAACCGCCGCCAGCGCCACCTGCGGGATCAACGGTACTGCCACCGCCGCTGCCACCGCCGTACCAGCCGCCGCCACCGCCACCGCCACCTGTGTTTGCCCCACCGCCACCGCCACCGCCACCACCTGTGCCGAAGCTTCCGTTGATACCGCGTGAAGACCCAGCGCCACCGTTGCCGCCGCTACTCTGTGATCCGCCAGCACCTGCAATCGTAATAAATTGAGCAAAGCCATTATTGCCATTGGCACCTCCACCACCTCCACCTGCACCTAACCCATTGTTGTTAATCCCGCCGGGACCACCGGCACCGCCACCACCGCCGGCAACAATGACTCTGTCGGAAAGCGCCATACCATCAATACGTATGTCGCTGGCTCCGCCTCCGCCTCCTCCACCGCCAACGTTGCCGGCACCACCATTGCCTCCACCATTGTAACCTCCGACTCCGGCGGAACTGCCAATTCCGTCTCCACCGCGACCTCCGGCATAGTAGTAAGCCGTTCTATCCGATGTGCTGCCAATAGTACTATACCAACCTATCGAATAACCACCGCGATCAGTCCCCGCTATACTTGTTCGACCACCTTGTGCGCCCCAAACCTCGAATTTATAGATTCTTCCCGGTTTTAGCGTGAATGAATCGGTAATGGCCACTACATTGTTACCTACAACATCCACGAGAACGATCTCGTTATTAAGGTCCGAGATTGATAGCGGTATCGTTTGACCCCCCATCGTTGTCGTTGCCGGTTCAAAACCCATCGGCAACCGCATACCGCCATTAACATTTTCCACAGAACCGTTTGCCGTTACAATAAGAGTCCCGGTAAATGCCATAATCGGATTACTTCGCCAATCCATGGCAAACATATTCTCGCCGGTCACAGCCATAGGAAGCAAGTAGTCTATATTATTAACAAAAGAAGAAGTCAAACCAACGACATAATTGCCGGGTTCAAGGTTTTCAAAGATGTATGTACCGTCCCACGAAGTTTGTGTTTGAGCGATATGGACAGAAGGATCATTCGCCGAGTAGAGATAGACGGGATATCCTTCCAAAAATTGCTCGCCCGGATCATATAATCCGTTCCAATCGGTAGGTAGCATGCCGTTGCCGTCAACCCATAAAAAACCGGAAATATTGCCAAAACCCGTCTCGATTTCGGAGGATGAAGAATCGTCAGCGGCAACCAGATGAACAGGAACGACTGCAAATAAAAGCGCGAATACAACAAAAAGAATTAGAAGTTTTTTACCAAAAATTTTACAATTTTTCGCGGTTAAATTTGTGAACAAATTTTTCTTGACAGTGTCTACTGTCTTACGTTCTTCGTTCGCAGCTCGCAGCTCGCAGCTCGCAGACGGTGGGTATCTACATCATACATAAACCTTTCCCTCCAAAACCAAAAAACAAGTCTATCAATAACAAAACACACTAAGAAATTAGTAAGTACAATAGTATACAGTCGGTATACAACCGATGTTGTCGAATGATACAAAAGTATACGATTCATATAATTGAAGTTGAATCGTAAACAGTTGAATGAAGCTCAAAATTTGAAAAATATATAAAAGATTTATTAAAAATCGTTAATACAATTTTTTAGATAAGAGTTAATTTTAATAAATTGGTTGACATAAAAAGCAAAAGGTTGTTAGTATTCCTCCTGTAGTTGTTTTAAAAAAGTAGAAAAATAGGAACCCTCTTTATTTTTTCGGAGATTATGCACTTCTCCGTTGAATTCAGAAATTCAAAACATAAAACCGAGAAGAAAGAAACAAACAAAAAACAAAAAACCGAGAAGAAATAAACAAAAAACATATAACCGAGATGAAATAAACAAACAAAAAACATATAACCACCTCCATTTTCGAATTTGGGCGATGCTTCGCATCGCACAAATTCGAAAATGGAGATTACTGCAAAAATATAAAGAGAAATAACAAACAGTATTATTTTTTGAAAAAAACAAGATAAAATGAGACGAAATAAGATAAAATGTGATGAAGCGGCGTGTCAAAAACGAAGAAAAAAATAAAAAATAATAAAAGAAGAAAGAAACAGGCAATTTACTCAAAATAATTCTTCAATACATTCATTAACGCTTCAACGCTGTCGGCATATTCGGTTAATGACTCCTGAATCATCAGATTAACGCGTTCTCCCGGTGTCTGAATCCTGAAATCCGTCCGAAGGCCGATGACCGGCTTTCCGGCGGCGTAAGCGTAACCGATTTCCCAAGCCGTGCCCGAATCGACATCGGTTCCTTCCAAAACGGCAACAACGATATCGCTTTTTTTCAAACCGCTGAGACACTGATTAAAAAGAGACGAATGGTCGCGGTCATCAAGCTGCACGGTGTTATCTTTGACATCCTCTTGCGGCAAAAAAACAGAAAAGCCGGCAGCCGAGACCATAAGCTGAAGCTTTTTATTGAATTCGAGTTCCGCCTGTGAAAACAAGGCGCCTGCAATGTAAACTGTAACCATTTTGAAAACTCCTTTCTTAAATAAACCGGCGGGAGTATAAAAAAGATGCTGATGCCGTCAAAAATGTACAGCGTTACGGAATTGAACCGAAACGGCATCAAGAAGGACAAAGAAACGGCGGTGTGCCGCGGGCACACGGGTGCACGGCAGTGTGCCGCGGGCACACGGGTGCACGGCAGTGTGCCGCGGGCACACGGGTGCATGGATGTGTGTCGCGGGCACACGGGTGCACGGCAGTGTGCCGCGGGCACACGGGTGCATGGATGTGTGTCGCGGGCACACGGGCGCACGGCAGTGTGTCGCGGGCACACGGGCGCACGGCAGTGTGTCGCGGGCACACGGGTGCATGAACGTGTGTCGCGGGCACACGGGTGCATGGCAGTGTGTCGCGGGCACACGGGCGCACGGCAGTGTGTCGCGGGCACACGGGCGCACGGCAGTGTGTCGCGGGCACACGGGCGCACGGCAGTGTGTCGCGGGCACACGAGCGCACGGCAGTATGTCGCGAGCACACGAGCGCACGGCGGTGTGTCGCGGGCACACGAACGCATTGACGTGTTTCGCAGGCACACGAGCGCACGGCAGTGTTTCGCAGGCACACGAGCGCACGGTGGTGTTTCGCGGGCGCGCGGGCGAACGGGCGCGTCTCGCGGGCGCGCGGGAGCACATACCTGAAACGGCTTTAGGATTGCTTAGAATTGGTTAGAATTGCTTAGAATTGCCGAGAGGGCGTTTAAGATGAAGTCGCCGTTTGACGTTCCTTTTGATCCTGTTGATTTTGATTTTGATTTTGTTTTTGATTTTGATTCTTCTTATCGAAATTTCTGTCATACAGCAAAGCGGCATTCAAAACGACCAAAACGGAACCGGCGTTATGCACCAAAGCGCCCGTCACGGGCGTCAGGTATCCGGCGACCGAGAGGTATATCGCGATGATATTGATCATCATGGAAAGGGCGATATTGAATTGGATGGTTCGGATGGTCGCGTTGGACAGGCGTTTCAAATACGGGACTTTTTCAATACCGTCGCCCATCAGCGCGATGTCTGCCGCTTCGATGGCGATGTCGCTTCCCATGGAACCCATGGCAACGCCGACGTTTGCGGTTTTTAATGCGGGCGCGTCATTCACGCCGTCGCCGACCATACAAACGACGCGACCGCTGTCTTTCATTTGTTGAATCTCGGCGACTTTGCCGGCAGGCAGCAGCTCGGCGCGGACTTCTTTGATGCCGACTTTTGACGCGAAATAATCCGCTGTCTGCTTGTTGTCGCCCGTCAGCAAAACGATGTTCGTATTCATTTCTTTCAGCGCGTCAACCATCCCCTTGGCTGTTTCGCGCAGCGTGTCCGATAACGCGGCGACGCCGATAACGCGGCCGTCCGCCGCGACTAAAATGCAAGCCTTGCCTTCCGATGAAAGACGCGCCGATTCGGATACGACGGCGGCGTCAATTGAAATATCGTTTTCTTTGAGGAAGCCGGCATTCCCGCAAAGAACCGTTTTTTCGTCAACGACGGCGCGTATGCCTTTGCCGGGAACCATTGAAAAATCAGCCGCGTCGGAAAGGCGCAGCTCTGATTTTTTAGCGTGCGCCGTCACCGCTTTACCGAGCGGGTGTTCCGAATATGATTCCGCGGCGGCCGCCAAAGCCAAAACATCGGATTCCGATAAACCGGCGTCGAATGAAACAATATCGCTGACCTCTAAGCAACCGTGCGTCAGCGTTCCGGTTTTGTCAAACGCGATACTGTCCGCTTTTCCCATATTTTCAAGCGCTTCGCCGGATTTGATAATGACGCCGTGCTTCGTTGCCTGACCGATGGCGGCAATAATAGATGTCGGCGTTGCCAGCACAAGCGCGCAGGGGCAAAAAACGACAAGAACAGTAACGGCGCGGACCAATTCGCCGGTAAAAAAGTAAGTCGCAATCGCAATTAAAAGGGCAATCGGGACCAGCCATGTCGCCCATTTGTCAACAATGCGCTGCATCGGCGCCTGATTGTTTTCGGCTTCTTGAACCAAGCGGATCAACTTTTGAAGAGAAGAATCTTCGCCGACAACGGCGGCTCTGATGTCAATGGCGCCAAAGCGATTGACGGTCCCGCAAAAGACGCTGTCGCCTGCCGCCTTATCAACAGGCAGAGACTCGCCCGTTATGACGGACTGGTCAACGGAAGTGTTTCCCGATATGACTTCACCGTCAACGGGAATCGTTTCGCCGGGAAGAAGGCGCAGAATGTCGCCGACTTTGATTTCTTCGGCGGGAACGATTTCCTCAACGGTCACGCCGTTTGTTGTGACCATACGGCGCCCTTGGGTCGGCGCCAAATGAATCAACTTCTTAATCCCTTTCTTTGAGCGCTCAACCGTTTTTTCCTCCAAAATCGCGCCGACCGCCATAATAAAAGCCACTTCGCCCGCCGCGAAAACCTCGCCGATATAAATTGACGCGACCATCGCAATCGTAATGAGCAAAGCCGAAGAGATCCACTTTTGAAAAATCAGGCGCGTCACCGCCAAATAGACAAGCGGGTAACCGCAAATGATAACCGTCACCCACCCCGGGTCAATCCAAAAAGTTTTCCCCGTAATAAAGAGATACAAACTCGGAATCAAAAAAAGAGCGGCGAAAATCGTCATCGGTGTCCCGCTGCAAAGAACGAATAGTTTTTGAGGAATTTCTGTCATTTTTATTTTCATTTTACACAGCTCCCAAATGTTCATCTCACAATCCGAATATCATGAATGATCAATCATGACAATTCAAATATCAGAATGATCAATCATGACAATTCAAAAATCGCGAAATTCAAAAATCGCGAAAATCAAAAATCCGGAAATTGAGAAAATGAAGTTTTTTGAATAATTATACCATAAAAATGAGTTGTTTTCAAAGCTATATGAAGCTTACCGATAGCGTTTTGTTAAATAAATTAAAAATTGTATGACGGCGTGCAACGAAATTTTACATTTTACAGAACAAAAATGTCAAAAACGAAAAAAACGTAATATTGAAAATGAAAATAACGCAACGCAGGAAAGGAAAATAATGAAAACCTGAAATGAAAATAATGAAACACCGAAAATAAAAATAATGAAACACAGGAAATGAAAAATGGAAACGGCGGAAAATGAAAATAACGAAACACCGAAAATAAAAATAACGAAACACCGAAAATGAAAATAATGAAACACCGAAAATGAAAAAATGAAAACGGCGGAAAATGAAAGAATGGAAACTGAAAAAAACAGAAACAAAAGGAAAAAAACAAACTGAGAAAAATGAAACACCCTTTTCTTCAACAAAATAAGAAAATGGAACGCCCCTTTTCCCGAAACTTATCTTTCAGGTTTTAAAAAAGCGGCGTTCGGGTTTTGAATAAAACAAACAATTGGTGTTTCATTTTTTATTCTCTTTTAGCCCCTCAAACCGACCGTTCATTACGAATTCCGGTCGAGCGCAGCGAAGAACGGAATCGGAATGAACGGCTATTATCATTATTTGTTGATGCTGATGCAGGTTTATTTTCAGTCTATTGCCGTTTTTCATCATCAGCTATATTGTCATTAATAATAATGATAATGAGGATATTGATGATGATAATGATGATATTGGTGATAATGATGATAATGATGAGAATTAGTCGCGCGCCGCATTTTCGTCTTTCGTCCGCTTCGCTCCCGAAATCCGAAATTGCGGTCGTACTGGGACTTTTTAAGAATAACAAAAATGAAACATCCATTTCTTCAACAAACTGAGAAAAATAAAACACCCCTTTCTTCAACAAACTGAGAAAAATGAAACACCCCTTTCTTCAACAAAATAAGAAAAATGAAACACCCCTTTCTTCAACAAAATAAGAAAAGGGAACGCCCTTTTTCCCGAAACTTATCTTTCAGGTTTTAAAAAAGCGGCGTTCGGGTTTGAAAAAATCAACGAAATCGGTGTTTCATTTTTTATTCTCTTTTAACCCCTCAAACCGACCGTTCATTACGAATTCCGGTCGAGCGCAGCGAAGAACGGAATCGGAATGAACGGCTATTATCAATATTTGCTGATGCTGATACTGATGCTGATGTTGATGCTGATACTGATGCTGATGTTGATGCTGATACTGATGCAGATATTGATGCTGATATTGATGCTGATATTGATGCTGATATTGATGCTGATGTTGATGCTGATGCAGTTGTCGATTTATTGTTAATCTGTATTGATGGAAAGAAGGATGCTGATAATATTGTTAAGAATAGGTCGTGCGCCGCATTTTCGTCTTTCGTCCGCTTCGCTACCGAAATCCGAAATTGCGGTCGTACTTGAACTTTTCAAAGAATAACAAAAATGAAACACTCTTTTATTCATCAAAAAAAAGGAAAATAACGAAAACCATGAAATGAAAATAACGAAAAACCTGAAATGAAAATAACGAAAAACCGAAAATGAAAAAATGTAACGGTGGAAAAGAGTTGCGCTTACAAAATATTCGTAAAGATTCGGTTATAAAAGATTTATATATCCAACATTTCTTAAACATTTAAAAATGAAGCAAACCGAATTGTTCGGTTTCGCTGCCGGAAACGAGGAAATGAACATGATTAAAGCGGGAATAATCGGGGCGACCGGTTATACGGGAGAAGAATTGCTGCGGATTTTGACGGGACATCCGTCTGTTGAAGTCACGGCCGTGACATCACGGGCGGCGGCGGGCAAAAAGGTGTCAGATGTCCACGAAAATCTCAAAGGGTTTTATGATTTGACATTTGAAAATTTGAATACCGATGAGGTTAAGAAAAGGTGCGATGTCGTCTTTTTGGCGGTCCCGCACGGCGCGGCGATGGACGTTGTGCCGGAACTTCTGACCGGCGGAGCTTGCAAAGTCATCGACCTCAGCGCCGATTACCGCCTTCCCGTTTCTGTGTTTGAACAGGTGTACGGCACGACGCACAAAGCGCCGGCGGAAGCTGCAGAAGCTGTATATGCCATTCCCGAGCTGCATCCCGAAATCACAAAAGATTACAAAGGGCGCTTGATTGCAAATCCCGGCTGCTTCCCGACGGGCGCCGCGCTTGCCGCAGCCCCGCTTGCCGCGGCCGGACTTTTAAAATCCGTCATATTCGATTCCAAAACGGGCATCACAGGCGCGGGCAACACGCCGACCGAAACGTCGCACTACCCGAATCTGGCAGAAAACATCATTCCGTACAAATTAACGGCGCACCGCCATCTCGCCGAAATGATTCAAGAAATTTCCCGCCTCCAGCCCGGCTTTGAAAACATCTCATTCACGCCCCACGTCATTCCGGTGTCGCGCGGCATTATGACAACAGCCCACATCGAGACGAAAGAAAAACTGACAACGGCGGATGTCAAAAAAATCTATGAGGATTATTACGAAAAAAAGCCGTTTATTCAATTCGCGCAAACCGTTCCGTCTTTAGCGAACGTCCGCGGCTCGAATTACTGCCACATCGGCATGGAAGCGGACGCGCGCAACAACCGCGTCGTTGTGCTGTCGGCAATAGACAACATGGTCAAAGGAGCGGCCGGCCAAGCCATTCAGAATATGAATATAATCTGCGGACTCGAAGAAACCGAAGGCTTGCGGTTCCCGGGATTAATTTAATTTGATTTAATTCAATTTAATTCAATTTAATTCAATTTAATTTAAAATTACAGGAAAAATTCAGGAAAATAATTCCAAGAAGAAAATTCAGGAAAATAATTCCAAGAAGAAAATTCAGGAAGATAATTCCAAGAAGAAAATTCAGGAAGATAATTCCAAGAAGAAAATTCAGGAAAAATTCCAAGAAGAAAATTCAGGAAAAATTCCAAGAAGAAAATTCAGGAAAATAATTC
>Ga0123353_10019280_pt1 | contig 10125 bp, 2 predicted proteins | sample TergutLab28metaG_3_FD_92763 | JGI IMG/M metagenome (GOLD analysis project Ga0123353, IMG submission 92763) | Labiotermes labralis P3 segment gut microbial communities from Petit-Saut dam, French Guiana - Lab288 P3 | ecosystem: Host-associated > Arthropoda: Insects > Digestive system > Gut ...
GCTGCATCCAGATGAAGTACTGCGGGATACCGGAGCGGACTACGTTTTTGCCGGTGATGCCGAAATAACGTTTGGGGAGTTCATTGCAGGAAAGAGTATTGGAAAAATTATTGCGGGAAAATTATTGGCGGTGTTGGAGGAAAATGTTCTCAACTGGGATTTGCTGAAGAGATTCGAGGGAATACTGTTTGACTCGCTGTATTTCACCGGCGGACGCGGCTGTCCGGGAATATGCACGTTTTGTACCCGTCTTCACGGTTCTGCGGTCCGAATTAAACCGGCAAAACAGATTATTCAGGAAATTCGGGACGCAGACCGATTGACAGCGGAAGGAAAATTGACGTTGACAAAATGGCAACTTTACAAGAACTGCGGTAATTCCAAATTGCAAAACCGGCTCGTTTCATGGTGCAGCGTTTTCGACGAGGACTTTTTTCTCGACCGAAAGCGGGCGGTGATGTTCCTGCAACTCTTTGAATTTTTCCGTTTTCAAGAGCGGTATCGGCTGAATTTTCAAACGAATCCCTGTTCGCTGCTTGACAAAAGCGGCAAATTTGATGGCGAACTGTTTTACTGGTTCAAACGGCTGAAACCGATGATTCAAATTGGTGCGGAAACCTTTCATCCGCAACTCTTGAAACGCTGGAAAAAGCGGCACAATGCGGAACAACTCGAAACCGTTCTCGACGCGCTTGATAAAACGGATATGGATTATAACGTCTTTTACATATGGACGGATTACCATTCAACGTTTGCCGAGATTACCGAAAGTGCCGAACTTCTTATTGCCTCGGCGCAAAAACACCGGCAGATGCGGATTGCTTCCACTCCGTTTATGATTCCGCTCTATGGAACGGAGATTCAGCGGGATTTGGAGAAAATACGGAATTATCGCGGCAAACATTGGACGGATTACGAAGTCGCCCACCCGGAATTGCTCCCGAAAGAAGTTGCGGAATTAGCAGAGATGCTGGACGAAATGTTTCAGGACGCTTTTTATCTCGAAAAGCGGCAGGAGGTGTTAAAAACGGCAGAAAAAATAATTTTCGACAAAAACGGAAAATTTTACGCAGATTAAATAAATTGACGTTGACGCAATCAGGAAAAATAGGTATAATCTGCGCATCTGGTAAAGTCGGTTAAGTTAACAGAATTGGTTGAATCCGTAATTTTACTGGATATTGTCGGGCATTATGTCCACTTCCTTAAAACCTTTTTGGGACAATTTTATTTATGACAGTCAAAACGATATTCACGACGGGCGAAGCCGCCAGGATTTGCAAGGTCAGTCAGCAAACGATTATTCGCTGCTTTGACTCCGGTCAATTGAAGGGCTTCCGTGTACCGGGCAGCCGTTTCCGCCGTATTCCGCGGGAACAACTTTTCACTTTCATGCGGGACAACGGAATTCCAACCGACTCCCTTGATAGCGGCAAGCGCAAAGTCCTTGTTGTCGATGACGATGCCGGCTTGGTCGAATTGATTTGTGATGTACTCGAAAGAGACGGACGCTTTGAAACGAAATTCGTCAACAACGGATTTGATGCCGGTATGATGGTAAGGGAAAGCCGTCCTGACCTTATTATCCTTGATGTAATGCTGCCCGACATTAACGGTAAGGAAGTGTGCGTCCGCATCCGCAACGATGTAAATCTTGAAAACGTGAGAATCATCTGCATCAGCGGAATGGTAGAAAAAGACAAAATTGCAGAACTTAAAGCCGCCGGTGCGGATGATTTTCTGGCAAAACCATTCGATACGGATGTACTTATCGAAAGGATATGCCGGCTGCTTGAAGTCGAAACCTTTGTTTAATTTTGCAAACGTTTTGTTGCCAATGGAATGGTTGCAAACAATTTTAACGGCAAATTTTAATGACAGATATTTCTCCGCAGGAAGAGCAGAGAAGCGCGAAAAAAGGAATTATTCGCGCTCTCTATGATTGGGTACTTTCGTGGGCTGACACGCCTTACGGAACACCGGCGTTGTTCGTGATGGCGTTTGCCGAGAGTTCATTTTTTCCGATACCGCCGGATGTTTTGCAGATTGCGCTTTCCGCCAGTAAGCCGAAGCGGTCATTTTGGTATGCAACTGTCAGTTTGGTCGGTTCCGTGTTGGGAGCGTTTCTTGGTTTTCTCATCGGTTTCGCCTTCTGGACGGCGACGCAGGATTTCTTTTACAATAACCTTTTCAACCGTGAAACTTTCGCTGTTGTCGCAGGAGACGAAATGGCAGGAGTCACACGGGAGCAGCGGAGTACTGTCACCAGCGGCAAGAAGGTAAAATTAGTTTGTCAAAGCGACGTGCCGAAGGAAGTACACAAAATTGAGATTGTTTGCTGCTCCAACGCTAAGGCAAGATTGCATGATAAAGAATTTAAGTGGGTACGGGAAGAAGCGGAGCAGACGGAATTCTGGTGCGGCATTAAACTATTAAATTCCCCTAAATCTATTAGGAAATATGTCTTTCAGTTTAGCAAAACGGATGAGTCGGGAAATCCAACAGACAATGGTTATATCTCTTCCGTTCTTTTCTACGGCGAAGGCAATCAAGTTCTCGATTCTTTCGATATAATGCTGAAGGGATTGTACCACGAACACGGTTTTTGGGCGATTTTGATTACTGCGCCGACACCGATTCCGTATAAACTTTTCACAATTGCGGCGGGAGTGTGCGGAATTTCGTTGTGGATACTTTTCATTGCTTCTGTCCTCGGACGCAGCGCACGGTTTTACGCCGTTGCTGTAGTCATGTATTATTTTGGTCCATCAGTGATGCGGCTGTTCGACAAGTATTTCAACATACTGTCTATAATTTTTGTTATGCTCCTTGTCGGCGGTTTTGTGTCGGTTAAATTCGTGTTTTAGGTTTTACCCGTTGGTCTGTGCGGGACTTGTCAGAGGACGGAAAAACAGCGAAAGCAGCGACAGCCCTATAACCGCTGCGGCGGCGATTTCCATATAAATAAAACACCAGAGCAAAACGCCGGCAATGATTCCCCAGAAATGCGGAAACTGCAAAAGCAAGTTCGAAAATTGCAATTTACTCAAAAGAATAATAAGCAGAACGAAAAAAATACCGCCGGTAATACTTTGAAACAATAACGTACTAAACCAATCCGTAGAAGGAATCTGTTGTGTCAATCGAATTTCTTTTATGTTTCCATTTGCAGTGCCGAAAATTTCTCCGTATGTTTCATTTCCAACGATATTTTGCGGAAACAGCGCAGACGGCGTAAGATAAACCTGATTCAATTCCGTTCTCGGCGACGGATTTGTCGTCAAATACTTTTTCCGCAACAATAGTGCCTGCAAGGACTTATCCGCGGGGTTCATCGCTTCGAGCATTTCGCTGATATTTCGTTTGCGTGCCGGAAAAAGTTCGTTTTCTTCTAATTTAGTGTGTATAACTGCGAGTCCTTCGGCAAGAATTGCGTTGGGATATTCGATGCGCAGTCCGTTGATTTGAGCGGCTAGTCCGCCCCAGACGGAATTCCATTCGCCAGCCCAGTTGCGGAATTCATCCGTTTGCCCCAATACCGGTTTCGGAAGTGAATCCATCAGGAACAACAGATTATTGAGACGGACTAGATTGAGTTTCAACAAGGTTTGAGAGCGATCCGCACCGGAAAGAAGCCGCTGTCCGTTAAAATGCTCGGCAATATCCTCCGTTTTGAGCGGAAGCGAAAGGGTATCGGCAGCAACGGTTTTTTCCTGAATGACCGAAATATCGAATAGAAGATTTTCTGTCTGTATTCTTCGTTCTGTCCGCTTTCGCAGCGAGGCTGCCGGTGAAAACGAGAAAGACCAAAGAGTTCCCTGAATATCAACGTTTTCAAAGACGGGCAGCACTGCTGATAAGAATTGTTTCGTATCCTGCGGCTTATCTTTCGGCTGTCTACACCGAAACACAACGATAATCCGCTGCGGATACGATGACGAAAATAAACTGATTTTCCAACGCCGGTCCATTAGCCGAATACCTTCGGAACAAACACCGGAAGAAGCAATTTGAAGCAACTCGGAATTCGGCGGCAGCGTTAATATACAGGAATCGTTACCAAGCGATTTGATGTCAGCCGTCAGCACACCGAAAAGAGCACCGCTGTCCGAGACGGAATATCGTATGTCGTAAAGTGTTGCGGCAGGGCGTTCATTTTTCTGCGTTATTGAACAGGTAAAGTCATCGGAAGTTGCCTGCAAAAAAACCGCATCGGCTGGAAGCCGGTTATCACGAAACACCTCGGTTCCAGTTGCAGAAAACGGAGAAAATATCGCCGACAAAGTGGTCTCAGGGCGGATTTCACGGCGCACGTCAAGCACCGGTTGAATCAATACACCTGAACTGGAAACAACTTCACTGGAAACTTCATCGAAACGCGAAAAAATCAAATTCTTCAAGTGTTCAATCGAGTTTGTATCGACCGGTGTCAAGGACGAATAATTCCAAGGAATTGCAATGTCAGAAGATTGACGCGGCAGCACAACGTAATTCTTGTTGTTGAAGCGGATAGAATCCTCTAAAACCGGCTGTATTTTCGGCACAGAAATAATTCCATCTGCTGTGTTCAGCACGGTTTTAATGCGAAGATGAACTCTGCCGGTGAATTTTTCTGCGGAGAGTTCTTCCCGCCGGATTACCAACTGCAAACTGCGCTCTTTCTGTTCCAGGTTGAACTGCACTGCCGGTTCGACTGAAAGAATCGTACCGCAACGTTCATCCCACAGGTATCGTATTTCGCTCAATTCGCCTTGCGATATATTCCAGAGTATATCATAAACGATAGACCACGAATCGGTTGCGGTATCGCGGTAAAGAGCGGTAATTGTTTCACTGCGGACTGACGGGCGGTTCGGACTAACATGAGCAGACAGCCGGTCAGGATGCGTATTGTCGGGCTGCGCCGATGTGTTATCCGCTGTGCTCTCCATTTGTTTCAGCCAAGACGACAAGAAAACGGCATCGGCGAACTTCGGCGGCGTTGCCGGTTTTTCTTCCTGTTTTTTCCAGCCCGTCTGCGGAACAAACAAGTCGGCAATAACTGATATAGTGCGGTAAAAGTACAACTTTTCTTCTGTCAATTCAACATTGTCAAAAGTCAAAAGGGGAAGGTCCTGCGCTTTTGTTTTCGGGTCGACGGTGACTTCTGCCGTCGGTATGAAGGTGCCTATCGACATCTGGTATTGACCGGACAAAGGACGCTTGAAGAAAACCGTGTACTTTTCGTCAGGGGTTTCCGGCGTTCCGGGAATTGATGACCAGGTACAATCAACCGGATTGTTCAGCGAATCATACACGTTGACCGCATTGATTTGAACCGAATGCGGAATACTAAACCGCTGTTGAAATACATCACTGTTTGAATGCAATGACGCATTGGTAACGAGGTTTGTTCCGCCCAAGTCAAAGCAGCAGAAATGTTGCAGCGACAGCGTCGGTGTTTCCTTTTTCGTTTTGAGTGAAAGCGTCCACGACGGCGGCGTTGCTGTTAAATCATATACGGCGAGTTTATGTTCTGCTGGTGCATCCGCCGAAGTTGCGGGCGTTATTTCCCGAGTATCCGCCGTCTCTGATGGACCACTGCCGGACTTTGCCGACCACAGCGAATCAAAACCGCTTGTTAATGATTCCTTCGGAATATCGATGTCCAGCGAAGGCGAATCGAGTACTGCTAGCATTGCTTTACCGGTCTTTGCGTCCGCAAGACGGATTTGGGGCAGCCCAATATTACCGATGCCGGAAAAGTCCTTCAAAACAAAACCGGCTTGAATTGTTACTGAACCGGAGACCGGCGTTTTGAAAACCAATCGGGTTATTTTCTGCTGTGAATCCGCTGAATCCTTTCCGGCGATGCTGTATGTTTCAATGTGTTCGATGGGAAATTCTTCGCAGTGATATTGCCCTGACAACTGCCAATTCGGGTCGGTCATCAGGTTGATAAAGTTGACTTTCCTGCCGTCAATCCGGCATCTGAACTTCGCCCGCAGTTGCAGCGGACGTGTCCGCAGTTTGAACAAGGTATCCGCTTCAATAGTTGCCGGTGCGCCGCCGTATTGAATATCTGACCACGAAAATGAACATTTATCGCTGGGACCGATTTGCGCTTCATACTGTAGCGCAGAATCCGAAAACGAAATACTGCCGCAGCAGTTCGTTATATTGATTTCCGGTGCGTTTATCGGCACAGTAAGAGTTAGAACAGCATTCGGAACTTTGGGAATATCAAAACAAACTTTGCGAAGCATATCCGCGGATACCGATTTTATATCCAGCAGCAATTCGAGCCGATGCCGTCCTTTCCGCTCATTTTCTATGTTGAAAGCCAAAAGACGTTCTTTCTGCTGTGTATTTTCCGCAACGGAAAATGGTGCTGCGGTTGACGGTTCCTTGCCGTTTTGCGTTTTATTGATTTCCCAAATCGGCTGAATCGGCATGGAGTCCCAAGTTGCACCATCTTGCAGCAGCGGCAGCGGCGGCAATATAATGTTCGCTTTATTTTCGTTGAGAATGATTTCATAGACCGCCTTAAATTCCGATACGTTCAAATCGCCGGAAAGCGTTGCCGTTGTTAATACTCCGATGTATTCTGCCCGCTCAATACTCCAGTTATACTGTTGTCCAGCCGGTTTCCGCTGTGTATTCTTATGGAGATATTGATAGAATCTTTCAGGTATCCAGACAAAGTTCTCGACAACTTTTTGAACACCGTCGGTCGGATAAAACACGCGGAACGGTTCCGGCGGCTTGTTTTTATCCGGCAAATCGGCAGGCGAAACCGGCTGCGTATCCTTACCAGTCACCGTTTCTGCACCGAAAGATGTTGTACAAGAACAAACGGTAATTCCCAGTGCTGTAATTCCCAACGTAAAGAACAGCCAGAAAATCAGCGGCGGTTTTCCCCCGTTTTTGTTTTCCGAATGAATATATCGGTGGAGAAGTGTACCGGCAGAAAGGGCTTCCACATTTTCTTTCTTTTCCTCATGCGACTGCGGTTCTACCGATACTTCGTATTCCTGTGAATCGTCATCTACCGGTCTATGCACCAGTGCGGACTTTTTCTTTCCGGCGCGCTTTCGGATTAAAACAAAACCGAAAGACACCAGAATACCGAGGAAACATCCGCTGGGGATTCCGGTATAACACGCCGGCAGTTCTCTTGCGGCAATTTCGCACAACAATAGTAGAAGCAGCATAAACAGCGGTGACGAAAACGGTCTTTTCCAAGTCAATGCCAATGCCGCAAGAAAAGCGAGAAAGTACTCGGCATTAGTGACAACTCTGCGCGCAATGAAAATCGTAACTATTTTATCGGTAGGAATTTCCGCCGCAAACCAATTAGCGGCATCGGAATACGGCTCAATCTGATGCAGGGGAACTTTCCAAGGAAAAACCGCCTCCGCCGATTTTTGTGTCCAATCGTTTAAGGTAATCCAATCGGAACGCGACATCACTGCGGATATATTCTGTTCATTTTGCAAAGATATTTTCGCCGCAGCCCTTGCGGAACTGTTCGGCAGTATTTTCTTTGAATCCGGCATGAAACGGATATTATTTCCGATAGGTTTGGAATCAAAGTATTTGTTCATCGCTGCTGTCAGAACCGAAGTCAGATAAAACGTGTATTCCGGTACACCGCCGCTATTGTAATTCACGGCAACAAAAAGCAGCAAATGGTTTTGTTCGAGAACGTCATTTCCGTTGAAGTTTGCCAAACTTCCTTCTATCAGAACGGGGGACTTCGGCGAAATTCCGTAGTAATGAAACGCCGGTTTGTCAATCATTATCTTGAAAAACGGCGGACTATCCTTACGCTTTCCTGCTTTTGTACTTTGTATCGACTCGTCTGCAAGCATTTCGGAAAGAAGACGCTCTTTCTTTTGCAGTGTTATCCAATTAAACTCCGCTTCTGCTTTCGGCATTCCGCCTTCCGCTGATGTTTCATTTAATGTTGCGGCAGTTATTTCAAGAAAACGTAAAAATGTTTTTGCCGCCTGAACCGCTTCCTTGCGATGTATGTCTTCCGTAAATAATTCGTACCAGAATGAAAAGGCAAGCGGTCGAAAATTACTGTCCGGCAGTTGATACGCAGCCGCCTTGCTGACGAAGAAAGAGTCACCGAAAGAAGAACCGCTTTGCCGGAGTTCATCTCGGTCATAGACCGTTACATCGAGTTCCGGCGGATACCAAAGAATCTTTTCGGACTCAATCACCGGCACATCCGGCACCGGCTGATTAGACGGATTGCTCTTTTGTTTTAACTGCGGTTTCGTCTGCTGCGAATACTCCAGCGCAATACACACAAAACGCTGTCTTTCCGGCAGCGGAACGGTAATAACATCACCTTCATCAGCATTTTTGTTCAGAACGGGATACCAAACCGCCCGCTCTTCGCCGATTCGGACAGCAAGGATATTTTCGTGACTGACATTATTGGGAAGCGTAATTCTCAGATTTTCTTTTCCGCGGTTTTCCAAAAAGAACAACGTGTTGTTATTGAGGAAGCCGCTGCTTTCATAACGTCTGCTGTTTCGTTGAAGCCAAACCCAGGAAGACGGCGGCAAATCGCTTGCAGGGACCTGTTTCAGCATCAGCGGCGAGGTCTCCTGACGGCGAAACTCTTCCATCGGAGAATACCTGAAAGCGGCGCGGATAATCTGATATTCGTCTTCTTTCGGGGAAGGCAGCGGAACGGTAGTCAATCGGGAATTTACAATCTGATAATTCGTTGCGCGCGGAGAAATAACCCGGACACCGCCCTTTTGCTGAACCGCAAAAGGCAGTGCCGCAAGCGGCAGACGCATCAAGTCGTGAATATCCGCCGCTGCGTCAGCCCGAAAAGTAAAAGATGACGAAGGACTTGACGGAAAACGAATTTCCCAAACCGTTCCTTGCGCCGCTTGAGCAGCAGGCAATTTAGTCAGTGATTGCGATAAAATTTCGTCCAATTCCTTATCGGATAATTCCCGCGCCTGTATCGGAAGCAGTTCGCTGTCCGTATTCCAATTCAAGGCAAACTTATTTTTTGCCGACGGATTGAAAAAAACATAAACCTTGTCGATTTTTGAATCAGCCGGATTGCATCGAAATTGATACGCAGCGGTTATTCTGTTTTCCCTTAATAAAAACGAAGCGTCAATTTCTCCCGAATAAACGGGATTCAACTGTTCCATGCGGAAAAGAACATTTTTTGTTTTTGTATTGAGCAGAAACAGATTTCCGCGCGGCATCGTTGACTGCATAGCGGAGAACTGCCGATACAAAGGAGAATTGCCGGGAATACTGATTTCCTGCAAACTGATTTCGGGTGAAAGACATTTGAGTTGCTTCGCCGTTTCCAAAAGCAGAGCAACAATTTGTGTTTGCTCCGGCACGATGGGAATAATCAGCGGAATAAAGTCGCCCAAGTGAAAAGTATCATTTTGCGGAGAAATATAGCGTCCGAGAACTTGAATGCGCAGCGGCGGTGTCTTCGGACGAATTGCCCGATTGATTTGCACAGTAAGTATCCGGTCTGATACAGGATGATTCGGGGTGCGGATAACATCCCATGAAATAACATCTTCGGAAACCGCTTTTACTGTGTTGACTGCCCATTCTTTTGAAACCGGAAATTGGAAAACATAAAGTTCGCCGTCCTTAACGCTGCAATCAAGCGTCATGTTGCAGGTAATTTCGGTATCGGAACACAGTATTTGAGCGGTGCTGTTGACTAAAGCGGCTGGTTCCTGCCTTGAAAGATAAACTATATTGGCAGCATCCGGCTGAAAATATTGGAAGGTAAATGTTTCGCGGCTCGTCTGATTAAACGGGGCGGAAACCGTCTGCACTCCATCTATACACTCCATTTTCTTTACCCGAAGATACTTGTGAACGAAAATATCGCAGCGGGTTTCCGTCCAGAAAACATTCGGCGAAGCCAAACGAATTCGCGGCAGTTGCCAATCCTTATCCGACACAAGGGGCGCAAGGGCTTTTACCGAAATCTGTTGTACACCGGACTTTCCGCCGCTCTGCGGAGTACATTGAATTACCGTCATTTCCTTTTCTGAATTCTCCTCTTTTGACACCATTGGATTCCATTGAATCGGTCTGTCATTTTGAGTAATATCGAAAACCTTGAGCGTA
>Ga0123353_10019281_pt1 | contig 10125 bp, 9 predicted proteins | sample TergutLab28metaG_3_FD_92763 | JGI IMG/M metagenome (GOLD analysis project Ga0123353, IMG submission 92763) | Labiotermes labralis P3 segment gut microbial communities from Petit-Saut dam, French Guiana - Lab288 P3 | ecosystem: Host-associated > Arthropoda: Insects > Digestive system > Gut ...
ACAAAAAATATCGCAAAAAATTATTGATTTTAGCCAAAATAAAAATTTTTACCGCTAAAATCAATTTTTTTCATGATTGGCAGTCCTCTATTTTTGCCGAAAATTTTAATAGAAAAATCAGCAATTAATTTTATATTTTTCATTTATATTTTTAACAAACAATTAAAAACAAACATTATGAAATTTAACAATTGGAGTCTAAAAATTAAACTTTATGTAGTATTTGGAGTACTAATTATCGCCTCATTAGTTATTGTAACTGAGGCTTTTATTGAGTTTAGAGACATCAGAGCCAGAGTGAACAGATTAGACGATTTCACAGAAATTACTAAAAAAACTGCCACATGGGGGGCTATTTTTAATGAAATTATCCAGAAAGGAGACACAGCGGGATTTTATCAGATTTCAAAAAACGTAAGAGACGTTAAAACTATTTATGAATATGTTTCGACAAATATATTCATTGAAGAAAACAGGATTTTATGCCTTAACAACATTAGTGAATTGGCACAATATCACGAAAATCTGATGAAATACTTGAAAGTACAGATAGAAATAAACAAGTTAAATGACGAACTTGACTTTGTTGTACAGGAACTTAGTAAAATGTATAATAAAAACATTAATACATTGCCAAGGTCATATTTGTTGGCAAACAGAGAACTTATCAAGACAAATGATGCGATATACAATTTTATGTTGTCCGGTAGAAGTGAGTATGAAGAGGTAGTCAATCTGCATTTCAACAAATTCAAAGAAATTGTAACAAGTCAAAAAGTTATAGAATTTGAGTCATTTATTGATTTGTATGCTAAAAATTTATCTTTATTGAAAGGTTTTATTACTGAAAAATATCATTTAGAACCTATATTAAATTCAAGTTTCGCTAAGATTGAAAATATTACTTCTCAAATGATTGATAAGGTATATGTGTCAATAGAAGAGGGAATTAAAACAGGGATTAAAAATGTTTTGATATTTTCTATTATTTGTATCATATTGAGTATAATATTTGCAAACGTCATTACCAAATCAATGACTAATGTTATTAAGGAGTGTCTTGAAACTACAGAACAAGTTTCAGAAGGTAATTTATGTATTGATTTTGACCAAAAAACTCTTGAAAGAAAAGACGAATTTGGACAATTATTCAATGCCATGAATAACATGGTTTTCAAATTGAGAAATCTTATAGGAGGAATTATTGATTGTGCTTCAGGTATAAAAGATGCAAGCGAAATAATGAATAGCGGATCTCAAATGCTTTCACAAGGCGCAAACGAACAGGCGTCTTCAATTGAAGAAGTTTCAAGTTCTATGGAGGAAATGGCTGCCAATATTCAGCAAAATTCTGATAATGCTCAACAGGCAAACAAAATTGTAAATAAAATGAGCGAAGGTATGAACAAGATAAGTAATGTAGCGTCAGATAATTACAATCAGGCAAAAGAAATATCAGAAAAAATATCAATAGTTAATTTAATTGCATCTCAAACTAATATTTTGGCATTAAATGCAGCAGTAGAGGCGGCTCGCGCAGGAGAACACGGACGCGGTTTCGCAGTAGTCGCTTCTGAAGTGAGAAAATTAGCTGAAAGAAGTAAAAATGCAGCCGATGAAATTACTAAACTGACTAATAATATAGTACACGGCGCTGAAGAAGCAAGTTCCATAACTTATGAAACCATGCCGGATGTAGAAAAGTCAATTCAACTTATAAAAGATATTGCTATTGCAAGTGTGGAACAAAATTCAGGTACATCACAAGTCAATTTGGCAGTACAACAGATGAATAATGTTGCTCAGCAAAATGCTGCAGCAAGCGAAGAAATAGCGACAAATGCAGAAGAACTCTCAAGTCAGGCAGACCAATTGGTTGAAATGGCAAGTGTATTCACAATTTAAAATAATGTTCTCTTCTTCATGATAAAAATTGTTTTTGTATAGGGTTTTTTTGTATGTGAAAAGGGGCAAGATTAGTTTTGCCCCTTTTTTGCGTGTTTTGTGAGTTTACTATAAGAGGTCTAAGAGTGATCAAAGATAAAAAATGCAACAACTAAGCTATTGTTAAGGTTTCAACCAATTGCTTTGTGGTTTGACTATAAGGCGGGCGTTGTTGTAAGCCATTTTTAAAGTTAAACAAGTACGCGCTGTATATGTGTTTTCGTTTAATTTATGTGTAACTAATGCCAAGTCGGGATTTGGTGAACCTGATGTTAAACAGAGAGGTAACAGTAATTGAATTTTGTTATCATAATATTGAGGAACTGCTATTTTGTAATTTGAACGTACTTTTTTCTTTGCTTCATCAATTGCGCCCACGAGTTGTCTTCTTAATTCAGCATCGTCAGCGCTTTGAAGATGAGAAGGAAAGCGTGATAAATTATCATCAATAATGTGGTCTAAATCTGGAATTAAGTCACATTTTGGATTAAATATTAATAATTCTGGTTTTTCAAAAAAATTAGCAACGTCAGGAATAGAATGTGAAAAATGTTTCAGAATGTTATTATCACTTTTCTTTAGAAATGCTTTAAAACAAAAAGGAGTTGAATAACCATCTTTAGGATTTTTGTATTCTTCAAAAAAAGCAAATATATCCTCTAAATTTACGGTAACAAGCCCTGTATTAAAACATGCATATTTGTTGTCAGTAGTAAAAGTAATCTTTTTTTCTTGTTTTAATTTTCTAAAAGTAAACTCAAGATAGTTTTTTAAAATACTGTTATTCCTTGTTGTACTGTCTGAAAAATCCCATGCTTCTTTGTCTGCTAAACTGTCTGCCAAAAATGATATAGCATTATCATAATTCGGGAATAGTGCAAATTTAAATAGTTCTGAAATAAATTGTTTTTTTGCCATTTATTATTTTTTTTGTAAAATAAAAGCCATCAACTTATCAGGATGGCTCTTTTTATGTTCTTTTTTAGTGTATTCAATTTTGCAGATAGACCTGCAACCATCTTTATGTAAAATTCGCCGCAAAAATACATGTTTATTTTAAAAAAACAAAAAAAAATGGGAAAAAACTGTCTCAATTAACAGACAGCCCGATAAATTTTTAAAAAAATCTAAGCAATAAGCGCCAATATTCCCGCAGCAATCCCATATACAAAAGTAGGTATTATTATTCCTTTTACTACCCATAAATACTCTATTTTCAGAGCAATCAAAAAGACTACAAGATTGGGTAAAACGCTAATACTCAGTAATTTTCCCAACCCTTGAAGATCATACGTTAATTTTAAAAAATAAAAATAACTATTATCTCCAAATTTTATGGAAAAAACAGAATAATATAAAAAAGTAGTCAGTATCGGCAATATAAATCCGATTATTATCCCTGTAATTTGCTTATTGAACCTATCCTTCATAACTTTAAACTTTGAACTTTAAACTTTTAATCGTCTCATAACAAGTCCCATCCAACGTACACGGTGACAATGAAACATAACCGTTTTTTAACGCCCATTCGTCTGTATCTGAGGCTTCCGGTTCATCATTTATAAATTTTCCCGTTAAATAATAATGCGTATTACCATGCGGGGAAATATATTTGTCATATTCTTCCACCCAGCGTCCTTTTGCCTGCCGACAAACTTTAATCCCTTTAATATCAGCAATATTTGGAATATTGACATTGAAAAGGGTATATGGATTCACACCGTTTTCAAGAACAAAACGGAATATTTGCTGACAATATTTTATAGAATGTGAAAAATTGGCATTTGCATCATAATCAAGCAAGGAGAAACCGATTGAGGGAATACCGTTCAATGCTCCTTCGCGTGCGCCTCCAATAGTCCCGGAATAATGTACGCTTATTGAACTGTTTGATCCATGATTAATTCCGGATAAAACATAATCTGGTTTCGTATCGAACAGCTCATTTAAAGCCAACTTTACGCAATCGGCTGGAGTTCCGTTAGTTTTGTATATTGTAATTCCTTCTTCACTAAGTATTTGCGTTAGATGAAGCGGTACATTAACAGATATTGCATGAGACATTCCTGACATAGTCTTTTCGGATGCAACTACCGTCAAATCTCCGAAAGGACGTATTGCTTCAATCAATGCTTTTAGACCGCCGGATTGAATTCCGTCATCATTGGTTATTAAAATTGATGGCTTTTTTTTCATTATTATATTTTAAATTCTTCCATTTCTTCACGAATTGCATTAATGGCTATCTTAAAGTAGAGATTGACTTCTTTTGTAGCGCTTTCGATAATTACTTTTCCTAATTCTAAGGCAGGAATTTCCGGTCTCACTTTAACTACGGAAGAATTGATGAGCATTAATAATTGTTCGCGGGCAGTCTTTATTTTTTCCCACGTTTCGGCTGAGATATAAATTTGCATGGCAATATTATGGTTAAACTCCTGCCGTATAACTTTCAGTAAATGAGAGTGAAACGAATAACAGTTCATTTTAGGATTTTGCTCTCTTAAAACTAAAGATTCCGGAGATAAACGATCCAATAAAAGCGAAAATCTCTCAAATGCCTGAAAACGAAACTTTATAATTTCCGAACTGTAATGGGAAAGTAAACTGCGTTTCTCACTGATTGAAATCCTTTTCAGAAAATATCTTACTAAAATAATAGTATAAAGACTAAGTAATAAAATGGTTGCTAAGATAAATAAAGCGATTGTGTAATCTTTCATAATATATTCATTTACATATATTTATGTTGTAAATATTATCATTTTCATTTTTGCAAAAATAATAAAGTTTTTGATAATTGATGAAGTTTTATTAAGTAGTGTTATTTCAAAGAAAAAAGGTCGAAAATATCCCGTTACCTTAGAATATTGGTAGTCGAAAATATCCCGTTAGTGTGGGGTGTAAAAATTTGCCATAGTTCTGAAAAATGCGCGTCTGATTTCATAAAACCCTTATTTTTTAGAAGCGCCCTTAGTAGCTTGGATATCCTCGAACCACACCCCCTTATTCGCTTATTATCAACCGAATAGATAAAGGAATAAGGAGGTGGGTTACTCATATATCACGGCTACTAAGGTTACTGATTGGAAATAAAGGTAATAGAAAATGAACGTATTTTTCAAAAAAATTGTTTTTCTAAATCTTTTATTTACCTTTGCAAAAAAAATATTAAGTCATGACAGTAATAAGCGCTAAGGAGTTTACCTCCTGTCAAGAAAAATTTTTTAACCTTGCTATAAACGAACAGGTTTATATACAGAATGATAATTATATGTTCCTGCTTTCAAATGCAAATATGACAAAGGAAGAACATAAAAAACCTGATGTTGATTTTTATAGAGCAATAACTGCAGAAGAACTACTCGAAGGTATATATAAAGATATTGATAAAAAATTTGAAAGTAGATAAATGAGAGTCTTTTTTTTACCTGAGATACAAAAGTATTATGACGAACTTGAACAGATTCTTTACGAAAAAGGATATTTCGTTTTTAAGGAATCATCCAAAAAGTACGTAAAAGAATTGATTGATGAGATTATAACTAAACTGCCAATCTATCCATCTAAACCAGCCCCAAAATACTTCGACAAGTATGGGAAAAACATGAAATATACAGGGTTTAGAAAAAACAGAAATACAACATGGTATGTATTTTTTGATACTTATGAAGTTGAAAATGAAATATTTTATCTTGTTCGTTATATTGCAAATAATCATACAATTGCGCAATATTTATAACTCTCAGTATGATTAAACCCAATTCCAAAATCTCTAAGCCCGATTGGTTAAAAATCCGTTTACCTGATACAGCGGAGTATAATTGGATGTATAAAACAATAAAAAACAATGATTTACATACAATCTGCACAAGCGGACGGTGTCCTAATGCAGCCGAATGTTGGCGTAATGGAACCGCTACATTTATGATTCTTGGTGAGATTTGCACCCGTTCATGTAAATTTTGCGCCGTAAAAACAGGAAACCCATTACAGACAGATTATAAAGAACCTTTACGAATAGCGCGTTCTGTGAAAATAATGAATTTAAAACATGCAGTAGTAACTTCAGTGAGCAGAGATGATTTGTCGGATTACGGAGCATCAATTTGGGCAGAAACAATATTGAAAATCAAAGAATTAAATCCAAATACTACAATTGAAGTTTTAATTCCTGATTTTAACGGAAAAAACGAATTAATTCAACAAGTGATTGACGCAAAACCGGAAGTAATAAACCATAATTTAGAAACAGTGAGGAGACTCACCCCTTTTATCCGCACAAAAGCAAAATATGAAACCGGACTTTCAGTTTTAAAATATATCGCAGAATCAGGAATAACAGCAAAATCAGGCATCATGCTCGGACTTGGCGAAACCGAAACCGAAGTCCTTGAAACAATGAATGATTTATTGACAATTGGCGTAAAAGTATTTACGTTAGGTCAATATTTACAACCCACAACGAAAAATATTGCCGTTTCAGAATATATCACTCCCGAAAAATTCAAATTTTATGAAGAAGAAGGATTGAAACGCGGCTTTAAGTTCGTGGAAAGTAGCCCGTTAGTAAGGTCGTCGTATAGGGCGGAAAAAATAGTGGTTAGTGGTTAGTAATTAGTAGTTAGTAATTAGTAGTTAGTAGTTAGTAATTAGTAGATAGTAATTAGTAATTAGTAGTTAGGTTGGTCTCCCTGACAGAGGTCAAAGACCCTGTCAGGGTAAAAAGAGGTTAAAAGAGGTCAAAGACCCTGTCAGGGTAAAAAAGGTTAAAAGAAATAAAAGTTTAAAAGTTCAAAGTTCAATGTTTAAAGTAATTTTCAAAGATTTAGGAATCATCGGCTATAAAGATGCGCTGTCTTATCAGGAAAAACTGTTTGAAGAGATTATATCTTTTAAAATTAACAAAAGAGATAACTCTGAACCCCAAACATTTGATAATCTTCATTATCTTTTATTTTGCGAACATCCTCATGTTTATACTTTGGGAAAAAGTGGCGATCAATCAAATTTGCTGATTTCAAATGAATTACTTAAAAAAATAGGCGCTACTTTTTATAAAACCAATAGAGGTGGCGACATCACTTATCACGGACCCGGACAAATTGTTGGTTATCCGATTTTTGACCTTGAGGCAATGAAACTCGGAATTAAAGAATACATCAATTTACTTGAGGAAATTATAATTGATACACTTTCAGAATACGATATAATTGCAGGTCGTCTTGCAGGCGCTACGGGCGTTTGGCTTGATACAGATAAATCAAATGCCCGAAAAATCTGTGCTATCGGAGTAAGAGCAAGCCGTTACGTTACTATGCACGGTTTTGCGTTGAATGTCAATACAAATCTTGATTATTTTCGATATATCAACCCCTGCGGTTTCATTGATAAAGGCGTAACCTCAATGAAACAGGAACTTGGTATCAGTCAGAATATTGATGATGTAAAAAAACATCTGCTTGAAAATATTAAACTAAAGTTTGGGTTTAAATTATTTTAACAAATACATCCTCTTAATTTTTCTATCACATATTTCAAAAACTATTATCAGGAATTTTTTTCTATAATTTATTTACAATTTTAAACAATACAGTTAAAGATACATCGTTATCTGTATCAGTTATAATTATTATAATTTTTTTTTGTTGAAAAAATTTTTATCATATATCATATTTGCCTTGTTGTTAGCAGGTCTGTTCTTTATTGCAAGCGCTAGGGAATATATGTCTGATTTGTATAATGAAAGTGATGGTTATTTTTTTGAACCTGACTCTATAGGTGAACTTGAAAACGTGATGGAAATTTCTGACATTATTCCTCCTATTACTATTCCACAAAAACCGGACGACAATAAAGGAAGTGGCGCTCGTCTTAATCAGCCTGATAATCATAAATATACTGCTGAATATGACCCCGAAACAGGTTTAGTTACTATGTATCAGAAAATCGGAAATATCTCCGTCAAACTACCTTATACTATGACGCTTGAGCAATACAACAGTATGGTTATGCGTCAATCTATGCAAAAATATTGGGAAAGCAATGCCGGCGGTACAGAGCAGGACGGTAGAGGCTTCACTACATTTAGAGTTGGAGGAGAAGTTTTTGAAAGCGTTTTTGGCAGTAATGTTATAAATATCAGTTCACAAGGTATTGCCGAAGTTCAATTAGGAATAAAAAATACAAAAATCGAGAATCCAACACTGCAGGAACGGCAGCGCAATATTACAACCTTTGATTTTAAACCTAAAATACAGATAAATTTGCGCGGTTCAATTGGTGAGCGATTAAAACTTGGAATTAATTACAATACAGAATCTAATTTTGACTTTGATAATCAAGTCAATATCGAATTTGCAGGACAAGAAGACGACATCCTCAGAAAAGTGGAAGCAGGCAATGTAACTATGCCCCTGCCCGGAACTCTTATTACCGGAAGTCAGAGTTTATTTGGAATAAAGACCGAAATGCAATTTGGAAAACTGACTGTTACCACCATTTTTTCACAACAAAAAGGACAAACCCAATCCATGAATATTCAAGGAGGCGCTCAAACACAGGAATTTGACGTTTCAATAGAAGATTATGACCGAAACAGGCACTTTTTCCTCTCTCATCTTTTCCGCGATAACTACGAAAAAGCAATGTCAACGTTGCCTGTGATTATTTCACCGTATAATATTACAAAGGTAGAGGTATGGATAACAAACCGCCACAGTAATTTCAATACAGCCCGAAATATAATCGCTTTTACTGACCTCGCAGAAAGAAATAGAGGTGATATGGTAAACCCTGACAGGTGGAATCCAAGAAACGGAAATTATCCTGCAAACGATGCAAACACATTATATAAATCAATGTCAGAAACATATTCCGCAATACGGGATGTTAATATGATTACCCAAACTTTACAGGGCATCGTTCAGACGGCAACTGAGTACGAAAAAATTGAAAATGCGCGAATGCTCTCATCTACAGATTATACATTGAATACTAAACTCGGATATATTTCATTAAATACGGCTTTAAATAATGATGAAGTACTTGCAATTGCTTACGAATATACTTATAACGGTGAAACATACAGAGTTGGCGAATTTACCAATACCGGTCCTGAAGCGCCTAAAACTCTTATTCTCAAATTATTAAAAGGTACTGTGCTCACTCCGAAAGTAAAAACATGGAATTTGATGATGAAAAATATCTATGCAATTGGAGCATATCAGGTTAGTCCTGAGGATTTTATTTTTAATGTAAGTTATATGAACGATTCAACCGGAAGTTATATAAATTATTTCCCCGAAGGTAAAACTCCGGAAGAAGGCGGGATTAAAGGCAGACTTTTTATTTCTTTGATGGGACTTGACAATTTAAACCGGCAATTGGAACCATATCCGGATGGCGCTTTCGACTTTATTCCGGGTTATACAATCAATACATCGCAAGGACGGGTAATTTTTCCTGTTCTCGAACCGTTTGGGTCAAATATGGAAAAACTGCTTGACAACCAAAAAAATCTACAAGAGAAATTTGTTTTTAAAGAACTCTATGATGAAACTCTAACAAACGCAACACAAGCAGCAGAAAAAAATAAATACCGCTTAACCGGAAGATACAAATCATCAGTAAGTTCTGAGATTTCGTTAAATGCTTTTAATATTCCCAAAGGTTCGGTTAAAGTTACTGCAGGTAGCAGAGTACTTGTTGAAAATGAGGATTATACTGTTGATTATACGGCAGGACGTATTTCAATCATCAATCCGGGATTACTGCAATCAGGAACTCCGATTCAGGTATCGCTTGAAAGTCAGTCATTATTCAATATGATGACAAAAACAATGTTTGGAACACACTTAGATTACCGTTTCAACGATAATTTTAATATTGGAGGTACTATAATGCACTTACGTGAAAGACCGCTTACGCAAAAGGTTTCTTATGGAGATGAACCAATTGCAAATACAATTTGGGGATTAAATTCTTCATATACAACTCAAAGTAACGGACTTACATATTTAATAGACAAACTTCCCCTGATTCAGACTAAAACCCCTTCTCAAATTTCTATAGACGGCGAGTTTGCACACCTTATACCCGGACACCCAAAAGTAATTCAAAAGGAAGGTACTGCATATATTGATGATTTTGAAAGTACTAAAATATCTTTTGATATGAAAA
>Ga0123353_10019282_pt1 | contig 10124 bp, 5 predicted proteins | sample TergutLab28metaG_3_FD_92763 | JGI IMG/M metagenome (GOLD analysis project Ga0123353, IMG submission 92763) | Labiotermes labralis P3 segment gut microbial communities from Petit-Saut dam, French Guiana - Lab288 P3 | ecosystem: Host-associated > Arthropoda: Insects > Digestive system > Gut ...
ATATGGTTCGCAGAAGACATGGGCTATAAAAACCACCCTTTTATGAGCCCGGCGATGTATAAGGAGTTCGTTTTTCCCGCCCATAAAAAAGTTTTCGATTTCGCCCATTCGCTCGGGCTCCCTGTGATCATGCATTCGTGCGGCTTTATAGAGCCGTTGCTCCCGTATATCATCGAGTCCGGGATCGATTGCCTTCAGGCTATAGAAGTCAAAGCCGGTATGGACCTTATCAAACTGTACAGGCAATACGGGGACAGGATATCGTTCATGGGCGGTTTGGACGTAAGGGCCTTGACTAAAAACGACCGGGCTATGATAGATAAAGAACTGGAAACAAAAATACCGGTCGTAAAACAAGGTTTCGGATACACCCTCCACAGCGACCATTCCATACCGAAAACAGTGGAGTATGAAACATACGCTTATTTTGTGGAAAAGGGCCTGAACCTTGGCGGATATAATACGTAGGAAGGACTACAAAATGGAACTGTACAGCAACGGCGTCTACACCCTTTATAGCGACGCGTTTGTCGAAGGAGATAAAAGATCCTCGATAATAAAAAGGAACAAACTGATGACGGCGGACGGCACAGAGATTTCGCCCCGCACGACGAAGACATACCCCATGGTTTATTCGGGGCGCCCGATGCTTGACGTAATGTACCAAATAGCTCTGACAGATCATGAAAAATGTATAATAGACAATAAAACATATATGTTCGGCTTGAGCGCGAAGCTGATCCCAAAAGAGAAAAAGGAAGAGTATATGCCGGACGGCGAGGTGTTCTGGGTCGGATATGGTTTCAATACCTTTGTATACACCAGGGACACTGCCTTTTCATCTTTTCTCGGCACGAGCTATATTTTGCCCGATATCGTCAAAAACCATCTCGGCTACACAAGGAACCTTCGTAAAAAAATGGGCCTGAAAGTCTCCAGGGGCCATGATATCCCGCTGCCCGGGGTCGATGTGGAAGAACTTGATTGCACGGAATGGGAACTGTCCGCGCTATATAATGAAAATTCATTTACCAGGAGGACCGACGATATCGTTTGGGTCCTCGGGTACTGGGAGCAATTGAAAGTTTCCGGCGACAAGGCGGATTTGGTATATTTATATAATGAGTTCAAGTATTTTGACGAGCATTATTATAAATTTTTCCTGGATAAAACGGACGGGCTCTACTGGGGGCAGGCCACATTCATAGATATCGGCGGGACCGGGTACCCGGATTATACCGAAACCCAAAGCGTGATGATAAAAGCTTTGTCGACGAACTGCCTGTATGTCGGCGGCTTCGATATTATGGAGAAAGTATGCGCGCAAATGGGTTTTCACGACGAAGCGCAAAGCTTCGCCAGGCGCAGGGACTATTTGAAGAAGGCTATACGGGAAAACTTTTTATGCGACGATGGATATTATGTCTATTTTTTAAAAGAAGACGGAAGCAAGGAGGAAAAAAGGGAAGCCATTGGCTCCGCGCTGCTGGTGCTTTTTGACGTTCTCCCCGAGAGCGAGTATACCGCCGCGCTGGGCGGCTATATGGGCGGCCCCTACGGCAGGCCTTGCTTCTGGCCGTTTTACCCGGGCGAGCGGTGTTACCACAACAGAAGCACATGGATGTTTTCTGATACGCTGTTTGCGCTTGCCGAGTATAAAGCCGGGAATAAACAAAAGGCTATAATGGAAGCTTTCGCCAAAGCGTGCAGGTACTCCCTCACGGGCAACTTCGTCGAAGTGCTGGAATATGAGACCGGCGAGTTCATTGGCTGCCCCAACTATATTTGGTCCGCAGCGTCATATCTTGCAATTATTTTCAGGATGATAGCGGGCATAGAAACGGATTTCGGCGGGGAAGTCCGTTTTAGGCCTGTATTGCCAAAGGAACTAGGGGAAAGGTTCAGTATCGAGGGCCTGATCATCAACGGGATGAATATAAACCTGTATCTGTATGGAAACGGGGAAAAAGCCGCAAAAACAATGATCAACGGGCGCCCGGCGGATGAAGCGGCTGTCAGCGGCGCGAAAGGGGCGTATGATATAGAAATCTGGCTCTCATAGCCGCCCCGGGATTTGCATGGTTATTTCGGAATCGCACTACTAGTATAGCGTATATGAATTAATTGGTAAACTGGCATTTTGATTTCCGTTGATATCGTAGGGGCGCGTATTGCGCGTCCGCGGACGGCCGATGGCCGCCCCTACGGATCGACGCCAACATATTTGCGAGTTATTTATTTTACGATATACTAATCCGTTATTATTTCGGCTTCCGCAGGTAAAAGCCCTTCCGACGACGCGCGGATCAAGATACTCCCCGCTTCCCCTGCGCTTTTTACGACCGCCATGGCCCGACCATGAAATGCGCGCCGGGTGTTCCCGAAGTAAGGCTCTTCCGATTTTGGGTTGCCGCTGCCGACCGCCTGCAGGGATCCCGTCCCCGTTACGCTGAACGTTATTTCATGGTCTGCATACTTGACTGTTTCGCCGTCTGCGTCTGCGATCTCCGCCGTTATATAGGACAGGTCCCCATACTCTTTTTTTATACGGTTCCGGTCCGGGGTCAGGCGTATCGCCGCGGGCGCCCCAGCCGTCTTAAGCTGGCGCCTGCCGCATTCGGTCTGGCCCGACCAGGCGATCGCCGTAATAACCCCCGGCTCGTAAACCACGTCAAAGACAGCGGTGTTGCGCGATTTTGCGCCCGCTTGCTTCCTCCCGTAGCTTTTCCCGTTCACCAGCAGCTCGACCTCGACCTTGTCCGAATATACATCGACCGTGGTTGTTTTCCCTTCGCAGCCCGGGAATGTCCAGTTTTCTAAAACTGACGGCCAGCTCCAGTCGGCCGTATACTCCCTTACCCCGCAGATGCCCGGATGGCGCACCCCGATATAAGGTATGTCCCTTACGCCCCAGAGGACGTCGCGGTAATATGACTGGGGGCGCTTGAAACCGCAGACGTCTATGTCCCCGCAGAACGCCTGGTGCCACGGATACGGGGCGTCCCATGTCAATGGTTCCGACCATTCCGGGCTTCCGATACCGGATTCGCCCAGATAATCCAGCGCCGTCCAGGTAAAATCTCCGATAACGTGGCAGTTTGCCAGCGTCGCGCCCCAGGTCTCAAACATGCAGGCCGGGAATGTCTCCGTCCCGCAAATGACGCGTTCCGGGAAACGCCCGTGGTCATGCCCGTACCGCTCATATAAATAATTATAACCGGCCACGTCAAAATATGCGTAGAGCCCTGCTGTCCTATCCCCCCAGGGGTCGTTATCGCCCGCGTACCTTCCGCGGTAAAAAAACGGCGGTCCTTCGGGTTTTTCGCCGGTGGATCCGTCTTTTTCGATAGGCGCGCACAGCGCCGCGGTGACAGGCCGGGTATCATCGGCGCTGCGCACGAAACCGGCAAGCTTTTTTGCCCAGGCGAGGCCGTTCGATTCGCCGTAGCGTTCGTATATTTCGTTCCCGACCGACCACATTACTACGGACGGGTGGTTGTAATCGCGGCGGAGCATTGCCGCCATATCCCTCTCCCACCAATCCTCGAAGAAAAGATGATAATCATTCGGGTTCTTCCCCATACGCCAGCAGTCGAAGCTTTCGTCGATGACAAGCATCCCGAGCCGGTCGCAGGCGTCGAGCATCGCGGGCGAGGGCGGGTTGTGCGCGCAGCGGATGGCGTTGTAACCTGCGGTCTTCAGTAATTCGATTTTCCGTTCCTCCGCGCGGTCGAAGCTTGCGGAGCCCAATAATCCGTTATCGTGGTGCACGCAGCCGCCTTTGAGCTTCATCGGCGCCCCGTTAAGGCGGAAACCCAGAGCGGGGCCGATCTCTATATTACGGACGCCGAAAATGCTTGTCTCCCGGTCAATGACCTCCCCTTTGCATATCAACTCGGTTCCAATGGTATAAAGGTTTGGCTCTTCCACGCTCCATAGCCTGGCGCCGGGTATATCCGCGCGTTGTACGCAGCCGCCTGTCAAGGCCGCGACCTCATCGCCTTTGAAATAAATCGTATGGCGTACAGTGGCTTCATCCATACCTTGCAACTCTGTTTTTATCTCCGCCGTTTTGTTTCCTATGGTCTTTACCAATACGCCCCAGGGTTTTATATATGTGCCCCCTCCGGCCCTCAGCCACACATGGCGGTAGATCCCGGCGCCCGAATACCACCGGGTGTTAGGGGTCGCCGTATTGTTTGCCCTGACGGTCACGGTATTCACGCCGGGGATGTTCAAATATCCCGTTATATCCGCTATGAAACTCGAATACCCGTAAGGCCGGGCAGCGGCCAAATGGCCGTTTACGGAGACTTCCGCCCATTGATATACCCCCTCGAATTCGAGGCATATATTCTTGCTCGTATACTCGCTTGAAAATGTAAATGTTTTTGCGTAGGTATAAAAGCCGCTTTTAAAATAGCCTCCCCCCGGGCCCGTCTGGAAATCCGCGCTCCTCGGTTCATAAATCTGCGCGTCATGGGGGAGCGTCACAGGTGATTCCCGCCCGTCGCCTTTAGAGAAACGCCAATCCGCGTCAAATAATCGTTTGTCCATTTATTGCTCCGTTCATCCAAATAACGCGGGCTGCAGCCACAACCCATCGGGCTTGCGCGCTCACGAACGGAGTGAGTCCGTTCACGGCCGGCCGTCTATATATCTTCAGGTTCGTAGACCATTCCCGACAAATGGAACTTGCCGAAGTTGTTGCCGTACCATACGGTTATGATCTTCCCGTCCCGCATTTGGTCGCTGCACGGGTAGCATGCGTCCCATTGCACGATGTCGTCGGTTACTATACGGGTGTTTTCCGTATCCCATGTTTTGCCGTCGTCGCCGCTGGTGGTTATATAGATCGAGCCCGGATGCTGCCTTGAAGCGTGGGTGCACAGTATCCGCCCGTCTTTAAGCTGCATAAGGTGCCCGGGGGAGCGGATGCTGCTCATGCCCGACTGGACGGGCTTGCTCCAGGTCTTGCCTTCGTCATGCGACTCGTACAGCCACAACCCGCCTTTGTCCTGCCAACCGGGTTGACCGTTAACGCCCTCGCACCTTCCCGCCATCAACAGCTTCCCGCTGTTGGTTTGCAGGATAGTCATCTCTACGCCGTATTCTTCCCAGTCGCCAAGCTGCGCGTGTACACGCCATGTGCACCCCATATCGTCAGAAGCAAAAATGACAGCCGCCATCGAGTTGTATTCACCGGGTGAAAATATAGCGGGTACAAGCAGTTTGCCTGTTCCGGTCATTATCATCTTGCGCTCGACTTCCGCGTACTCAATTTTATACCCGGGCACGGACAGCGGCTTGTCGGTAAAGGCCCATGTCTTACCTTTGTCGCTCGAACGCGCCACCCAAAGCGTAGGCTCGACCGAACCCTCGCCGCGGGTAAAAATACGCTTCTCCCCCCTGTACCAATCGCTGCCGAGCCGGTAATCGGTGATGATCCAATCGCCGCCGGGCAGCTCGAACAGGGGCGAACACCTGTGGTCTACCACTTCGCCCTGACGTTCGAACAGGACTTCCTGCTTCCATGTTTCGCCGCCGTCAGCGGACCGGTACATCATCATCGTGCTGTACGGGTCGGCGTGATCCATGCCAAGCCTCGACGTTACGATTATTTCGCCGTCGGACATGACGGTCACGTTGGGCACGATATAGTGTTTGACTTCGTCAGTATGTATAAGGAAGCGCCTCCCCTTCATTTTTTGGGGGAAGAATTGGGGGTAGCATTGCGCGTACAGTATTTCGACCGTTTTCTTCAACGAGGTCATATCGGATTGGAGCTGCTCCATTTCATCGCGGAGGATAGACAGGTTGAAAGAAAGCGCATCCGTCCTCGGGACGATGAAGTACGCCGCTTCATATTTAGGGGTCGAAGGCTCTACCCGGACTTTAATACGGACCGGCTCGCCCCTGGTAATACAACGCGGCGGGACTTCCAGACGGTAGAACCCCGAGATACCGGGCACATCCATTGTACGCTGGTGGTCTTCTATGTTCGACGTGAATCTTTTGCAATCAAAAACAAACTTAAAATCTTTTTCATCGATCCTGAAACTGTCGGGCCTTCCCAGCGGAAACTTGCATACCTCCTCGCCGCCGACATACAAAACAGCCTTCGAATAAGGATAAGACGGTTTGTACGGCCATACCTGGCTCGCCCCGATCCATGTGAATACGGTAGTTTCTCCGGACTCTGCGGGGCTTGTCTCCCATTCGATCCGGTCCGTATTGGTCAACTCGTGCGGATCGCCTATGCCGCCGGCCCGGCCCCCGAAGTAGCTTACATTGATATTCCGTACCAACGGGTATGTGGCGCACCTGGGTATATGGCCCTCCGGTACCCCTATCGCTTTGACGAAACCTTCCTGTTCTTTAGGAAACCTTTTATAATCCGCATAATTTTCTGTCTGGCTCATGGGAGGCTCTCCTTAATATGCTTTTTTTTTTGGTATTGCGGGCAGCGAATACGGTTTACCGGCCCGGCGGTGGCCGTCACGATGCTTTGTTTTGTAAAAAAGGGGCTCCCAGCACCTGGAAGCCCCCGCCGGCGACGGCTGCGCTACTTGATGCGGATTTCGTTCCAGGCTGCGGCGACTTCATCTATGCCCGCGTTTTTGAGCTGGGCGATATAAGCGTCCCAGTCGGCGACCGGGTCTTTGGTGCCGATGATGCACTCGGTCAGGAATGCGGCCTGGATCGTCTGGAGCTCGCCGTTCCTCTCGGCGTATAAATCGTTGGTCCCGTCAAAGAGGAATGCGATGCCGCTGTATACCGACCCGGTATGGTCGACGGCATACTCATAAAAAGCCAGGTCCTCTTTGATCGTCGTAAGCTCGTAGAACCTCCTGGTCATGGGGGCGTTGGCGAAAGCCGGGCCCGCGCCGATGCCGGGGGCGCGTTTGCCGCCGATTTTGCTGTTTTCTTCGTTATAGAGCTCGGTCACGGTCATTACGCCGTCTACCCAGTTCCAGGCGACGCCCTCTTCGCCATAATAGCCCCTGATGTAGAAGTCATAATCGTTCACCATATACGACTCGCATATCATCAGGAGCCTGATCTGCATCTCTTCGGTGCTGTTCTTGCCGAACACGTTGTAGTTGTTCGCGCCGAACAGGGACGGGTAGGGTACCGGGCCGCCCTGCTTGCCCTGCGGGCCGATGGGGTTGAACTGGTACAGGCCGACTCCCGGGAACTCCCTCTGGAAGACGGTCCACGGCCCTTCGAGCGTGCTCCACATCCACCAGGGGTGGTCGACGACTATGCCGGATACGCCGTCGTAGAACTTCTGCCTCCCGACGTTCCTGTCGTCGGTAACGAACTCGGGGTCTATCAGCCCTTCGGCATACCACTTGTTAAAGACTATCAAGGCGTCCTGGAATTCTTTCATGGTCCCCGTATTTACGACTTCGCTGCCGACGACATACCAGGCGTTGAACGCAATGCCGAAAGCCCCGAAGAGAGGGTGCATGGAGTACTGCAGCCACGGGAAGGTCATGCCATACCTGCCCTTGCCGTCGCCGCTGGGGTCCCCGTCCCTGAACAATACGAACAGGTCGTGCAGGTCGTCAAGCGTCTTCGGCGGCTGCGCCCCGACATTGGCGATCCAGTCTTCCCTGATAAACATGTTCGAGCCCGGCACAATGAACGTGTCGGGGGGCGTAAATCCGTACAGCTTGCCGTTGGAGCTCATCTGGCTGGCTGCCGCGGCGTCGCTCCCGGCTATCTTCACGCATTCGGCTATGGTCAGGGGCGCGTACTGCTTCATTATATCAAAGCTTACAGGCGCGAGCAGGCTCTCGGATGAAAGCGCGTCGTACCAGTTCCTGCCGATCCCCATATAAAAGTCCATAACCTCGCCGCTGAGCAGGAATGCGGCCCATTCGTCGTTCGAGTCGTTGACATAATACAGGTCGATCGTGATGTTGAACGTGTCTTCCAGTAAGTTCTGGAAATCGACGTCATAGTTTACAAGGTCGAGTTTGCCCCTGGCAAACCATCTGACATCGAGGCGGTCCGCGAGGGGGTCGCTGCCCCCGGGCGAGTTTGCCGGGGCGCCGCTGTTGCCTGCCGGCGAGGCCGGGCTCTGCGACGGCGACGCAGAGCTGCTGCCGCCGGGGCTGCCGGCCCCAGGGCTGTCCTGCGCGCACCCTGCAAACAGCCCCACAACGATGAGCGCCGCAAGCAGGAGCGTGACGATCGATTTTACTTTCATCATGATATCTCCTCTTAATAAATATTGCAAACGGCATATGCCGTCAATGCCGGTTTTGGTCACCCCTTCAGCGAACCGACCAGTAAGCCCTTGACGAAGTATTTCTGCAGGAACGGGTAGACCGCTATGATCGGGCCTATCGAAACCATAACGGCGGCGGCTTTGAGCGCATTGGAAAAGATCATGGATCCCTGGCCCACGACAGCCCCGCCGAGCTCCTTCTCCGGCTCGCTGGCTGTAAGCAGATAGCGTAAAATGACCTGCAATACATGCAGGTCCCTGTTCCTGATGTATATCATGCAATCGAACCACGCGTTCCAATGCCCGACCACGCTCCAAAGCGCGATGACCGATATGATGGGCAGCGAAAGCGGGACCTTGATCCTGTAAAGCACCTGGAATGGGTTCGCACCGTCGATCATGGCGGACTCGTCCAGGGCTTCGGGCAGGGTCATCAAGAAGTTCCTTGCCAGTATTATGAACCAGGCGGAAGTGATACCCGGCAGGATAAGGGACCACCTGGAGTCCAGTAGGCCCAGGTTCCTGATAAGCAGGTAGTTCGGCACCATCCCGCCGTTGAAGAACATGGTGATCAGGATAAAAACGGTGGCGGCTTTCCTCAGCGGCAGATGCTTCTTGGAAAGGAAAAACGCGCCCAGCATCGTGAATACTATGCACAGGGCGCCGCCGACGAGAGAGCGGAAGATCGTGTTATAATACCCGACCAGGATCCTGCCCGACTCATACAGCTTGACATACGCCGCGGCGGAAGTAATCGACGGCCAAAGCTTGATCCCCAGATACCCCGACTGTTCCGTGGATGTGAAGGAAACGACGACCTGGTGCCAGAACGGGAACACAAACAAGACCGCCAACAGCCCCATAATGAATACATTCAAGGCGTCAAAGGCTCTCCCGCCGGCTGTCTGCGTCCTGTTTACCATATCGCGTTCTCACCCTCCTGGAACCGCCGGACGACCATATTGGCGCCAATCACCAGCGCGAAACCGATCACATTCTTGAACAGGCCTATCGCCGTGGCGTAAGAGTAATCCATTTTACCTACAAAGGACGTAAAACCTACCCTGTAAACATAGGTGTCGATTATATCGGCGACTTTATAAACGGCGGTGTTGTACAGGTTGAAAACCTGGTCGAACCCCGCGTTGAGCAAGCCGCCGAGGTTTAAAATAAACATGATGGAGATCACGGGGAGTATGGAGGGCAGGGTGATGCGCACCGCGCAATGCCACCTGTTCGCGCCGTCTATATAGGCCGACTCGTACTGTTCCTGGTCCACGCTGGTGATAGCGGCGAGGTAAACTATCGAGCCCCAGCCGACCCCCTGCCATACAGATGATATTACCAGCACCGGCACGAAGTGCGCCTGGCTCGCGAGGAAATATATCGGCTCCCTGCCGAGCATCCTGAGTATTTCGTTCACCACCCCCCTGGTGGGCGACAAAAGCTCCACCAAGATCCCCGAAAGGACGACCCATGACATGAAGTGGGGCAGGTATGAGATGGTCTGTATGGTCCTTTTAAAGGCTTTGAACCTCAGTTCGCTTATCAGCAGTGCGAAAATAATGGGCGCGGGGAAGCCGAACAGGATCTTGAGGCCGCTTATCTTGAGGGTATTAAAAAAAGCCGTCCAGAACATATCGCTGACAAAAACCCTGCGGAACTGGTAAAGGCCGTTCCAGGCGCTGCCCAGTATCCCGTCGGAGATACGGAAATTCTTGAAAGCGATAATGACGCCATACATCGGGACATAGTTGAAAACGATAAAAAAAACCACGACGGGGAGGAAGAGGATATAATAAACGCTGTTCTTCCGCATGATCCTCAACGAGGTTTTGATTCTGGAAGCCATATAGTATGCCCCCGCAAGATTACCAATATCCAA
>Ga0123353_10019283_pt1 | contig 10124 bp, 6 predicted proteins | sample TergutLab28metaG_3_FD_92763 | JGI IMG/M metagenome (GOLD analysis project Ga0123353, IMG submission 92763) | Labiotermes labralis P3 segment gut microbial communities from Petit-Saut dam, French Guiana - Lab288 P3 | ecosystem: Host-associated > Arthropoda: Insects > Digestive system > Gut ...
AGGTTACAGGCGGAATCCCGCCGCCTGTAACCTGTTTACAATGTAACCCGTCTCTGTTGCCTATACCGCGGCAGCTATCGTGACAGTGATCTTACCGACCTGTACAAAACTTGTCTTGTCGCTGGCAATCGTTCCGCCGACAAGCAGCTTCGCGGTTCCGGAAAGGGCCGCATCGTCGATATCTTTGCCCACCGCCGACGGAAGCGTGAAGTTTCCGTCTTCGATTGTTCCGGTAACTGATGTATAACTCGCGTCTTGGGTATAAGCCATGCTGACATCTATCGCGGCGTTGGAATGATTGGTCACCGTGACGGTGTCTCCGGAAGCGGTCCACGATGCGGTAGTGTTGTTGTCATATTCGTGTGTATCCGCATCCCAGTCGAAGGTGCCGCCCGCGTTGAAGGTAAACTGCATGGCGCCCCATGCCAGATCCACACTGTAGACAGTGGGGGTCGAGGTGCCGCCTTCATATTTGGCTTCAACATTGATATCCTTGTTGCCGAGTCCCACTGTATCGGAACCCGCAAACGCGAATACCGAACCGGCGGAAAGGACAAGGGTCAAAACCGCTAATACAGCAAATAATTTTTTCATTGTACTATTCCTCCTATTTTCTATGATGACATCAACCAGGTACGGATAAGGTAACCGTAACAGCACCGATTGTTGTCTGCGTATTGACCGAAGAACCCAACGCGCCGCTGAGTGTCAGTGTCGCTGTCACATTTGCGGCGGTTGCGTATTGGCCAACCACGCCGGCACCCAGTGTCGCGGCGTTAGATGTGATACCTGTGCCGGTGAATGCGCCGGTAATAGCCGCAAAGTCGGCACCCGACTCAGGAGCGAAAGAAAATGTCGCGATTACGGCTCTGTTGGAATGATTCGTAACCTTGATCTTATCCCCTACGCCCGGATCATCGCAGGCCCATGAAGCGGCAGCGCCGCCGCTGTATGAATGATTCCCGGGATTCCACGTGCCTGTGCCCGCATCGGTATAGGTAAACTCAAGAGCTCCCCATTCCAAATCAACGCTGTACACAGCGCTGGCGGCACTCCCCTCTACATAAGTACCTTTTACATCGGCCGAGTCCGAACCGGTAGCGGTTATAATGGGATTGGCCGCCAGAACAGAAACGCTGCCAAAAGACAATACAAGCATTGCCACGAGTGCCAGAACTAAAAACTTTTTCATTACAAAATTTTCCTTTCTGTTGATTTGATCTATTTCACCACTGCCTTTGTCAGTGATAGAAACCAATAATTTGCCGTTGATAACCTTGCCGCGGTCATTCCTTGACCTGTATATCCACCGGGATATTGGTATTCACGACCGCCCGTTCTCCGGTCTCCGGATTATAATACAGGATATTAAATTTGCCGCTGTATTTACCGGCCGAGAGCTTGGCCGTATCGAGCAAGTCCATCTTTTCTAATTTATATCCGGCGGGAAGCAATTGCGACTGGGCGATTACCGCCTCCTGCTCGCCGCTGATGACGATCAGCTGCAGCACCGCATCCATTGTCGAACGTTTCGGATTCCAAAAAATGATACTCGCTTTTTTCTCTGAAAGGCTGATCGATACCTCTTTGGAATACGACATGGATACCGCTCCGCCGCCTTCAGAAGCCTCCAATTTCTCCTCATCGTCATCGTCTTCGATGGCTTCAGCGTTATTGTCGGTATCCTGCGGAGCGAATTCCGGAATCGCGTCCGGGTCGTCGCTGTTTTTCAAAAGCACAAACAATGTTGTCGCCACAGCTCCGACTGTGATAACGACCAACAGGATAATCAGGAACTTCCGCAGATTGAATTTTTTATCCATCGCGTGCTTCATTATGATGGCACTCCAATCGTTACGGTGACGGTTCCGATAACGGTACCGCTGCTTATCGCGCTTGCAGGTTTCGCCGATGTAAGTTTCAGATAAGCGGCTGTTGACACAGGCGTATCATCCCCTTCCGCCAACACCACCGGCGTGTTTATTGAAACGGCTCCGCTATCTTCAAATGATCCCGATATCGCAGAATATCCGCCCGCCGCCGCGTACCCGAAGGTAACCGCGACCGGGACATTGCTTCTGCTGGTAACTAAGATTTTGTTCGCGTCAGCCGCGCAGGACCAGCCGATACCGTCATAATCATGTGTATCCGGATTCCAGATATCCTCGTACACAAATTCCATCGAACCCCATGTGACATCCACATCGTAGATCTCGGTCGGCGCCGCATCGAAGTCGATCGTGATGGTATCGTTGTATGTTTCCTGTCCGGCGTCGGTTTGCACCAAATAGCTGACCGGCAATTCAATCGATCCGGCTTCGGTCCCCAGAATATTGAAGGTGATCTGCAGTACATCGGTCACAGGCCCGGTCGGTATACCGATATAGGTCAACCGTATACGTCCGCTGGCAAAGGAGGTGGTATTAATAGAAACACCGGGCGGAATCGGGTCGGGGGCAGGCATCAGAGAGTCACGGCTTACTATTTCCAACTCGCCCAAGTCAATACCGCTTACATCAACCTGCAGCCCCCGTATTTGATTACCAATCGTATCAAAATTGTCCAACGATATGGTTAATGTGACCTGCCCGCCCGCAACCGGATCGGCCGGATCAAGGCTGTAGGAAAACGCACATGGTTCAGCAGCCATGACTGTTACCGACGCCAAAACCGCCGCGCATAGACAAATAACGGCTGCTATTGCCAAAACCCTTTTTATGCTCATACCTGTTGACCTCCTTATCCTTCAATTTTTTTATGTACCGGAACCGGTAACCAAATCCAGCATCGCGAAGAAGTCGAAAATGCTGAGATCTCCTCCTCCGGCCAATTGAGCCGCCTTTAAGTATACGCCTTCCAGATACTCTTCATCGGTTAGATGCTTCAACAGCGCGCTCAAATCGAATATGTCGATATCACCGTCACCGCTTACATCACCCGGAATAATGGCCGTATACCGGTCGTCACCGCACGCTACGATACATCCTGTTCCGATAAATCCTGTCTCCCGCAGGGTTTCTCCGTCCGCTTCGTAGACAATTACCGTGACGCCTTTATCCGCGTAGTCCGATATGATACTGTCCACCGAAGTTTCCGGTACAATACCGGCGATTTCGTCACCGTCGATACTTCCGAACTTAATTACCTCGATAACTTCCCGGGCAACCTCGGCACCGCAGCCGACACGGGTACAATATTTTACTCTGATTCCGTCTTCCAGCAGCGAGGGCGCTTTCAATATCTCCCATTCGCCGGGGATATGCTCCAGTTGCGCGATCGGCCGGGTTTCTTCTTCCGTGCAGCGGGTACAGGTGCGGTATTCCAAACCCGGGGCGTCACAGGTCGCCGGGGTGCGCTCGATCCAGGGTCCGGTGAAATTGTGGCCGAGGGCGGCGGCTGGCCGTGAATCTAATATCTCTCCGCACAGGGTGCATTTCTGCACTTCCACACCGGCTTCGGTACAGGTAGCCGCCGGTACGCCCGGCTCCCATTCGCCGGGGACATGCTCCAACTGCGCGATCGGGCGGGTTTCTTCCACCGTGCAGCGGGTGCAGGTGCGGTATTCCAGTCCCGCAGCGGCACAGGTCGCCGGGGTACGCTCGATCCAGGGTCCGGTGAAATTGTGGCCGAGAGCGTCTGCGATGCCGGTTTCCAGAACCTCGCCGCAGAGGTTACATCTCCGCTCCTTGACCCCGTCCTCGGTGCAGGTCGGCTCCACCGTGTTGGTCCAACTGCTGCCGGCATGGCCGCAGGTTCCCCAGACCAGATACATCTCAGGATTGGCAGGATCATAGATCTTGATATACCGTATCGCGATACCGGTGCAGGAGTTGTCATCCTTTAACGCCAGCGCGCGGTTGCCATAATACAGCTCAATATCTTCCCATCTATGCTGCAGCCATACCTGTCTGTCAAGGTCTGCGGTATTCAGCCTGTCGTCGTGGTCGTTACCCATCTCCGCGTCATGCCGGTGGGCAAAGTCGAGACCTTCGTCACCTCTGAGCGCATCCGGCTCGGTCAGATAAAACTCCACATCGCAGGTCAGCGTCTGGTCTCCTTTGGCGAAGATTTCAAACACGTTGCAGAAACCGAGTTCAACCCAATTTCCGTTTTCCCGCGTGGTATACACGGCCGGAGAACCGCCGATCGTGCCTGTTCTCCAATGATTCAGATTATCGCTGTTGCCGGTGTTGAACAGCAACCGGTTGGCACCCGCGTTCGGCGCGTATTCCTTGCCCCATTCGGCAGTATAGGTGTTTCCGTCTGCCTCTATGGTGACCTTGATGTAGCAGATAAAATATCTGCTGTTGCCGTTAAGGATGAAGTCGCGGCCGCGGGCGGCGCCGGAATTCAGCAAATAGGTTGTGATGGGCTGACCATCCGGACCGGCTCCGCCATCGTTGTATGTAAAATCGCCGTAATTGTTAAAGACAACCGCTTTTTTCCAACCCTGGTTGCGCTGGAACCATCCATCATCACCGGCGCACATATTCTGGTCGGCGGCATTCTTCATCTGCCAGTAGTTGCCGTCCGAACTGCTGCCGCTGGTCGCGTTATACTGGATTTCGATCTCTATTTTTTCGTCTTTGGCGTAATCCAGCAGATAATTCGCAGGGATACCCATATTTGCGGCGAAGGAGAGTTCCACGCCGTCCCAGACATTCCGGTTCAGGTAGGTATTGTCGCCATCCTTTATCTGCTTTTCGGGGCCATAGTTGCAGAGATCTAACCTGCCGTTGTGCCATTCGCCCGGGTTGCCGAACAGATCCGGATCCGACGGGGTACCCCATTCGAGGTATTTGGTGGTATCATTGGGATTGTATACCCGGATATACCGGACCGCGAAGCCTAAGGACATCGCTTGATCCTTTATCGCCATCGTTTTGTTATTGCCATTGCCATTAACATTGCCGTCGCCGCTGTAGAAGGCATTGTTCACCACCCATGTTTTCGTCACCCATACATTCCTGTCGAAAGCGGAGGTGTCAAAGCCCTGGTCACTATCGCCGCCGGGCGCCGCTGAATTCTGATAAGCGAACACGATGTTGTTATTCATGCCCGGTATATCGCCAATCTTCATAAATTCTATGTCGACCGTCAGGGTTTGGGGTCCGCCCTTTGCAAAGACCTTCGTATTGTTGTCGAAATGGAGTTCGTGCCAATCGTTGTCGCCTGCCCGCGATACCGCCACCGGAACACTGTCAATAACATCCGCTTTCCATCCGCCGGTCCATTCGCCGCCGCCCGGTCTGGCCAGATTGGCGAGTTCCAGCGGGGTCGCGCCCGGCTGGACGCTGTACCGCGCGCCCCATTCGGCGACCGCGTCGCCGACCGTCACCCGGATATAGCTGATGTAGCAGAACAGGTTGCCACTAATCCCCATGTCTCTGGTACTGTTTTTATTTACCGTATATGTAGTGGGGAATTCAGCGTTGGGCAGTTCAAAGACGGTAACCAATTTCCACTCGTTACTGCCTCTCTGGAACCAGGCAGGGCCGTTTTCCCAATGTTCGCCCCCGTCGGCGTCAACGATCCTGACGCCGTCGCCGCTGCCGCGGTATTCACGGTTGGGGGTATAATATTCGATTTCGACCTTCAAATCGTCAAGCCGCGTATTCGCGGGGATACCCATGCTGTCGGCGAAAATAATATTGAAGTCCTGCCAATCGCCCTTTTTGATCACCTGCGCGCCGGCATAATCCACGATCGGCGCGTTACCTCCCGTGATCGTCACTTCGCCGTCATGCGGCTCCCAAACCGGTTCGTCAGCTTTGGTACCCCAGGTGGCGGTGAAGGTTTTACCTGCGCCGTCGGTGACGGTAATTTTTATGTAGCGGATAAAGAGGTCATCAAACCAATACGCGAAATTGATATCCGCGTATTTTCCCCCAACAGAATAATCGCCGATGGTATACGGCCCGTTATACATGGTTACCGTCCGCCAACCGTCCGTGTCCCGATCCACCCACGCGCTGCTGTTGGCCGCTACGATATTTGCGCCGGTGGAATCTTTCACATAATACGCGCCCAAATCCTCGGGAAAGGTGGTATTGTCGATATCATACTGCCATTCGACCTTCATGTTGGAAAGGGCCGTGTTCGCCGGGATGTTCATCTTTTCGGCAAATCTGAATACATCAAATATCGCTCCGTAACGGGCTGTCACATTGATGCAGTCGACGCCGTCATGAGTTTTCCAACTATTGGCATTGTCATAGAGCGTAATCTCGCTTTTCTCTATCGTGACGTCTTCCCACGGAAGCGGTTTCAGTTCGCCGTAATACGCGATGCGGAAGGCCCTAACGGTGAAGGTCACCGTATGCCCGGCATAATGCGAACCGAAGCCCTCAACGTTGAACCGTGCCTGCGTGAGGCCGCCCCAATCTATCTTCCGGTCATTGCCGTCGGTGCCGATATTCTGGGATTTTGTCCATTGCCCGTTTACGTTCAGCCATTCCCGGGGCATCATCCCGCCGTTATTTGTCCAGCTGGGATCATCCTCGATGATCTGCCCCATCGACATCCGGAAGGTGTTCCGGCCGTAGTTGAGCATCGCGGTCTGTGATGTATTGGTCAGCTCCATCGTATACCGCTTTTCCGGGCTTTTGTTGTCCCGCATATGCATATATGGCCGGAAGCGGTTGGAATTGAAAACGCCGGGGTCAATATCCTCGCCGGTCGACGTGTCGGTGATGGCTATGTCAAAGTCCACCTCAAAGTACACATCTTCCCGGTTCAGGCGTCTATCCAACAGATTGCCGTTGCCGATAACGCTGTTTTTCCAGTCAAAAACATTACCGCCGGTGGTGGCGCTCCAGGAAGGCGTCAGCGGACCGCTGTTGCCGACCCAGTCGGCGAGGATCATGGTCGGCTCCTCGTCTCCGAAGCTCGCGTCATAATTTTTCGCCGTCGGTTCCGGGAACAGCTCGGGATCCGACGGGGTGCCCCATTCAAAATAGAGCGAGGGATCCAGCGAATTATACAGCCGGATGTACCGGACGGCGAGACCGGTTATCTGGTCATAATCCTTCAGCGCTATCTGGTTGCTGCCGTTGCCGCCGTAATAGGCGTCCCGGATATCCCAGGTATATTGCTGCCATGTCTGCCGCTGGATCGACCCGGTCCGTACCCGGTTATCGTCGTTGTCGTTGCCAGCGGTCGCGCTTATCCGATACCCCATAATAAAAGCCTCATTGGTATTGGTCGGATGGGGTGTGGTTTCGGTCGCCAGAAATTCCACGTCACAGGTCAGATACTGCGCGCCGAGCGGGATGACGTTGAAGTTGTTCCTGAGGCGCAGCTCCGCCCACGCGCCGCTGCCGCGGTTGGTACGATAAACCGGCACATCCTCCCATGTGCTCAGGTGCCAGTTATTCAGGTCAAAATTGATCGGATAGGCTCTCGGCAGCTGGCCCTCGATGGTGCCCCAGGTACCGACCTGGCCGTCGATGATGAACCGCACGCCGCGGATAGTCAGGCCCAGTATCTCGCCGTCGTCTCTGTGTTCGCCGAGAACGATCGCGAAATCCCAGCCGTCCGGGCGGGACCCGCCTATATACATATCTCTAAGCGTCACGGTGCCGGTGCGCCAGTCGGTCTGGCTGGCGCTGTCCTGGTAAGGCGCCCAGGGAGGACTCCAGACCGAATTGCCCCATGTCGATATCCGTGTGGACGTCGAATACGGGGTGTCGGTATAATAATGGTTCTGCCACCAGAAATTCTTGCCGACGCTGTATTCGATGACGACCTGTACGTCATACAGACCGGGGGTGAGACCCTCGGCGCGGAAATTGATCTCGTTGACAATATCCGTACGGCTGCCGCCCGGGCCGTCCTGTCCGTTGTCCCAGTTGCGTATCAGGTCGAAGTCGTCCAGAATGACCTCCACGCCCGGCACCAACGAGCCCCAGCCGCCAATCACTTCGCCGTCGACGATCAGCCGGACGCCGCGGATATAAATTTCCCCGCCGCAGTTCATATAAATCGCGTGATTAGACCCCAAATCAGCATCCGTTTGATCCGTAAGGTAGATGCCGTTCAGGTCGCCCGCTACGCTGATACCGTACGGGATGTCTTCTTTGCCAGACGCGTTTAAATTTTTGCTCTGCTCAAAAATGCCCCCGCCGGAGTCCTGGAAGCCATTATCGTCGGGTTTCCAGCGTCCGCCGTGGTCGGCGATAACGCCGCCGTCGGTGTACGTGCGGAACTGAACCCATGATCTGCCCGCCACATCAAACAGCAGCGTTACATTGTCATACTTTTCGGCCTCGGCGCCGTCAAAATGCATCCGGAACCAGCCGCCTTTATACGCCTGTGAACCGTTATACTCCACCAGCCCGCCGGAAGAATCCACGCTGATCGAAATCTCTCCCTCAGCGTTCACCGGCACAAACACCGCCGGCATCACCGACGCAAGGGTCACTAACATCGCCAGCACCGACAACAGAGATAAAACTTTTTTAGTCATTTTAACCATTTCATCGCACCTCTTTTTGTTTATTGTGTATATGGTTGTCTATCTATCTAAAAATCCCCACAGGAATACACCTTCATATGTTGGTATTTTACTACAGCCTTTTGAAAAATGCAAGCACTTTTTTAAAATCTGATTGAAATTTTATTTCTTTTCACAAAAGTCATTCAAAAATTCCTAACTTCTCAAAAAACGCCAGCGCGGCCGGCCCGTCACGATCCGGTTGGGAAGAACCGCCCTCGATACTCATCCGGCCGTCATAGCCGTTCTCTGACAGCGCCCTGAAAAAGGAGGTATATTCGCCGCCGTCATCCGGCAGCGGATACCCCCGCATTTCCCGGCTGGCGATATGGGCATGGGCCAGCACCCCTGCCGCCGCGGCCAACGCCGACGCCGGTTCATTTTCCCGCGACATATGATACCAGTCCGCCAGCAGCTTCAGGTTGGGACTGCCGACCTCCGCAATCATCGCTACGCCTTCCGCTATCGAGATAACCGTGTCGGTCTCTCCCCTGTTGAGCGGCTCCAGCAGCACCGTGACGCCGTATGAGCCGGCCAGCGCGGCGGTCAGCGACAGCGTTTCGGCCAGCTGCGCCCATGCCCTTGACTTCTCCCACCCGGCCGGCGTCCGGCGCAGTCCGCCCGACCCGAACGCTGTCCGGTCCGCCCCGACCCGCCGGATCCGCTCAAACGCGCGGCGCAGATAACCCTCCAGCACCCCCCGGTCGAATGTATCGCCCACTATCGGCACCTCGCCGGACCCCGGAAACAGGATACAGCAGCTCTCGACCCGGATCGGCGCCGCTTCGGCCTGTTTGACAAATTCGGTAAATGCCGGCTCATCCATCGCCATCAGCCCGGTCACATGGGTTTCATAATAATCAAAACCGCACCGGGCGGCGGACGCAAGCCCCTCCGGCGGGCCGCATAACCCGAATCGCATACATACTTCCCCCGCTCTTCTTGAAAATCATTTGACTTGACAGTAAAAATATAGTAGCATAACAGGCAGGGAAATAGCAAGCGAAAAACTTGAACGGAGAATTATCACTATGAAAAACACCTTTTGGTTCATCACCGGCAGCCAGCATCTGTACGGCGAGGAGACGCTGCGGCAGGTGGCGGAAAACGCCGGGCGGATCGCGGAGGGGCTGAACGGCACCCCCGCCATACCCTATAAGATTATCTGCAAGCCGGTGGTCACCACGCCGGGCGCCATCGCCGCGGTGATGCGGGACGCCAATTTTGACGATACCTGCGCCGGCGTCATCACCTGGATGCACACCTTTTCCCCCTCCAAAATGTGGATCGCCGGGCTGGCCGCGCTGCAAAAGCCGCTGCTGCACCTGCACACCCAGTTCAACCGCGACATCCCTTTCGATTCCATCAATATGGATTTCATGAACCTCAACCAGGCCGCCCACGGCGACCGGGAACACGGCTTTATCGGCGCCCGGATGCGGCTGCCGCGCCGGATCGTGGCCGGCTTCTGGCAGGACGGCGCGGTGCAGGCGGATATCGGCGGCTGGCAGCGCAGCGCGGTTGGCGCGATGGCCTCCCGGCGGCTGAAGGTGATCCGGTTCGGGGACAACATGCGGCAGGTGGCGGTGACCGAGGGCGACAAGGTCGAGGCGCAGATCAAACTCGGCTG
>Ga0123353_10019285_pt1 | contig 10124 bp, 7 predicted proteins | sample TergutLab28metaG_3_FD_92763 | JGI IMG/M metagenome (GOLD analysis project Ga0123353, IMG submission 92763) | Labiotermes labralis P3 segment gut microbial communities from Petit-Saut dam, French Guiana - Lab288 P3 | ecosystem: Host-associated > Arthropoda: Insects > Digestive system > Gut ...
CCGGGAACGGAATCCTTGACATCACCGAGCACCACGAGCCTGTTCGCATCCTGAATGTTAAGAAGGATGTCGCGCATGACCGCCGTCCTGGAAGGAAGATGAAAACCTTTTTTCCCGAGATGACTTTCAACGCCGATATGCAGATCGGCGATCACAATTGCGTCATCGATGCGCAACGCGGGAACATCGTGAATAGGCTGGATGTCCATGTTACACGTCCAGATGGTCCATCAGAACATCGGCTATTTCGTCAATGACGTCGGTAGCCATCATTCCGTATGAGTATTCCATGTACGCGTATTCTCCCGCTGTTCCGCATATGTATGCGCCCACACACGCTGAATCGAAAGCGCTCATACCTTTGGCCAGAAGCCCCGAGACGATCCCGGCAAGGACGTCCCCGGTACCGCCGACGGTCATCGCAGGCGTTCCGGTAGTATTGATCCTTACTTTGCCACGTTGTGCGATGACGTCCTCAGCACCTTTGAGCAGAACGGTAACGTTCCGTTCCGCGGACATTTTCTTGATCGTTTCAATATCGTTATCAAATTCTTTACCGAAGAATGCGGCGAATTCTCTGTGATGAGGTGTTATCGTAACATTATCCGGTATTATCGGTACGGAAGATATCGCGGTGATGCCGTCCGCATCCACAACCATCGGCTTTTTGCATTTGCCGACGAATCCGCGGACCGCCTTCATCGTTTCTTCCGCCGTTCCCAACCCCGGGCCTATGAGCACGGCGTCGACTTTCTTCGATAGTTCAAGAAGGTTGGCAACATCATTTTCGTTAAGGACATCGCCGGATGTCTGATGCATTATGAAATCAGGGGTCATGGAAGCTATCGGAACGAAGCTCGGTTTTGGTGTGGCAATGTGAACGAGATCCGCACCAACCCTGAATGCGGCCATTCCCGCCATCGCCGGTGCGCCGATGTACGGACCGCCGCCTATTATCAGAAGACGGCCGTTCTGCCCCTTGTGTGAATCGGTCTTCGGTATCGGATATCTTAACATATCGCCGGGACCCACCAAACGTGACGCATCCTCAGGTATTCCGATATCGGCGATAACGATCTCACCGCAGTTCTTTTCCGTCATACCGTCCTTGACATCATGGAAGGTCACCGTAACATCCGGAACGAATGAACAGTCGGTGCCGAATCCCGTGGGAACGTCAGCCGACACGACATTCCCTTTGAATTTTTTTATTCGGTCAACATAATCAAGGTACGCACCGCCGATCGGCGAACGCGCCCCGGTGCCGAGAACGCAGTCGACGATCACATCATACTTTTTGATATCGACTTCAGAGAACATTTTCCGTTCGACATTCAACGAATTGAAACAGCGGAGCGCAGCACCCGTTCCTATCATCTCAGGCGGGAATAACAGAGCAACATCTGCGTCACGGTCGAAGCGTTTCGCACATGCGAAACCGTCACCTCCGTTGTTGCCTTTGCCGCATACGATCAATATCCTTTTTTCGTTGAATCTTTTCGACACTTCATTAAAAAGCGCAGCACCCGCGTTATCCATCAATTCGTCTACGGAAACACCAAGCGCCTCGCTGTTCATGTCAAGTATCTTCGACTCCAAAGGAGATATCATAATCGATAATCAAGGTGGTCGTATTAATAAATAAGTTCAAGCCGTCGCGATCATTGATTATCAACGAGGCATTGCCCGACCTTCACCAGAAGTTCGGACTTCTTCATCTTTCCTTTCTCAACGCGAACGCATCCCCGTTTCTTCGTCCAGTTGGCGGGATAAGCAGCATCGTCGAATATCTCGTATTCCAGATCGAGTATCGCCGCAGCTTTAGCGATGATATCAAGACTCGGTTCTTTAACGCATAATCCCTTCGGAACCCTTCTTCCTTCGGAACGCTTGCGGTCTGTTTCAAAATACTCAGGCCACAGCACGATCGCGTTGTCCTTGTCGTATGTCATGGTATCGCAGGAAAAAGTTTATGTTCATTCCAAGAGGACTGCGTTAACAGCTCCGTCCTGACCCGGACGGGATGTTATGATGGCATCTCCGATATCCGTCTTGATGGTGGCGCCTTTGTTGATCAGACTGCGCTGAACGTAGTTCGGGTCGGCCGGGTTCGTTTTGACACCGAGGATCTTCACTTTCTTGATGGTGTTGGTCTTCTTGTCGACGACGTTCGCATAATCAGCCGCTAACATCTTCACCTTGATGTTACCGCCTGCTGCGCGGTATCTCTTGAGACTCTGAACACCGACTTTAGTGAACTGTTTCTCAGTACCAATCTCGAATTTTCTCTTTCCTTTACTGGAGATCAGCCTACCGCCGGTCGGCTTCCTTCTTGATTTACCCTGCCAAAGCGCCATGATTACTCGAAACGACTAAAGAGGGTACCCTATTTAAAACTTTTTCAGGCGAAAGTCACGTACACGTTTATAAGCCGACATTGCATAACATGACTGGAACGCGGGGATGCATTCGATGAGATTGATCAGAGCAAGGATCAAAGGGTACAAGAGCATAAAGGACTCGGGATACTTCGATATAGAGCCGAACAAGACGATATTGGTAGGTACGAATGAGGCCGGGAAGACGGCGGTATTTCAGGCGCTGCAGCGTTTGAATCCTCCGTCCGGTGTGATACCGTTCAATCCGCTAAGGGAGTATCCGCGTGCCGATTATGATCGGGATATAGCGAGAGGCGGTATAGACAAGTCAACGTTCACCGTTGCGGAAGGACACTTCTCACTGGAACCTGCGGATCTTGCGTTACTTCCGCCGGGATATGAGAATGCGGTGTACGTTGCCGGTCGGAACCTGGATAATTCATTCTGGCACAGGATCGACGGAGGTCCGAGACCTCCGACGTTCCCGGAGATCGAAATGGATCTGGACCGATTCAGCGCACATACGGACGGCAATTTCACGAAGAACGGGGTGGAAGGCAAGATGCCCAGCGAAGAGCTTCTCGATATATTGAGCGACATGGGTGATGACGGGAAGATAGATGCGGACCTATCCAAAAAATTGCTTTCGTGGCTGAAGAAGAATCTTGCGTATGTTGATGAAACGGGGCCGGAAGCGGAAAGGTACAAGATACTCAAGGACAGGATCTCCACCAAGGATACGTCCCAATCATCCTTGGAGATATGTCACTCCCGCATGCCTAAATTCGTGCTGTACAGTAATTACCTGAGAGTATGCCCGCTGATCCATCTGGGAAAGATGGCTGAACGCATAGACAAAGAGATGATAGAGGATCCGGAGTACGATCACGGGAACAAATGTTTCCTCAGGTTCCTCGGGTTCACTGCGAAGGATCTCTCGATAGCAGGGGTAAGTGCCATATCGGATTCCGCTACAGACCAAGAAACAAGGGAATACATGGACCGTCTGGATGAACGTAAATACAGACTGAACGCCGCGAGTATTCGTCTTACGGAGGAGATGAACAAAGTATGGAATCCCGATCCAAGTAGGCCGGAAACAAGCAAACTGGAGATACACGTGGACGGTCAGTATCTTAAAGTCATCGTAAAGGATGAATTGGGCGTTGAAGTTGAATTGGAACAGAGATCGGAAGGTTTCCAGTGGACATTCTCATTCTTAGTGGTGTTCTTCGCGGAATCGGATCCGGAGAACCGTACGATATTGCTATTGGATGAACCGGGAACGAGTCTGCATGCGTTGAAACAAGCGGAGTTCAGGAACACGATATCCAAACTCAGCGAAAAGGATCAGACGTTATTCACAACACATTCGCCGTTCATGATCGGTGCAGACGAAGTTGAACTTGTCCGCATAGTGGAGATAACGGATCGCGAAGCGGGAACGGTCGTATGCGACCCCGAGGACGCGAAGGACCGTGCTGCGTTGCTTCCGGTCCAGGAAGCGTTGGGATTCGATATAGCGCAGAGCATGTTCTCCGATCCGAAGAATCTGCTGCTTGAGGATCTTGCGGATTATTGGTACATCGATACGATAGCGGATATGATGAGATCCGCGGGATTGCCGTCATTGGATGACGGCGTATCGCTGATGCCTGTCTCATCAGCAAGTAAGATAGCTTATTTTGCCGCTATAATGCACACCAAGGACTCGCGCGTTGCGGTACTTTCGGATTCACTGGCGGAGACGCATGAACGCGATCGCGAAAGACTTCTGAACGTCGTCGGACCGGAACGCGTCATAAGGTCGAAGGATATTGCGGATCCGCGCATAGACATGCCGACCATTGAAGATCTTATGCGAAACACAATGATATCGGTGGCCCAATCGGAATTGTATTGGGATGCTTCGCATGCCGTTCAGTCGTCGCCGGAGGTCCCGATACTCAAGATATTCGAAAGCAGGGTGAAAGACTATTCAAGGATGAAACTTGCGAAAGCGTTCATGAGCTGGGCACGTCCCAAGATCAATGCGTTCTCGATGCTGGAAGAGGACGAACGTGAGAGATTCAAAGTGCTCATAGACACGATAAACAAAGCGTTGGAGTGATCAGAGGATCAGCAGTTCCGCTTTCACACCGTTGTCATCTACGGTAAGCAGTGCGGCATATCCTTCCTTGGCGCTTCCGGGGTTCATGAACAACGTGCCGTCGCATTCCTCTATGCCGCGCGCCTCGTGTATGTGTCCCGAAAGAACGACCTTCGGTTTATAGCGATCCACTATCGTTCTTATCGATTCACTGCCGACCATCATTCCCGACGGTATCATATCAAGATGACCGAACGCAGGTGCGTGCACCATGAGTATCGTGACGCCTTCTGATATGGGATCCAATGATGACATTATCTCTTCTTCGCCGATCTCGAACGGCGTGTTGAATATCGTGGGATTGGAACCTCCGAGACCTACGATCTTTATTCCGTCTACGGTAACGGTACGACCGTGCATATCCTTCGCCGCCTTTGAGATAACGGAAGGTGTGTTGCGCGGGTCGCAGTTCCCGGGTATCGCGTAAACGGGCCGGTTAAGCGATGAGATGTATTCCAACGCGAAACTCGCAGGTTCGGAAGTTGTGAAGTCTCCGAGTATGAGTATATTATCTGCGTTATACTTGTCCGCGGCCTTGTTCACAAGTTCCGCCGTCGACGCTTTACCATGTATATCGGAAACAACGATCGATCTCATGGACATTCAAAATGCGCCGAACAGGTTAAACCTTTCGTTCTCCGACCCAGCGAAGAGGAAGCGGATCGGAGGGATCCGGGCGCGAGCATATCATAGTCATCAGGATGCTGCCGCAGTATCAGTTACTGAGCGCCAAAAGTGGTCTCCGAAAGGCATAAAGCGCTTCGAAACACATCTTTTTCGGCTCAGCGTTTTATAGGCACCAGACGATACATGATGCAGACCCGAACACCGTGATGATACGGTGAAGGTGATATCCATGAATAAGAAAAATACTGAAAAGAGCGGAGGGGGGGGGGGACGCACCCTCCTTTCAGTCGCGCTCGCAGCGGTACTGATTGCTGCTGTGTTCGTTATGATGACCGCTGACGATCCCTCGTCATCGGAAAAAGAAGCGTATCTGGGAGCCGGCCCGGCGGATCCCAACGGAACCAATGTATGGGATTTCCAAGGCCTTACTGAGAGCGGCAACGGCACAGGCTGGAGTTGGGAGAACACTACAAAGACCCTTACTCTCACTGATTTTACTTACAGCAGCACTGCGGACGTTGCGCTTCGTGTGCCTACTGACACCACGATCGTGGTCATCGGTACGAATTCGATCACAAGCACATACAACGCCACTAACAACACCAGCGGAATAGGCTCTGCGGGCAATCTCATCATAACAGGGGATGGTACGCTGACCGCCACGGGCGGCACGGTAACGTCGGGAGGTAATGTCAGTACCGGCATAAGCACCGGCGGAGGCAGCGGTAAACTCACCGTCACGGGCGACGTGACCGTGATCGCCGCCGCCGGCGGATCTGCAGCCACCATCAGTTCAGGTGTTTACTCTTCAGGACCCGTTGAAGTGAAATGGAACGCAAGCCTGACCGCCACGGGTGGCAGCAGCACAGCCGGCCTGGGCATACGGACGTCAAGCCTCACGATAAGCGATAACGCCTTCGTGAAAGCCGTTGGTAATTCACGTGCGATCAGCTACAACTACACCGTACCGATCAATTGCGGATATAAAATATCAGCAAACGCCGACGGTTCAAGCCCGACGGCCGGTACGAGCAGCGGCAGTGTTCTGATCGATTCAGATATACTGTACGCGGAGATAACGGCGGCATTCGCTCCGGTGACGAACATCACCGGCGTGGCAACTGACGGAACAGTGGGTACTCCGGTAACACTGAGCGGAACGGTCAGCCCCGATGCGGCGACGAACAAGACGATAGTGTGGAGTCTCGGCACCGGAAGCACCGCAGCGGGTGCATCCGTCAGCGGAGGTAACGCAAGCGCAACAGGTGCCGGAACGGTCATCGTCAAAGCAACCATAGTTAACGGAACAGCACCCGGTACCGATTATACCAAGGACTTCACCATAACGTTCGCTGCGTCGTCCGTAGGGGATGATGATACGACAGGAGAGGATGACAACACAACATTGTTGATCATCATCGCAGCGGTCGCCATCATCGGAATAATATGCGTGGCCGCATGGTTCCTCTTCTTGAGGAAGTGAGTTCCGAGACCCAATAACGAAACGTGAAAATAAACGAGGAGGCTCCGGCCTCCTCTTAAAATATTCTTTTCTTCACGGCTCCGGACACCATTCCACCGCTCATTGTTTTATAGGCACTCGATGATATGTGACGCAAGTCTACCATGCCGTGAATAATACGGTGAAGGTGATTTACATGAACGGTAAGAACACTGAAAAGGGAGTGGGGGGACGCGCCCTTCTTTCGGTCGTGCTTGCGGCAGCATTCGTTGTTACCGCGTTCGCGATTATAACCGCTGACAACAATTCTTTGCCGTCGGCGGATGAGGAAGCGTATCTGGGCGACGCGCCGGGAACATATAACATATCCGGCAGCGTGAGTTTTAACGACTTGGTGGAGATGTCTGGCAGCTACATACTCAATATGACGGGTGATGTTACAGGCACAACGAAGTTAACGATCAGCAGCGGGATCGATGTGCTCATCAATACGAACGGTTTCGATCTGACGTTCGAGATCGATGGCAACGCGATAGAGGTCAAAGGTACCGGTGAACTGACGATCAGCGGCGGCGGGTCTTTGATACTGGACTCCACGACCAGCGGGACCGTGGTGTTTGCAAGCGATAATGCCGTTGTCAACATATCCGATAACATCAACGCCGATGCCGGCGATGCCGGCATAGAAGCGATCGACTATGCTACGATCACTGTTACAGGTAACATAACGGTCGGCGCTAACAGCACCGCCATAATCGCATCCGACTATGCTGCGGTAGAACTCAACGGCAACATCTACGGCGGCAACAACAGCACAGGAATATACGCAAAAGGCGTTGAGGTTGTGGTCAACGTCACCGGCAATATCAACGGCGGCAACTCCAGCACCGGCATACATGCAGAAGAAGGTGCTGTTGTTACCGTTGAAGGTAACATGACCCTCGGCGGCACCGGCAGCGGCATATACGCCGACGGTAACGCAGAGGTCACTTTCACAGGTAACATCACGGTCGGCGACAGCAGCGACGGTATAGAAGTATTTGATGATGCCGTTGTTACCGTGATCGGTAACCTCGAGGTCGGCGACGGCAGCGTCGGCATAGGTGCGTACGGTACGATCAAGAACAAGGTCACCGTTACAGGTAATACAACCGTCGGCGACAGCAGCTACGGCATAAATGCGCGCAACGCCGCTATTGCCTCCGCCGGCAGTATAACCGTCGGCAGCGGCAGCTACGGTATATTCGCACACGGAGGTGCTGCGGTCACCGTCGGCGGTAACATAACCGCCGGCGCCGGCAGCTACGGCATAGAAACATACGAGAATGCAGTGATCACCGTCGGCGGTAACATCGAGGCCGGCAACAACTGCACCGGCATAGAAGCATACGGTACGAGCAAGAACAAGGTCACCGTCAACGGCGGCATAACCATCGGCAGCAACAGCACCTCTGGGATGAAATACGGCGTAAATGTATACAATGATGCTGAGGTCACCGTCAACGGCGGCATCGAGGTCGGCGATAACAGCAAAGGAATAAACGCAGGCGGCTACGCTGTTGTTACCGTCACAGACGACATAATCACCGGCGACGGCAGCACCGGCATAAACGCATTTGAGCATGCTGTTGTTACCGTCACAGGCGACATAAAGGCAGGCGGCGATGAAAACAGCGGTTGCGGCATAGAAGCACATGGTAGTGCCGTGGTCTCCGTCAACGGCAACATAACCTCCGGTTGCAACGGCGTATACGTACGCGACGAGGCTGTGATCGAGATCGAAGGTAACATAATCTTCGGCGCCGGCGGCGACGGTATATGGGTTTACGAAGATGCTGTGGTCACCGTAACCGGTAACATCAGCTGCACAGGCACCTCAGGTACCGGAGTGAGACTCAATATAACGGACACGGAAGAGACCGCCTCGGTCACTGTCAACGGTAACATATCCGTAGGCACCGGCGGCATAGGCGTGGACGCGAACGGCGGCAAGGTCGTTGTGAACGGTAACATAACCACCGACAACAACGGCTACGGTATCTGGGTGTACGCAGCATACGACCCGGAGATCACCGTCACCGGTAATATCAACGTAGATCTCAACAGTACGGGTGTGCGTGCTTACGGAGGAGCGAGTACGATCAAGGTCACAGGTAACATCAACGCCTCCACTAACGGCACCGGCGTGAACGCAAACGGCGGTGCCATGGTAGAGGTCGGAGGAGATGTAATAGTACTCAACAACACCGGCGGCGTAGCGACATACGGCATAACCACATATGACGATGCCGTGGTCACCGTCGGCGGTGACATCAAGGTCGGCACCAACTGCACCGGCGTATCCGCATACGGTTCGGTCAAGAACAAGGTAACCGTCACCGGCGGAATAACCGTCGGCAGCAACAGTTCCGGGTCGAGCTACGGCGTATACGCATACGGCAATGCCGCGGTCACCGTCGGCAGCGATATAACCGCCGGCACCAACTGCAACGGCATACTTGCATGCGGCAAAGCCGTGGTTGAACACATGGGTAACATAACCGTCGGCGACAACAATTCCTCGACGAAATACGGCATATATGCGTTCGAAGATGCCAGGGTGATCGCCACCGGCAACATAACCGTCGGCGACAGATGCCACGGCATATATGCATACGGCGATGCTGTGGTTGAACTCACGGGTAACATAACCGTCACCGGCACCCGAGGTAGCGGTATATTCGCATACGGCAATGCCGTGGTTGAACTCACGGGTAACATAACCGTCACCGGCACCGGCAACATCACTGGCAACAGCACCGGTGTATATGCGGTTGGCGATTCCGTTGTCACCGTCGACGGTAACATAACCGTCACCGGCACCGGCAGTTACGGTATTTACTTCGGAGATGCTGCGGTGATCACGGCGGACGGTAAGCTGAGCGTCAGCGGCACCGACAGCGAATTTGTTGTTCTGTGGTACAAAGATGATGGCGGAGCGGACGCCTATATTTACTTCCCGCCCGCAACGCCCGTGAAGTCCGCGACGAAGGCAGGTTTCCTGGAATACAGTGACGAGAATTCCGACGCGATCCTCTTGATAAGGGATAACAGCACCGGCGGCAGCACCGGCAGCGGCAGCGAAGGGACGAACACGACGATGATAGTGATCATCGCCGTGGTAGCCATCGCAGCCATCGGAGGAGCGGCGTTCTTCATCATGAGGAAGCCTTGAACAACGCACAATAAACGAGGAGGCCTCGGCCTCCTCTTAAATCCAATTTTTCTATGCAGGCACGGGTCAACTTTTGTTTTAGTAATATAAGCGTGGAGGGCGAGATTCGAACTCGCGGGTCCTTACGGACAATAGATTAGCAGTCTATCGCCTTACCAGGCTGGGCCACCTCCACTTATGGTGGGCTCGGCCGGATTTGAACCGGCGGCCTTTGCCGTGTGAAGGCAACGTCATAACCACTAGACCACGAGCCCGTGATTCGGACAAAGTATAACGGTGTATTTAATCGTTCAG
>Ga0123353_10019286_pt1 | contig 10124 bp, 7 predicted proteins | sample TergutLab28metaG_3_FD_92763 | JGI IMG/M metagenome (GOLD analysis project Ga0123353, IMG submission 92763) | Labiotermes labralis P3 segment gut microbial communities from Petit-Saut dam, French Guiana - Lab288 P3 | ecosystem: Host-associated > Arthropoda: Insects > Digestive system > Gut ...
ATATCAACAATAAATTGAGTAAATAAAACAAGTAAAAAAGAAATAATTAAAACTATATGTGATTCGGTGAACCACACCCGTTTCCCGAAAGAGGATCACCTAACAGACTGAGCACGTCGGGACAACAAAGTTACAAAGGGCGATAGTGCAGAAGCTTAATATGAACAACTTCAGCCGGGCTATTCCACTTGCCACTCTGTTTCACTTTATCATTTATTTGTCTGCGAAATACAATATAAACAATTTTAACCCGCACGATCTATGTAACTTGCCAATCAAATCTGGACTTCTTATCTAATAAAAGCAATTTAAACAATTCAGAGCTGCATAACAACCCGAACCTGGTAACGAAGGTGGAATTCAATTTTTCACTGCACGTAAAATTAAACATTCTGAGCTACACAATGCCGGTAATTTCAAGGTTTTGTTGAAGGTTGTTAGACATAAAATAAACTATTTCTCTCATCCAACACGACTGGCTTCTAATATATATTGAAATTAATATATAAATGGATATAACGGTCATATTATTAGGATACTATATGAAAGTGCAGCGCCTTCCCTAAGGGGTTTGTATTTCGACTTTTAACATCGAATTAACATTTATAATTTACTTGCCTAATTACTATGTCTACTGCACATACTTCAAACAGCTTGTGAAAGTACTCAAATACTGTCTTGGAGAGACGTTAGAACAGAAATCAAAACCCATCTGGACAGACAGGCATTTTCCTCCGACGTGCAAATGCTGCAAGTTTAAAAATTGTTGGGAACGTCTGTACAGAGGCACAGATTGCAACCACTAAGCTGTCTGGAAATGAAAGATTTCCACACTAGAAACACGTTTCATACTACATATAGGAATATACATAAATAATTACCTTATTAATTTACACATCACAGTGAATCTGTAAATACACATACACAGTCACGTCTCGTACGTGAATCGCATGCAGTCACAACTCGCCAAATGACCGCGTCACATTGCGCTGTTGTTAAGGACGTCTGAACAGTCCCGTCAAGAGCCCTGAAACATCGACAAGTCCTTTTCACTGTGCATTACATAGAACGAACTAGGAACCAGAAGATGAGTTTTAGTTATCCCTATGTATCTTGAAAAATTGGTGACGTCACAGCAGCAGAGTTAGCTGAAGTACTAGAAGAAAAAGCTGTCTCAGTGACACTCTGTCCACCAAAAATCCCACACTGATCCCAGACTAGGCCGTGTGGGGTTTGTGCAGGACAAAGTAGTACTGGGACAGGTTTTTCTCCGGGTACTTCAGTTTTCCCGTCAATATCATTCCTCCAGTGCTCCATACTCAAATTTTATTCATCTACCATCGACACTATACATGTATAATCTTAGCCAATGACAGCGCCGATAATTAAGACGATTTTCTATCTTGTATCACGGCAATAGCAGTGCGCACGTGCAGTACTTTCACCATCATTAGCACACAATGAAGGCCTCAGTAATGCGAGAAGTTCGTACGTTTCCTCTCTCTCTCTCTCTATAGGAATTCTTTGCACAATCTTCGTAAATGAAATGTACAAAAACAGGTCGTTTCTATAAGTGTGTCCGCCTGCATGTTACATCTGCAATACCACCAGATGGTTTTCGATTTGATCTGACACTGAGAAGTTCGTAAGAAATATTGTGAAGTTAATTTGGGTGCCTGTCGGCCAGTAAAAATCTCTATTTCACATAACGCCCCAAATTTAATTTCATCCTATTCTTTAAGAAAGGAGTCATCACAAGGGTGCACAAATCCGGGGCCAGTAACTGTTACAGGTGGCGCCTCAACATGAAATTTGCTTCCTACGTCAGAGCGGTTACATTTGCTTCCCTCTCACCGGTGGCATCACAAACATACAAGATGCCCCATTTACTCTGAAATCCTTTAATATAATATGCTGTCAGTAAGCATTACCTTTTAATATATATTTACATTCTGCTAATGTGCTTGGGATGGAACTCACTGAATGCTACATCAGGCCGCCTACGTACCTGCAAAACATGGCTCATGATTTGTAGTAGCAGTAGTAGTAGTATTGGTGGTGGTAGTAGTAGTGGTGGTGGTGGTGGTATAATAGTGGTAGTGGTGGTAGCAGTAGTGGTAATAGTGGTGTTGGTGGTAGTTGTAGTAGTGGTGGTATTATTATTATTATTATTATTATTCGTAGTAATTGTTGTTGTTGTCGCCATCATCATCATTTTGCTGTTGTTTGTTGTTTGATATAGCAACAAAACCAAGATATGCACACAAATGTACAAAGGCGTCTTATATTAGAAACACATTATTTGTTGGTTTCGTTACCAAAGCACGGTTATGGATTATTTAAAAATGTTTGTTGTTGTCATCATCCTTGTTGTTAACTTTAAGATACATGCATCCCATGCTTTCTTCAGATTCGTCCTCCGTGATGGACTGCTGTGGTGGAAGCCATATTTCAAAAACTTTATTACTTATACAGTCACATGAAGTCTGATCAGCTGGACCAGTTGGCCACAAAGGGACACTGAATTATCAGGTCACGAAAAATGTTGCAGTGGGCAATCACTGTAAGGGTGCTTGCACCAGCTGGCTGAAAGGATATACATTTGTCTTGTTAGTGACTTATGTTTTGTAAAAGAATTATATGGCAGTTTGTCTCATGTATCTTCCTGAATTTAATGACTCTGAAGGAAGGGAGGAAGTGAGGAAAGAAGAAAAGAAGGATAAAGTAACTGTTGCTACCACACCACACACCAAAACTAGTAAGTTACTGTGGAAGAGGCTTTATGTGCCAATCTAGTATTTTCTGAGAAGCACTCCTGTTCTCATGGGAAAAGACATCTCCCAACTTCTGCAAATTTTGCAACAGTGGGATTTAATATTAACTTTTTCAGTCTACATTAAAAATCATTTATTGTCAAATTAAAAAAAAATAGGAACTTTAAATGGGCCAAAGAAAGCACCATTAGATCTACTCTTTGAAGACCAAAGCAATGTGTATGTACTTACGTTGTCAAATGGTCTGCACTATTTGGAAAAAGCATTGTTTTCTTGGAAGGTTCCTGTGTTTCGTCCACTTGTCCTTCTGTTAAGAGTAATGCTAAAATTAATGTATGGAGAATGGATTGAATGATAATGACAAGGAAAAACCAAAGTACTAGAAGAAAAATCTGTACTAGTATCATGTCGACTGGCCTGGGGTCAAACACTTGCTTCTGTAGTAAGAAACCATAGACTAACCCCCTGACCCATGGCATGGGCTTTTGAAAGGCTAAAATTAATTTACAAGTATGTTGTATATAAAGACCCTATTTATATGTTCCATTCCAAAAACAGGAACCACCAAACACATGCAATACATGCAATCCCACCAGTGGGTGCGTAACTCAAAATTGCAAAATCCAAAATTGTGTAAATCATAATTTTTATTATTCCCTAGGTTTCATTGAAAAAAATACATACTTCAGTTATCTAAAACGCCATTCATTGTAGCGATTTAAAAAATCTAATCTTTCCGTTGCAGGCAAATAATTTCATTATTTGTTAGCATTACTAAAAAAAATATGACTTCCAAAAAGTTGTATGATATATCAGAAAATACCTGTATTAAACACTGAAATCCCAATGCTACTTCAGCTGCTACATTCGACTTCTGATGGACACACTTACATGTTACTGTAATAGTGGCTTCCAGAACCACTGGACACCCAGTATGCAAAAATAGTCTTTGACCATTGGCATAGTAAGTCTTCCACAGACCCCCACTGCACTGGGGATCCAGAATTCAGTAGTCCACAACCCCATTACAAGATCTGTAACTTACCCAGCAATCAGAGGGGAGGTCCAGCTATCGAGTTGAAATGGACTCCTACCAGTTTACACATGCCATCTTTGTGTAATAACAAGATGGCACTTTTGACTTCTGTGATTAAAACTTTCCTACAATATGTTGACCAAATTGAGTCCATTTTTCATATTCTTAATTGTGTATTCATGTTCTATTTTTTTAGTTCATGGGTTAATATAATTATTCCAAATACACTGTAAAATATGTAATGTGTGTGTGTGTGTGTGTGTGTGTGTATACACACCATGGAATAATAATATATTTTGAAAATAAAAATGCACTTAAAAGTCTGGTTTGATTGTTGCTATTTGTCTTCATTACCAAATAATATTTGTTATGAAATGTAGCACAACCCCTCATATGAACAAAACTGGTAATCAAGATAAACGTCAGTGTTCTGGGATGTGACACTGTGCAGTTCGACTGAAGTTCACAGATAAATGATAACCTGAAATATTTCAAAATGAAAAATAATAAAACTTTGCCCTCCTAAAATGAGATCTCATAAAAAAAAAAAGACCAACAAGCAGTTTCTCATGCTTTTGTTTGACAAGAGTTAAGGTTGTCAGTAATGATACTGGCACAGATTATAAATTCATGGTAAGCTGGTATTAAATTTTACATTTTAAATTAAACAATGTGAGTTTCATGCTTCTGCAGCTGTGCTGTTAAGGTCTTTGTTCTTTTGATACACAGTACATAGTCTGTGGGTGATTGGAACCATACAGTGGGGAAGTGGGACCATTCAGTGGGGGAGTGGGACTATTCAGTGGTGAATGGGACCATTCGTTTGGGGATTGGGGCCATTCACTGGGTGACTGGGAACATTTAATGGGGGAGTGGGACCATTCACTGGGTGACTGGGATCATTCAGTGGGGGAGTGGGACTATTCAGTGGGTGATTGGGACCATTCACTTGGGGGTTGTGGGGACATTCACTGAAGGATTTGAACCATTTACTGGGTGAACGGAACCATTCACTGCATCATTTGAACCATTAATTGAGGGATTTGAACCATTCAATTGGAGAATGGGGACCTTCACTGGGTGACTGGAACCATTCACCCAGTGATGATGCACAATATCCCAGACAAATGGAGATCTCAAATAAAATGTTTTGGCAAAAAAATAAATAAAGTAATTGGCTTCATAACCACCTCAATAAAATAATTATACAACTTCATACAATTCTCATACTAGCCAGATATATTTTTCCTATACACTTTTAACAAGGATGGTTATAAAAGCTTCTGGCTCTACCGATTAATAACATAAAAGCACGAACTCAGTGCTAAAGGAAATATAAAGTAGTTTATTTGTAAACAATGATAAAACAGTAGCAATGAGATATATATTATTACGTTCCTGAGACCATATGATGTGTAATGATATAACAATCAAATGAAATGAGCAAAAATCAATGTATGACATTTTATGACAATATTATGAAGACTTACAATATTTCATCAGCTAATACTGGGCTGATTACTTCATTCTGCAACATGGTCAAACAATCTACTAGCAATATGTAAATATTTTAAAAAGAAACACACAAACACCACTCTCACATACTGGATACAAGACTTCACAAAGCAGAAATGACATTGTAAGTTCTCTAGACCATTGCAAAGTTAATGAAAGTATTACTTACTCTGCGATGCAATCAGCCCTCTAGCCAGTGGATATTACGTGTTATTCCCCAAGAGGTAGCCTCCCATAAATCCAACCCCTCGTCCGTACTTCAGGGTTCATAGTCTACTCTACCCTGTGTCACGTGGGAGATGGTAACAGTTGTGGAGGGTATACCCTGATGGGGGTTGCTACTACACACGCTGGCTAACAGGGCTCTGGTCTACCCAAGCCAAGGTGGAAGGTATCATGCTGAAGGCTGCAAGGCACTGGGGTAGAGATAACAGAGATAACGATCCACTTGGGGAACCAGACTGCACCCCATTGTATGTAGGCTTTCCATCTGCATGGAGCTCCATGAACAGTAACCTTATGTTTTTTCCCCATATGCAGGAGGGCTCCTTTTTGAGGACTCCAGCAGACATACATGAATAAATGAATGAATGAATAAACAGACCAGTGGCTCTGGTGACAGAGTATCTCTGTCCATGGGGATCCTGTTAGGGAACATGGAAGGGGTTCCCTTACTGGGGACTCTGAGGCAAAGATAAAAGAGATATATTAAAAGAGATGTAAAATAAGCGGGTATCTCTCTCCATAGGGGCCCCGTTGGGGAACCTGGAGTAGATTCGCTTGCTGGGACTTTTTGAGAGAAAAGGATAGTATATCTGGATTCCTTTCTTGGATCCAGAGGATATTAAGATTTTAAATATGGGGGTCATCTGGAACTTTGGTAAAGGGACAGGGCTCTCCTGAGCTGATATCAGATTATGGGGCACAAAGGGCCTGTCTATAAGGCCTAGGTGCATTGGGACCATAAGGGCTTGAACCCAATGCAAATCAATCAATCAATCAATCAATCCCCAAGAGATAAGAGCAGCAGGGGCACCATAATGACAATTTATCCCTATCTGGTCCCCTAAGAACAACAATTTATGGAGCTATTCCCCCACTTCCCCACATATCTTCTTGGCATTACTTATTTAAAAACAAGAAAGAATTACTTCACCACACACAGTAAACCATTACCTAATGCTCTTCTGACTATACATGGTCGAAACTAAACATACTGGGAAAAAGTACTTAACAATAAAATATTTAAATGCACATGGACACACGTGGCATTTACTCTTTCAACCATTGTGGAAGGTAGCAGCAACACCTACCCATGTTATGTCCTATATGACCAAAATGTCTGAAAATGTACATCTTTTAAGGAAATTAAGGAGTGGGCATAAGTGTCCACGTTCACTTAAACCTGTTTTTCCAACAAGAAGTTTGCACAATGAACTTTGCCTCATATGCTATGATCAGCCTGTCTAACCACTGTGTCAGACAAGGGATGCTTAACGTTTTACTTTTCCATGAGATCACTGCAATAAACTATCGAGCATCTGTGTTATTGACAATGGAGAAAAAAAAATGTCATGAACAACATTCAAACAGAAAATTCATCCCTGTGCTTAATCAAGCACCATGCCATGGAGATTCATGGGGAAGTAGAGGTACAGCCCCACACATTCTGAACACTTGCACTAGGTGAATGTAGGCAGTTTACTTTGGACTCTAGTAGCTATATCCTTCAGTGAAGAGCACCCAGTAAGCATTGGACAAGAGGCTACAAGTTCAATCTCCAGTCTCAGCATGGTAGTGAACTGAAAAATCCCTCACTTGCTGGAAATGCAGCTTCACTTGTCCAGCTTGTAACCTATACTTTACTGACTCAGATATCCACAGCTCCCCAAAGAACTAACTGTGTTGCAGGATGTAGCCAAACACAAGCATTGAAGAAAGTCAAGTGACACCCAGAGGCAATGCTACCAGAGGGCGAGTAGTGTGGCCTCCCCAGGCAGCAGAAGCCAAGGGGCAGGAAAATGAGCAGAAACATATTTTCTGCTTCAAGAAATTGTAAATTACTGAGCCACATAAGAGACAACTAAATAAGTGATTTTGATTATTCTTGCAGTTCCTAACTTCTGTTAGGGATGACCATTGCAATTACTCACACCAGGTGCCCATGACCTTAGCTATGCAAATGGTGACACAAGCAGTTTCTGAAAAAGCTAGCAACTGATTTAATTGCTAATTCCTTTCATGTGATATCATCCTGTTTCTTCTTCTTCTTCCTCAGCTCAACAACTCTTTGTGAGTTTTGGTTTGCTCAATTATTCCTCTCCATGGTTTCCTTTCCTGTGCCTTCTGTTTCCAGTCATCCCATCTTAATCTTGGCCTTCCTTTCGGTCTTGTTGCGTGTGGTTTCTATTTATAAATTATTTTAACTACTCTTTCAACAGGCATTCTTTCAACATGTCCCACCCAACTCAGTCTCTTACTTTTAATGTGCCTTTGTGATCCTGTTTATGTTTAGGATATTCAGTCATTCTGCAAAATTTTCAGTCCTTAAATGTGACACAGAAAACCAGTCTCAAGTATTACCATCAGTTACCATATAGAAAAATAGGATTTTTCCCAACAGCAGAGGAGAAAAAAAAAAGTTTATTTACACTTAAGCCACTGGGAATATTTTAATGGATCACCCAAGTTGTTAGCCTATATATGAAATATACGTTTCATTAGAAACAACTGTATTTTAATTGAGAAATTTCCTCCCCACTGCTGCTCAGTGCTGTGACTAAACAATGGGCTGCATGATACGCGGTATGAATCCTGGCAGGAAGAAGAAGTTTATCTCTTCTCCAAAACAGTCGACCCCAGCTCTAAGGTCCACCCAACATCCTACTCAATGGGTGCACAGCCGGGTCTTCAGCCACAAACAAAGGGGCCGGGCCATGAGGCTGACTACTCACCTCCATCTAGTGCCAAGATTGTAAATGAGTGGAAATGTACTTCCACTTATCCAATGTGCCTCTATAGGGACAAATTTACCTTTCTATGTTGACATTTTTTCCAGAAATCATCCTCTGACACCATATTAGTAAGGCTCCCTTTGATATCTCATATGATTACTATGAGATTTGTTTTCACAACAAAGCCTACACCTCCTGTTTGTGCATATGGGGATCGGAAGGGATGTGCAACAGTGTTGAGTCTTACATTGTCAAAGAGTAAAATTCTGAGATTTACATTATCACGCAAGTATGGTTTGGTGCATAAACCAATTGTACTGGCTGCTGGTGGTTCATATATCAAGCAGGGATTTGTATAAGAGAAACTTCCATCTCAGACAGTTCCTTTGTTGCAGCCTTGCACCTAAGGTCTCTTTTTCTTTGTTATCATGGAGCATGCAACAAATTTTATTTTAAGCTTGGGAAAACAGCTACAGAAACATATGAAAATGAATTAAACTTATTAAGGAAATAAAGCTCTATTTTGTACACATGTCTTTGAATGGCTTAAAGGATACAAAAGGGATCCCCCTTCTGTATCTTCTGAGGTCCATGAAGAGGAAAACAATTGGACAGCCATCAACTGCTTCAAAACCAGAAACAGAAATGGCTATGAACTGGTGGCCATAGAAAATCAGATGACCCTGAAGTTGATAAATAATGAACTTCACATCAACTGTAGGATGATTAATCATATTCTTCATGAAGATTTGGGAAAGAGGAAGATATGTGTTAAGTTTTGTGCACACAGTCTCACAGAGGCACATGACAGTGAAGCACTTCCTGGTAAATAGCAGTGCTGTGGAGATTGGTCATTCACCTTATTCATATGTCACTAGCTTCATTTTTCTATCCCTTAAAGGGAAAACAGCCCTCAAGAGACAAAGATTTCAGGATGTAATGGACATCAAGAAGAAAGTAACCACCAAATTAAATGAGTTCCTTTGGACATCTCTGATGACTGTCCTGTTCAACTCTTTGAAAGATGTAAAAGGCCCATTTCAGTCAAGGGAGATAACTTTGAAGGAAACTAAGAAAATTTTCTTCTGATTTCATGTTTCTCTCTTGCATAGATCGAGTCCTGTAAATTTATTGTTCATTCTCATGTATGAATATTATATTGGATAATGTTCTGTGTGTGTGTTATGTATATACGATCTGTGTATATCACAAAGTCTTATTCATCAAAGGACAACATCAAACAAAAAACCAAGATAATGAATCAATCAGTCACTCTCACAGACCTTTAGATAATCATTTGCACTGTTACTTGTGCTCTTGGAAAATGCAATTGAACCCACAGAAAACTAGTCTTGGGTCCCTTTACTGCCCATATCAAACACAGGATGCCAATTCTGATGTAGCAGTGACAGCTCAGCAATATTATTCATATTGCAGTAAGTGCTCTGATGCTGTAGCTACCATTGTCATGATTTGATGCTTTTAATTAACCACGCCAATGAAGTCAGTACCTTGCATACTCACATGGCAATGCTAGATCATTTTCAACAGTGTTACAATCTTTATACTTTGTTGTATCCCAAATTGGGACCTGAATAAAACAGAGTAACGCAGTAATAATAAATGTTATGTGTTATCTATATTCTCTGTGTTATCTTGCTTTGTATTGGAGGATCTTCTTGTCACTAGGTACTCTATAGCCCATGCTGCTATACAGATGAATATCAGCAATGATTGTGAGTGGATACACAAGGGGTAGCTTCCAGACACATCTCGTATTACACCTGCAGTAAACCAGAGGGCAGAGAATGTCATCCAGAATGAAGTAGAAAGCTGTACCAAATA
>Ga0123353_10019288_pt1 | contig 10124 bp, 6 predicted proteins | sample TergutLab28metaG_3_FD_92763 | JGI IMG/M metagenome (GOLD analysis project Ga0123353, IMG submission 92763) | Labiotermes labralis P3 segment gut microbial communities from Petit-Saut dam, French Guiana - Lab288 P3 | ecosystem: Host-associated > Arthropoda: Insects > Digestive system > Gut ...
TCATAACGTCAAGGAAGTCCGTGAGATGATGTCCATCGCCAAAGAGAAGAAACTGGCAACACAAATGGGAACGCAGATTCACGCCGAAGACAATTATCGGCGCGTTGTTGAACTGGTTCGTGCGCGTGCTGTTGGAGCGATTAAGGAAGTCCATGTGTGGTGTGGCACCAAATGGGGCGGACGACCTTTCTCGACGGAAACGCCTGACGTACCGGCAAACATCGATTGGGATGTCTGGCTCGGACCCGCACCGGAAAGACCATATCATCCGCAGTATTTCAGTGGTGCGTGGCGTTGCTTCTGGGCTTTCGGCAATGGAACGCTGGGCGATATGGCATGCCATTACATGGACTTGCCCTTCTGGGCTTTGGGGCTGAGACTTCCTACAACGGTGGAAGCGTTCAGCGAAGAGAAGCCGACCCCGGAAGTGGCACCGGGGCAGTTGCGGGTCGAATACACATTCCCCGAAAGACGCATTCGCAATGGCACACGACCCGCCGTCACACTGAACTGGTACGATGGCGGATTGAAGCCTGCCATCCTCAAAGAGAAGGGGTTGCCCGACTGGGGTGCGGGGGTTGCGTTCGTTGGCGAGGAGGGAATTCTCGTGGCAGATTACGGACGGCGGCTGCTGTTTCCAGAGGAAAAGTTCGCCGATTACAAAGCACCGGAAAAGACGATCCCCAATTCGGTGGGACACCATCAGGAGTGGATCAATGCTTGCAAAACGGGTTCGCCGACGACGTGCAATTTCGACTACTCCGGTCCGTTGGCGGAGACGGTCTTGCTGGGCGCGGTGGCATTCCGAACCGGCAAGAAACTCGAATGGGATGCCGCCTCAATGAAAGCAACCAACTGCCCCGAAGCCGACCAATACCTGAGTCGTGTCTACCGAAAAGGTTGGGAGGTGTAAATCGGAGCTGCGGATCGTGAGATTTTCGCGGAAAAGTTTTATACCCATCGGGAAAAAAGTAGTACATCATTTCTCCATTGTTATTGCTTATCACCAGAAGTTTGTCCACAAAGGAACCGCCCTGTAAGGGCAAGGTAACGTTGTTTTCCCTTGCCCTTTGCGGGGCAAAAAACAGAGGCAAAACAATGTTTATGCTCCCGAACGGGCTTCACCGCGAATCCGGGTCGTTGCAAATGGCTCTGCGCTGCTCTATAATAGAGGGGGTGATGCGCCTCTTTATTCTTTTCCAGCGATGAAAAAATCAATTGTTGTTCCGATCTTGTCGGCATTTGTGTTGTGTACGCTCCTGTGCGGATGCGATTTGGCAAAGCCGCAGAACCAAAATCAACCGAGACAGCCTGCGGCGGTAGAGGACGCGGGAGTAGCGGAGGTGCCGCAAGCTCCACCCGCACAAGACGAGCCAGCGCAAAAAGAAGACAACACCGTAACCGTCAAGGCAGACGTGGGGATGACGGGCAAAGGAAATTATAGTTCCGCCAACGCCAATAATCCGGTGGGAATCATTACCGTTCCGGTGAAAACGTATTTCACCACACGCGAACGACTCGTTCTCCAACAGGTGACTGCCGCAGAAAATCTGTACAAAGGCGAACACGAAAGACTGCCAAGCAGCAACGAGGAGTACATGGAAAAAATTATTCGAGCAAACAATATCTCGTTGCCGCGATTGCCTGACGGTCATGTGTACGTGTACGACCCCAAGGACAGCGAATTGAAAATTCGAAAACCGAGCCCTTGATCTGTTCCGATGAAATACACCAACGTTTGCATTGAGGCTTTTGCGCATTGTTTGCCCGAAGAGATCGTCACGACCGACTCGCTCGAAAAGCGTTGCGAGCCGCTGTATCGCCGCTTGAACCTGCCGGAAGGGAGGCTCGAAGCACTGACCGGGATCAGAGAACGGCGAATCTGGACAAGCGGCAAAACCCCCGGACAACAAAGCATTCTCACCGTTCAAAAACTGATCGAGCAAACAAACTTCGACCCGAAAAAAATTGGTGCGCTCATTCACGGTTCTGTTTGCCGGGATTATCTCGAACCCGCCACCGCGTGCAGTGTTCACCATGCACTGAACTTTCCGCAGGCGTGCTTCGTGTATGATATTTCCAATGCATGTCTCGGAATTGTCAGCGGCATGATTCAGATTGCCGACATGATCGAACTCGGGCATATCGAAGCAGGCATCGTCGTCGGAACGGAGAGTTCACGATCCCTGATGGAAACGACGATTCAACATCTCAACACCGACCTGTCGCTAACGCGGAAAAGTGTCAAATCGGCGTTTGCGTCACTGACCATCGGCTCTGGCAGTGCGGCGGTGCTGCTTGCCCATCGGAACATTTCCCGCACTGGCAACCGGCTGCTCGGCGGTGCCGTTTACGCCGAAACAACGTTCTGCGATCTTTGCCGGAGTGACACGGATCAATCGGGCGGCGATGCGATGAGTCCGCTGATGCAGACGGACTCGGAAACCTTGATGAAAGAGGGTGTTGCGGCGGCGGGGCGTTGCTTTGGGCGGTTTCTGGCGGAAACCGGCTGGACTCGCCGCGACATTGACAAGACGTTTTGCCATCAGGTGGGTCGGGCACACCAGAAATTGCTCTTTGACACGTTGGAGCTTCCGCCGGAGCTCAATTTTTCGACGCTGGAATATCTCGGCAACACCGGCAGCGCAGCACTGCCGACAGCGGCGGCGATAGGGATCGCGACCGGTTTTGTCCCGAATGGTAGCCGCGTGGCACTGCTCGGCATCGGGTCGGGGATCAACGTCGTGATGCTTGGCGTGGAGTGGCACCAAACGCTTTGGAGTGAAATAGTGGGTGAAAAAAGGTGAAAGGTCGTGGGTTTTTGGGCGGTTTGTGGCATCAACCTTGCGGATTATAGCGGGGATACCGTGCCGGTGGCGAATTCAACCCCAAAAAGGGACAGGACGAATTTGACTTTGTTTATACAGATACCATACTTGTGCCGATAGAACGACGTAGTTTTGTCGTTCACGACAGTTTTTCCACTATTCCCAAAGGAGTCAATTACAATGAAAAAAGTTTCCCTTCTTGTCGCTTGTATCGCGACAATGCTCGTTTTGAGCACCATGAGTTTTGCGGCGGAAGAAGCCGCTGCTTGCGATGCCGCTGCTCCCGCCGTTTGTGAATGCGGTGCAGCACAGTTCGCTTACCCGCCCGCCAACAAGGTCTTTGGCAACAGGCTTGCTGTCAGACGGGCGCAAGACACCGAAGTCGTGCTGGGCAAATCCGCCAATGTACGTGCTCGTCGTCCTGCTCGGAATGTCCCTCTTTTTGTCGTTCCTCCGCCAGCGGCACCCCAAGAAGAGTGTGAAGCCGCCGTGAAGGCACCGGTCATCGAATTCAATTTCCTGTCGGCAGTACGCGGCGTTCCGCGTTACTCCCATCCCCTTCACGGGGGCGCGGCTCAAGACTTCGCCGCCGTTGTTGGTCAGGGTGGCACAGTGAAGGCACCGATTGTCAATTTCAATTTCCTCTCGGCAGTACGTGGTCCGCAACATGCGCAGTACTCGAAACTGACGAGACACAAGAATGTCGAGTTCAGCACCGCCCCTCCTTGCACCTGCCAGCAGTAGTGCTACAGAAGGTCGTGCTACAGAAGCAAGGGCTGTGCGAAAACCGGAAAATGAATGATGCCGAAGTGAGAGATATAAGTGTCTCTCGCCCGGCATTTTTTGATTCCGCTATCTTTTAATGACCAGTCGCTGTGCCATCCGACAGTTTGGTCAATGCACAAGCGATGTCGAACTGTGCCGCCGTTTTACCACCGACGGTCACTTTGGCGTGAAGGAAATAAGCTCCTGCCATTTTGTCTTTGAACTTCACTTCAAGAAAAAGCGTATCGCCGGGACGTACCATTTTCTTGAATCGAACTTCTCCCATCTTGGCAACGACGGGTACGCGATCGCCAATATCCTCGTCTTTGAAGATTCGGGTCAGCAAAATGGCTCCCGCCTGCATGGCTGCTTCGCATTGTAGCACGCCCGGCACCACCGGAAAGCCGGGATAATGTCCCGCAAAGAAAAATTCATCCCCGCGAAATGTCTTTTTGCAAAGGATGTGATTTCCTTCACATTCAACGATTTCATCCACAAACAGAAAGGGTTCCCGATGGGGGATCGCCGCTTTGACTTCTTCTAATTTGTCCATCTCGATTCAAACGTCAGCATCCTGACAAGCAACACAGTCCCCCCCATTCTACACATAATGATTGGATTTTCAAGACACGGCATGAAATTTGCTCTACCGCCCTCCCTACCGCCCGACCGTTTGCAAGTGCGGGACTGGGAAAGATGGAGAATGTCATTCCTCAAAGCCTGAACGAAATCTACTTTATCCGCTCAAATATTCTAACTCAAACAGTAATAAAATACCGTAGAGACGCGATGCTCGCGTCTCTACAAGAGGCAGATGGGAGACAGAGGCAATGCCTTTTACAGTTTGAGATTCTCAACGTTTTTGAACGATGGGAATGTTGGGTTGTGGTCACTATTCAGCCGTTGATTTGGATTGTTGATTTTGTAATTTTCGTGCCTCACGAGATTGCGGCTCCCCTCCATTCTGGTACAATGGAGAAATGGATACACCTTTCATTCACCTCCACTGCCACAGCCATTATTCCCTTTTGGACGGAGCCGGTAAGATCGAGGATTTGGTCAAACGAGCCAAAGACCTCGGGATGCCTGCTTTGGCACTGACCGATCACGGAAACCTCTTTGGTGCCCTCGAATTCTACCAAACCGCCAAAGAGGCAGGGATTAAGCCGATCATCGGTTACGAAGCCTACGTCGCTACCGGAAGCCGAACCGAAAGGGGAGGGACGCAAAAAGATGTCGATGAGGACGATCAGGTGAGTGCCACCGTTGATCCCGATGCCGGTTTCTTCGGAGCAAGCGCAACCCCGGAATCTGCCCTCAACACTTCCGACGCTGCGCCCGTCAAACAGGTGAGCAGCAGAAAAAATACCAGCAACCATCTGACCCTGCTTGCCCTCAATCATGCTGGCTACAAAAACCTCCTCAAACTCTCCTCGATTGCCAATCTCGAAGGTTTTTATTTCAAACCGCGAATCGACAAAGAAGTGTTAGAAAAGCACAACGAAGGATTGATCTGTCTGAGCGGCTGTGCTCTCAGCGAAGTGTCGAAATTGATTGCCGAAGGCACCGCCGAAAGTTATGCACAAGCAAAGGAAGTCGCTTCGTGGTACCGGCAGGTCTTCGGCGACCGATACTATATCGAAATCCAAAACAACAACCTGACGATCCAAAAGATGATCCTCGGCGGCTTGGTGAAACTTGCGGGGGAACTCAACATTCCGACCGTTGCCACAAACGATGTGCATTACATTCACCAGAAAGATTACGATGCCCAGGATGTACTCCTTTGTGTCAACACCGGCAAGTTGCGAGATGATCCGAAACGCATGCGGATGTACACCGATCCGCTGAAACCCGGTCAGTTGATTGATCAGTATTTCTTCCGCAGCGGCAGCGACATGAAACGAGCACTGCCGGGACATGAAGATGCCATTGCCCGAACCATGGAAATCGCGGATCGTGTCAACATCGAACTGAAACTCGGGGAAAAGTTTTTCCCGGTTTTTACACCGCCGGGTGGACTTTCGCCCGACGATTATCTCCGGCAACTCTGCCTCGAGGGACTCAAAAAACGCTACGCAAACAATCCGAAACGTTGTAAAGATGGTCAACTCGCCAGCGAAGTACTCACGCGGCTTGATCGGGAACTTTCTGTCATTTCGGAACTCGGATTTCAGACGTACTTTTTGATCGTGGGGGATATTGTACGAGTTGCCGAAGAACGCGGGATTTATCGGTCGGCGAGAGGAAGCGGTGTCGGGGCGCTTGTCTGTTATGCGCTCTACATGACACCGGTCTGTCCGCTGGAATGGGATTTGCTCTTCGAGCGATTTCTCGATTTGAGCCGCCGTGAATCCCCCGATATTGACATTGACTTCGATCAAGATCGTCGGGAAGAGATGCTCAATTACGTCACGGAAAAATATGGCAAAGATAACGTCGCCCAACTCGGCACCTTTGGGACGATGGGTGTGAAAAGTTCCATCAACGATGTCGGACGTGCTCTTGGGATGTCCATCCCGGAAGTCAGCGCGATCACCAAACAGATCACCGATGAAGTGGAAAATCTCGACGAAGCATTGCAAAAGATCGAGGAACTCGGCAAACGTTATGAGCATGAAGAGCAGGTGAAGGCATTGTTCGATTACGCCAAACAGATTGAAGGCTTGGTGCGGCATACCGGTGTCCATCCATGTGGGGTCGTGATTGCCGACAAGCCGCTGATCGAATATGTTCCGTTGCGTCTCGGCAAGGATGGCGGGGTTGTCTCGCAATGGGAAGGGGGGAGTGTCGAGGCAGCGGGACTTCTCAAAATGGACTTGCTCGGATTGCGAAACCTGACGGTATTGGTTCACGCCATTGATCTTATCCGGGAAACGACCGGCAAAACGGTCGATCCGTACCAGTTGCCGCTTGATGCGAAGGAGACGTATGAATTACTCAGCCGGGGGGAAACCAAGGGGGTTTTCCAATTTGAACAGCCCCACGTTCGTGAAATCCTTCCGAAGATGAGACCGGATTGTTTTCAAGACATCATTGCGCTCAATGCGATGAACCGACCAGGACCTTCAAAAAACATACCGCTGTACATTGACATCAAACATGGAAAATCAAAGGCAACATACGCGCATCCCGTCTTGAAAGAAATTCTTACCGAAACAAACGGCATCATGATCTACCAGGAACAGATCATGCAAGTGATCAACCGGCTCGGCAACATTCCCTTGGGAGATGCGTATTCGTGCATTAAGGCAATCAGCAAGAAAAAAGAGAAAGAGATCAGCAAGTATCGGGACAATTTTATCGCCGGAGCCCAAGCGAACGGGCTGGCAGTGGACAAAGCTAATGAAGTGTTCGAGTTAATCCTCAAGTTTGCGGGGTACGGCTTCAACAAATCTCACTCGACGGCGTATGCGTGGTTGATTTACATGACGGCATATTTCAAGGCACATTATCCTGTCGAATACATGGCGGCATTGCTCTGCGGCGATATTTCCAAACGCAATTTTTCCTCCAAAGACCCTACGGTCGAACATATTGAGGATTGTCGGCGAATGGGCATCGAGATTATTCCGCCCGATGTCAATACATCGAAACGGCTTTATTCGGTCGCCGATGGGAAAATCGTTTATGCTCTGTCGGCGATCAAGTCGTGCGGCGATTGGGCTGCCGACCAAATAGTCGCCGCAAGAGAGAAGGGTGGAAAATTTAGAGACCTGTTCGATTTTTGCGAGCGGGTCGATAACAGGGCGTGCAACCGTGCGGCGATTGAGTCGTTGATCAAAGCGGGAGCGTTTGATTCGATGGGATATAAACGTTCGCAGTTGCTCCAGTGTGTCGAGACCGCTCTCAAAGCAGGGCAGGGAGCCGCCGAGGAAGCCGCCCGAGGACAGGGGAGTCTTTTTGGCAACGATGACGAACCGGAAATGGCAGTGCCGAGAGGTTTGCCGACGATTCCCGAATGGACGGACAAGGAGAAATCACTTTACGAAAAGGAAGTACTCGGATTTTATCTCACGTCGCATCCCTTGCAGGAGTTTGATGGTCTGTTTGCGATGTTGCGGACGCATGAATGTTCCGAGTCGACAGTGCTGCCAGACAGGACGCAAGTGGTGTTGGCGGGGACCGTAACCGACATTAAAATTGCGACGACCAAAAATTCCAAGCCGGGCAAACCGAATCGGTTTGCGATGTTCACCCTCGAAGATACGGCGGGTTCGGTGCGGTCGATTATGTGGGCAGACGCTTACGAGGAATACATGGAGTTTATCCGAAACGATTCCATTGTGTTCATGCGGGGGCGGATGGACCGCAACCGCAGTGCGTACACCAATTCGCCGGACAAGGGCAATTCCCCGGACGCGAACTTCATTGTGGACGAAGTCTTTTCGGTGGACGAAGCCCCGCAAAAACTTTGCCGCGGTTTGACTATTGCGTTTGATGAACAGCAACATAGCAGCGATTTGGTGGAGACGGTTCAGAAGATGTTGCGGGAGACACCGGGGGGTGGTGCGGTGGAATTGTCCTTGCGTTTGAAGGAGGGGGCAACCGCCGTGTTCAACGGCGGCAAAGTGACGGTGGGAGTCACGCCGGTGCTGTACCGCCGCTTGACGGAATGTCTGGGAGCCGATGCGGCAACGATCCTGCGAACGGCACCCCCCCAAAGACAGCAGAAAAGCGGGTACCGAGAGAAACGGTGACACGTTCCAGGTTTAGACGCGGAGCGACCGGTCGGGTGCAGGCACGTAACGCCAGTGCATTGCGGTCGCGTTCGCGCCGCAATGCGCCGGTTATTTGCCGACTGCACCCGACTGCTGGCGCAACCGCCTCCACTACGTTGCGCTCCCGGCTGCCATTGACAATTTTAGACTTGCTGAGGTACGAGGTCTCTTGCAGCCCGCTCGTTTTCCCTCTACAATTGACTTGTTGTCAATTTCTGTTGTCCGTTGATGATATGATGACATTATCTCGTTTGTTCACGTTGAGCGGTATTGCTGTGATGTCCACAATTTTTTGTTATGCTCAGGTTCCACCCGCCAATTTCGACGAATCCAAGGTTCCGAACTATGTACTCCCCGAGCCGTTACTCACAAAGGACGGGCGCAAAGTCGATTCGCCGGAACTGTGGAAAAACGTCCGACGACCAGAATTGCTGGCACTCTTCGAGGAGGAAATGTACGGAAAATTGCCCTCGCCGATGGACAACTTGCGATCAATCGGGTTGTCCGTAGCGATCACCAGTCTCGGCACTTCGGATTCAACCGTTTTCAATGGCAAAGGAACGCGGCACCAGTTGCGATTACATCTCTGCAAAAGTGGGGAAGACATCAAGGAAGAGGATCCGAAAATTGATGTACTCCTCTATTTGCCAAATCATGGGGCGGGAAAAATACCGGCGTTTATCGGTTTGAATTTTCGGGGAAACCATACCGTTGCCGACGATCCGGGCATTCACTTGGGAACCGTTTGGAGAACGCCGCAAGGAGGTTGGGATGGTCGAGACAATATATTCGTTCCGCAGCCCGCGAAGGAGGAGGAACGCGGCATGCAGGCTTCGCGTTGGCAAGTCGAAATGATTCTCGACCGAGGCTATGCTCTGATAACGGCAAACTACAATGACATTGAGCCGGACTTCGATGGCGGGAGCAAATGGGGTGTCCGGCGGCTCATGGGACAGAAGGGTGAACCGAACGAAGGCAACGCGATTGCGACGTGGGCGTGGGGACTCGAATTGATCCGTGACGCAACCGTCAGAGCCTCCCATTTGAACCTTGATCCCGAAAAAATGGTGGTGATCGGACATTCCCGACTCGGCAAGACGGCACTTTGGGCGGGGGCGACGAATCCGAACTTTGCGTTGGTGATTTCCAACAATTCCGGCAGCGGCGGGGCGGCGTTGTCTCGTCGGGAGTTCGGCGAAACGTTGTTGTTGACGAACACGGCACGTCCCCATTGGTTTTGCGACAACTTCAAAAAGCATGGACGTGATGTTTCGTCGATGCCCTTCGATCAGCATGAGTTGATTGCCCTCATGGCTCCGCGCCCCGTCTATATTGCCAGTGCCGTGGAAGACAAGTGGGCGGATCCCAGAGGGGAATTTCTCTCAGGCTTGTATGCCGATCCGGTGTATCGTTTGCTCGGTACAGACGGTATTGCTGGTGTGACGGAGATGCCGGACATTAACCGTCCGGTAGGGGGGACCATCGGCTATCATGTCCGTACCGGCGTGCATGATGTGACGGAATATGATTGGAAACAGTTTCTCGATTTTTCGGACAGGCATTTTAAGCGGTAAGGCTTTCGCCAGAAAGTTTTATGCCCAATTTTGTTCTATCTCTCATTCCGGGCGGTAGAATAAAGGAGGTGGGAGGTAGAATAGTGCTACCGCACTGTTTGAAAAAAGGACTTGCAGCACCACATGCGACTACTACATCATTTCTCAATTGTTATTGCTTATCACCAGAAGTTTGTCCACAAAGGAACCGCCCTTACAGGGCGAAAACTTGTGCCGATACTACTGGGAATAAGCAA
>Ga0123353_10019289_pt1 | contig 10123 bp, 5 predicted proteins | sample TergutLab28metaG_3_FD_92763 | JGI IMG/M metagenome (GOLD analysis project Ga0123353, IMG submission 92763) | Labiotermes labralis P3 segment gut microbial communities from Petit-Saut dam, French Guiana - Lab288 P3 | ecosystem: Host-associated > Arthropoda: Insects > Digestive system > Gut ...
CGCCCTCAACCACCACGCGAAGCGATTCCAACACCTCTTTCATAGCCTGTAAAAATTCGGGCTGACCTGCGTCTTTCCGCTCTACATCCGCTATAATCCTGTCAATGTAACTCATAGTATCCTCCTTTTTAAACGGCGCGGCGTTCGTTTGCCGCGCAAAATATCATTATGGAATTCCCCGAAACCCAAATCGCGTTTTTAATTATACAGGACGCAGTGGCAAAATGGTATACCGTCCGGACGGGAAAATTTCAACCGGAGGCTTCAACCGGAGGCTTCAACCGAAGGCTTCAACCGGAGGCTTCGACCGTGACGCCGGCCCGCGTCATATATATGAGGCTTTCTTGACAGTGAGGGGTCGTAAAAATAGCAAGAAATTGAACTTGGCGGGCAAAATGTCGCTCAAAAGATGAAAAAGAAGCTGCGAAATGGCGAAATACTGCGAAATCCAGCATAGGATTGCCCGCCAACTTGAAATTCGTGCTAAAAAACAGCTCTGCCACTGTCAAAACCCATTTGTTGCCGGCGCTTTGACCTTAAAGTGACGATTCTAAACCAGTTGGAGTGAGCAGTAACATTTCAACCGAAGGCTTCGACCGGAGGCTTCAACCGGAGGCTTCAACCGGAGGCTTCGACCGGAGGCTTCAACCGAAGGCTTCAACCGAAGGCTTCGACCGGAGGCTTCGACCGGAGGCTTCAACCGGAGGCTTCAACCGTGACGCCGGCGCGCGTCATATATATGAGGCTTTCCCTGACGGGTTTGTCGAAAATCAATTCGGCCGCGCGGCGATACAGAAGGAGTTGCCGCCCGTAGGCCAGGCGGATGCGATCCGCCTCGCGTTCGTACGCGGAGGCGTTGAACCAACTTGTTTTGTAGTCTACGATCACGAGCCCGCCATCCTCTTCGAAAAGGCAGTCGATGACGCCCTGGACGACAATTTCCTCCTCGTCGCCCCCAAAGCCCGTTGCCTCCCGGTACGGGAGCTTCATATTGAACGCGGCCTCCTTTATCAAAAAGCCTGACGCTGACGCGCGCGCCGCAAGATCGGTATTCGCAAAGCGCATAAGCGTATTCACGACCGCGGCGTCCGGTTTGGCTTTTCCCGGCTCGCCGGGGCCCGCCGGCCTCCCAAGGTATTCTTCAAACCACGCGCGGTCGCCGCGATGCGCGCGCGCTTCGCGGAAGTCCAGCAGTTCAAGCGCTTTGTGCAGCGCCGTGCCCCTTTCGGCCGCCGACAGGCCAGCGTCCTCATCGGCCTCGCCCATTCCGCCCGACATGAAAAACACGGGCGCGGGCGCGACGGCCCCTGATCCGCCAATCCCCGCCCCATCGGGGGCGCTTGGCTGCGACCCGTCGTTTTCGTGAAACCTCGCCCTTTCGGGGGCGCTTGGCTGCGGCCCGTCGTTTTCGTGAAACCTCGCCCTTTCGGCCGCGTTGAGCTCCGTGACGCTGTACTTGGATTTCAGTTTTGCCGATGCGGCATACGGATAGACAAAGGCCTCCTCGGCGGCGTCGGTGTCTGTATAGGCGGCTTCTGTGTCAACATAGGAGCCAACGGCCTCTATCCCGGCGGCGTCGGTGTCTGTATAGGAAGCGTATGTGTTTGCATCGGCGGCGTCGGTGTCTGTATAGGCGGCTTCTGTGTCAACATAGGAGCCAACGGCTTCTATCCCGGCGGTGCCCGTCCTTGCGCCGTCCGTGCCGTCCGCGCCGCCTGTTCCGGCGTCATCGACATCCGTCCTCGCGCCGCCTGTGTCCGCCCCCGCGCCGTCATGAACGGAACACGAAAATAGCTCTTTTCGTTTCAAGACCGTCGGCAGTATCAATTGAAAATAGCTCGAAGCTTTGAAGGCGTCCGTGTCCACAGCGGGCGACGCTTCGTCCAGGCCGTACAGCCCGATCGTTTTTTCGGGGTCGCTCATCGTACCGATCATATGCAATGTATCCATCGCGCGCGTCATGGCGACATAGAGCAGACGGATGGATTCGGCGCGTTCCCCCGTGTCCTGCTTAAGCTTCAGCGCCGAGTGCAGCAAGGTTTTCTTGTGCGTATGGGACGCATGGTCCCTCCACTGAAGGGACAGGCCTACGTCCCGATGAAGCAGCAGGCTGTCATCGGAGAAACCTCCCCGCGAAAGCTGCTTCCCCATACCGCAAAGAAGCGTCACGGGGAATTCAAGCCCTTTGCTCCCGTGGATCGTCATGATGCGGCAAACATCCTCGCCCTCGGTCAAAAGAGTGACCTGGGGCGCCCCGCCCCTGAGCTTTATCTTGTCGAGGAAAGCGAGGAAGCCGCGCAGCCCTTCGACGCGCCCGCTCTGAAAATCCGCGGCCCTGTCGAGCAGCGCCCGCAGGTTTGCCTGCCTGTGCGCGCCGCGCGTAAGTGTGGAAACATAATCGTAAAAACCGCTCTCTCTCAGCAGTTTCCATAAAAAATCATCGAGCCGCATGAACCGTTCTTCATCGCGCCATTTCAAGAGCCGTTCCGTCATCGCGATACATTTTTCGCGAAGCGCCGCATCCGGCCCGTTTTCCGCGTACGCCAAAAAGGCCGAATGGAAAAACCCGTCGCGTTTTTCCGTACGTATATCCGCCAGCTCCGGCAACCCGAAGCCGAAGACGTCCGAGCACATCGCCGCAGCCAGCGGCACGTCGCGCCGGAGATTGACTATCGCGCGCAGCAGAGCCAAAAACGTATCGACCTCTACCGTCTCGAAATAGCCTTCCCCCCTGTCCGTCACGGCGGGGATACCTTGCGATTCCAGGATCTTTCGGTAAACGTCGGCAATCCCGCCGCTCGCCGCCCTCAGCAGGATGGCGATGTCGCTGTACCGGACAGGCCTGTCGATACCGAGCTTCGCGTCGTAAAACATCCGGCCAGCCGTCTCGCGGATGATGGACGCGCAAAGCGCCGCCTCCCCCTCTTCGTCGCTGCCGAACGACTCCTTGCCCGAGTCTTTCTTTATGAGGTGAACGTGAACCTTGCCTTCCGCGTCCGGTTCGTACGAGATGCCCTTTTCGAGCCTCGCGTCCTTATCGTATTCCATCCCCGAATAATGGCGTTCCATCACCGTTTCAAACACGGCGTTGACGGCGTTTATGACGCAGGCTTTGCTGCGGAAATTGCTCGAAAGGTCTATCCTGAGGCCGGGGCCGCGCATACCTGCGGAAACGTCTTCTTCCGTACCGTATTCATCCTGCTTTTCAAGAAAAATCTCCGGGGCGGCGTTGCGCCAGCTATATATACTCTGCTTGACGTCGCCGACCATGAACACATTGTCCACTCGGGAAACCCGCGAAATCAAAGCTTCCTGCACGTAGTTGCTGTCCTGGTATTCGTCTATAAAGATATATGTGAAGCGGCGCCTGTAGTCGTCGGCAATGCTCTCGTCTTCGAGTATTTTTAGCGCCATGTGTTCGAAATCCGCAAAGTCTATCATGTTTTCGGCCCGTTTGACGCCGGCATAGGCGCCGGCGAAACGCTTCACCAACGTTTCGAGCGTACGCATATGGGGCGCTATATGGGCTATCTCGTCCGCGTATTCGGATACGGGTTTTGCAAAACACAGGTCTACGATTTCTTTTCTAAGGATATTTTTTACACGGTCGCGGCGAACCTTGACCAGCTCTTTTACGTTTTCAAAAACTTCCTTTTCACCGCCTTTGGCATGAAATCTTTCGAACGAGAGCCCTTCGAGCGCTTCCTTCGTCCCTTCCGCGTCGCCGGCGCCGAAGCGTCGTTCGACCGCCAATACGCTCTCTAAATCCATGTCGTTTTTCGCCGCCAGCCCCGAAAGGCCAAGCGACAGAAGCAGTCTCCCGGTCTGTTCGGTGAGCGAACGGGCAAGCGCCAGCCTGAACGCTATCTCGTCATACGCAAACCTGATGGCGGGAATCCCGGCCAGGTTCTCTGCGGGTGTAAACAACGCGCCGACATTTTCGGCAAGCCACGAAAACGGGTCGGGCAAGGTCATGATAAACCCGTATGCTTTCAAAAGCTTTTCCCTGATCTTTCGCTCGCCCTTTACGTCCGCGTAGTTCAGCAAAAAGTCCGTGAACGCGACGCGGAATTCTTCGTCCTCATCCGCGAAAGCCGAGGCGACCACTTTGTCGAGCGCGTCCTCCATTAACGCTTCCGCGCGTTTTTCGTCGGCGATCGCAAACGACGGATCGAGCTCGATCATATAACAGTATTTTTTCAGTATAGTCAAACAAAACGCGTGGAAGGTCATGATTTTCGCGGTTCCGAGTTGCCTCAGCTGCTCCTCCGCAAAAGCGTCCGTTTCGGATTCGGCCGTGAGCGCCGCCGCGATCCGCGACTTCATTTCGCTTGCGGCCGCCTCCGTAAACGTGACGACCAACAGCTCTTTGAGCGGAACCTTGTCTTTCGTCACGAGCCGCAGTATACGTTCCGTCAATACGGCCGTTTTCCCCGAACCGGCCGCTGCGGAAACAAGCACGTTCTTCCCGCGCGTTTCGATGGTCTTCAGTTGTTTATCGGTCCACTTCACCGGGATGAATGCTTTCTCCTTATCGCCTTCTGAGCAGGCTTTGGCCGGTCATCTCGGCCGGCTTTGGCATCTCCATCAATTCCAGCAGCGTCGGTGCCAGATCCGCCAGCGTCCCGTCCTCCGCGAGCGCAAACCCTCCATCATCTTCCCGCACGAAGATGAGCTTTACGGGATTGGACGTATGCGCCGTCATATTCTCATTGTTCTCGTCAAATTCCTCCTCGGAATTCCCGTGATCCGCCGTAAGCAGAAGCTGCCCTCCCGCCTTCAGGGCCGCGTCTACAACCATACCGACACATTCATCGACTGCGCACGCTGCCTTTATCGCCGCTTCGAGCTCGCCCGTGTGCCCGACCATATCCATGTTGGCGAAATTCAAAATTATTACATCATAGAAATCGCGCTCTATCTCGCAAACCGTCCGCTCGGCTACCTCGTAAGCGCTCATCTCCGGTTTCAGGTCGTAGGTCGCGACCTTGGGGGACGGGATAAGCACGCGATCCTCGCCGGGTTCCGGCGCCTCGACGCCGCCGTTGAAGAAAAATGTTACGTGCGCGTACTTCTCCGTCTCCGCGATACGCAGCTGCCTGAGCCCGACCGACCCTATATACGCGCCGAACGTGTTCCCGATCTTTTCGGATGGATAGGCGATGTGCACGTGAGAAAAAGTCGCGTCGTATTCCGTCATCGTGACATAGTACAGATTCCTGTAGACGCGCTCGCGCTGAAAACCTACGCCGTCCGGCTCCGTGAACGCGCGCGTCAGCTCTCTCGCCCTGTCCGGCCTGAAGTTGAAAAAGATGATAGCGTCGCCGTCATGCACGACTTCCGGCTGCCCGCTGTCAACCAGGATATTTGTCGGCTTCACGAATTCGTCGTCCTCGCCGCGATCATATGCCGCGTTGATAGCCTCTTCCGCAGACGCGGCGCACAGCCCCGTTCCCAGCGTGAGGGCGTCATACGCAAGCTGTACCCTTTCCCAGCGGTTGTCCCTGTCCATGGCGTAGTATCGCCCGGAAATCGACACGATTTTTCCGAGGCCGATCTCCAAAAGCCCTTCTTCGAGTTCCGCCAGATACCTGTCCGCCGACCGCGGCGGCGTGTCGCGGCCGTCGAGGAAGGCATGGATGCATACATTGTTTGCCCCGCGCTGTTTTGCGAGGCGCACGAGCGCCAGCAAGTGATCCGTATGGCTGTGTACGCCGCCCGGCGAGACGAGCCCCATGAGGTGCAGGTGCCGTCCGGGCGCCCGCGCGGCCTCCGCCGCGCCGAGCAGTGCAGGATTGTCAAAAAAATCACCGTCGTCGATCGCTTTCGTGACGCGCGTCAGCGATTGGTAGACCGTGCGGCCCGCCCCTATATTCAGGTGCCCGACTTCCGAGTTGCCCATCTGCCCCTCCGGAAGCCCGACGGCAAGGCCGCTTGTCTTGATCAGCGTATGCGGGTGTTCCTCCCAAAGCCGGTCGAGCACAGGCGTGTCGGCCAGCGCTACCGCATTGCCGATAGTTTCCTCGCGATAGCCCCATCCGTCAAGAATTACCAGCATGGTCGGTCTGTGTTTGATTTTCATCGTTTTTCCCATCTTTCAATATTTTTCTGTATCTCTCCACGCGCTTTGCCGCGTTTCCATCATTCTACACTACGCTGCGGAAAAACCCTGCGCAATCAAAGATTTGCGCCCGCCCGCAGGCCTGTCGCCCACGCGTGATTCAAGTTGTACCCGCCGCAAATATAGACGGGTTCGAGCACCTCCCCCGCAAAAAACAAGCCCTTGCAGAGCAGAGATTCCCCGGTCTCCTCGTCCACTTCCGATGTGCTGACGCCGCCGAGCGTCGTCTGCGCTTCCTTCCATCCTTTTGTGCCGCCGACCGATACGAGAAAGTATTTCGCCAACGCGGCGATACGCGCGGCGTCGCCCCCTCCCTCGACCGTAAGCAGCGCCGAAAGTTTTTTGCCGACAACGCCTTCGAGCCAAAGCCCCTCGTTTTCACGCATCAGGCGTTCGAGCGATTTCTCGTCTTCCCCCGGAGCAAGATCAAGCGCGACTTCCGTGCGCGGCTTTCCCTCGATGATCGATTTCGGCATCATCGTGCTTATATCGAAGATCATGATGCCTGAGAGCCCGTATTCCGTAAATTGGAGTTCGCCCGGCGCGGCTGCGGCGCGCCTGCCGTCGATCAGCAGCTCGGCCCGCGATTTGATGCGGACGCCAGCCAGCCCCGCAAGCCGTACCTTTTCGCTTTCGGTATATACGAGCGGGACGAGCGCCGGCCTGATCGTCTCGACGCTGTGGCCGAAGCTTCTCGCAAACGCGTACCCGTCGCCATTGCAACCGTATTGCGCCCCCGCCTTGCCGCCCGTCGCGATAAGCAACCGCCCGGTTCGGACGGACGTCCCGTCCCCGAAAAAAATCGTGAATCCGCCTCCGTCGGCCTTGTCCCGACCGCCCCCGCCGCTCTTGCCCTGACGGTGAATGCCGTCCCTCTCGATGCCGGAAACCCGCGCTTCGCAGCGTACCTCCGCCTGCGCGCGTTCGAGCGCGCGAACGAGCGCGTCCCGCACCGAAGCCGCCTGCCCGGACATCGGATACGCGCGGCCGCTTTCCTCGACGCGGAACGGAACGCCGATACTCCGGAAAAAATCCTTGGTCTCCTGATAGTTGTCCGCCGAGAGGTTGCTGATATTGCAGCGCCCGTTTCCCGTCGCAAGCAGCTTTCTGCCGCAGGCCTCGTTCGCCTCGGCCACAAGCAGCGCCGCGCGCGGCTTGCGCCTCAAATACACAATGGCGGCAGCCATCCCGGCCGCGCCCCCGCCTATGACCACCGCGTCGTATGCGCCCATATCAGAAACCGAATCCTTGCTTTCCTTTGCCATAAATACCGTTACAAACCCTTCGCCAAATCCTATCATCAAATGTTCCCGCGCGCAAACATGACGCGCAAAACAAATCTTTTAACATCCTCAACAAGGCTAAAGCCATGGGTTTTAGAGTAGGCTTTTTAATAAGGTTAATTGCCATTCGACCTTCCAGATTGGGAGGTGCGAATTTATTCCACAGTTCCTTGACGGCTGGATTCTTCGCGGTGAACAACGCTACGCTCCCGATTTATAGGCGGCGAGTGATGCCGGGCAGTCAACGCCGCTGGCTTTTTCGCGCGGCGCGAAGGGCCCGGCGACATGGAATGTAGGCATGCCGGCGTTCGTTGCTGCGAAGGCTCGCTTCACCGGTCTTGCTATGCCGTCCCGCCCGGCGCCTCCGCCCGCATTTCCACATGCAATGTCCCTGGTATATCCGATTAGCGTCCCCGTTACAGTTTTTCGTTTTTTAGTGTGTTTCGGCACGCAGCGTCAAATCCGTCTCCTCAAGATTTTCAGATTTTACGATCGGATTCTGCGTCATTTTTTCGCTTTTGCATGAATTATTCATCCAAACGCTTAATACAACTCGTTAATATGGTATTATATGGCAATTACAGGACTAATACAAGCACTCCAGGCAGAATTCAAGCAGAAAATCCTGCAAAACCGAAAAAATGTCGCAGAAACCCACTCACAAATCAGAAATCTGAAATCTGAACTCTGAAATCGGTGACCGCAGGCGTCAAGTCCCCGGCATACAGCGTCAAGCCCTAAATAATATACCTCCGTAAACCATAAACGCCTCCCTCGAACATCAACCTCCCGCAAACATCAGCTTCCCTAAGCAAATAAACATCAGCAACAGCAACAGCAGCAAGAATTCGGCCGTCAGCCCGATTAGGGTGACGGGCGAGGCCGGCGCCCACATAGCCCGCATGCCAATACATTTCCCGGCGGCCTCTCCCTCGCTACCTTCCATCAGTGATTCCTTTCCTGCCTAACTCTTTACCTTCCATCAGCGATTCCGCCCCGGATTCACACGATTGTTTTGGCGACAAAGCTGAAAAACAATTGACCAGTCTGCCTATGTATGGAACGAGGGATTTGCGGAAATTAGTCAGTCAATAAAGCATCCATACTCCTACACACCCCCCAAACCGGAAGTTAGTTTGTCGTTCAACTGCAAATCTTATAAGAATTATTTTTTATAAGATTCCTAAATCATGTTTTAGCTGCGTGAAATCTGTGTATCAATCAAGTAGGAGCGCCGCATAGGCTCGCGCTCGCAAAACAGTAGCTGTAGTAAGAGGTTATTAATGGAGAAAACCATGTCTAAGCATAGCGCCCTGCACCATCTCGTGCGCAAAACCGCTTCGGGCGACCACGAGGCTTTCGAGCAATTGTTTCTTTCGCACAGAGACATCATTGCTTTTAAAATCCGCCGGCAGATAAGCTGCCCCGAAGACGTCGAAGATATCTCTCAGAAAGTTGCGATGCGCGTATTCCTGAAAATCGGTTCTTTGATGCGCCCGGAGGCCTTTGGCTCATGGCTGGACACCCTCGTGATCAATGAATGCAACCGGCACTTTCAAACAACGGATCGAACCACATCGCTCGAGGAATTGCCCGAATACGAAAACCTGCTCATCGAAACAAACGCGGATTACCTCCCCAACGCGCACACGGAACGCGTCGAACTCAGAACCGAGATATGGAGCAAGCTGAACAAGATGTCCGAGAAAACCAGGGATGTGTTCATAATGTACTATGAGGGCGGGATGTGTTACCGGGAGATCGCCCAACGATTGGGGACGACTATCGGGAATGTTTCATCACATATATTCCGCGCAAAGAAGCTATTGCGAAAGGAGCTGCTCCGCGCCTGATGAAAAGGCCCGGGTGTTCCGTCAGGCAGCGAAGGCGTCGTCCTCATCCGAGAGCATTTTTTCATACCACTCCCCGTAGAGATCGACCGCGTCCTCGCCATACTCATCGCGCGCGCCGTCGAAAAAATTGTCGAGGTCTATCGTCCCGTCGCTTTGTACTTTGAACTCCGCGTAAACGGAATCTGTCGCGCGGCTTGACCCCATGGCAAAAATGCAATAGCTCGGATTTTCACCCTCTTCGAAAACGAAGCATTCCCACTCCAATACTTCTCCTTGAACGCACAGAAGCAGCACTTCCTCGATCGTGAATTCCGGGAAGCCGGGCAGCATGCTTTCCTTCACATAGTCGATCACAGTCCGATCCTCATCCGACAGGTCGTCATCCGCGTTCCCGCCGCCACCGTCATTGTTCCACTCGTCTTCCCATGGATTGCTCCAATCCTCATAGGGTCCGTAATCCCAGCCCCAGGGATTGTAATCGCCGTAATTGTCGCCGAAGCCCGAATATATATCACCGAATAATGCTTCGATATAACGATCCATAAATTTGTCGATATTGTTGAATAAGAAAACCGTAGTCGCGCCGCTGTAAACGGAGCTTGCGACCGCGATAATGATCGAGAGCGCGATGGATATCAGCGCGCTGTTGCCTCCGACCGGCGGCGTATATCGTCTCGGCGGAAGAAGCGGCAGTTTGAACGCGGGCGGGCCGTATGGCTGCTGCGCGTAGGGTTGGACGGGCGGGCCGTAGGGTTGCCGCGCGTAGGGTTGGCCTGTCTGGCCGTATGGTTGCCGCGCGTAGGGTTGGCCTGTCTGGCCGTATGGTTGCCGCGCATAAGGTTGGCCTGTCTGGCCGTATGGTTGCC
>Ga0123353_10019291_pt1 | contig 10123 bp, 12 predicted proteins | sample TergutLab28metaG_3_FD_92763 | JGI IMG/M metagenome (GOLD analysis project Ga0123353, IMG submission 92763) | Labiotermes labralis P3 segment gut microbial communities from Petit-Saut dam, French Guiana - Lab288 P3 | ecosystem: Host-associated > Arthropoda: Insects > Digestive system > Gut ...
TAGGAATGGCAAAAGTGCTACATAAACAGACCATGTAAAAACCCACCGGGAGAATACAAATGATTAAAAAAATATTGGCTACCCTGTTTTTTTGCACTCTTTTTTTGTTCCTGACCAAGTCAGACCCTTCCCTGGCCAAGGACAAGTATAATATTGCTGTCTTGCCTTTTACTGTTCATAGCAGTGAAAATCTTGATTACATCCGTCAGGGTATTCAGGATATGCTTTCATCGCGCCTTTCCTATCATGATCGCCTCGTTCTCGTTGACAAAGAAGCCATTTCCAATGTTCTTAATGGCAGGAAGGATTTTTCTCCGGCGGATATTCAGAGAATCGGCAAGGCTCTTGACGCTGATTATGTGGCATGGGGCAGTATTACCAAGATAGGCACAAACCTCAGCCTTGATGGGAAACTTTTTGATATCGCCGCGGGAAAATCAGTTTTGTCCAATTTTTATCAATGCAACAACTTCGATGATGTGATTCCCAAACTTAATGAATTTGCTCAAAATATTATCTCTCATATCCTTGGCTCTGTTCCTGATTTTTCCGGCCAGACCGCACCTGCACGCCAGATGGAAGCAGGAACGGGTTCCAACAGAGAAGAACAGATCATCAAGGCTGTGAGATCATCGCCCCGTGGAACACTAACGTCAGCCCTCAATACGGAATTTATCAATGCCCCTCAGACTCCGGGAGGAAAAGAGGGCTTTTGGATGAGCCAAAAAATACCCATGAGGTTCAGGGGTATGGATATTGGTGATGTCAATAATGACGGCCTCAATGAAATGGTCGTCATTTCTGATCACGATATTGGCATCTATCAGAAGCAGGGAAATACCTTAAATCTTTTAAAAATGATTAGAGGTAAGTCTTACAATACTTACTTATCCGTTGATGTTGCCGATGTCACTGGTAACGGTATTCCCAATATCATCGTAACAAGTTTGAACAGATCCTATCTGAATTCCTTTATTATGGAATATAAGGATGTCAAATACGATGTCATTGCCTCAAATATTCCTTATTTTTTGCGCGCCATTACCTTGCCTGATTCTTCCGTTGTTCTTATGGGACAGCCTTTGGGTATGACTGATCCTTTTGATACGCCCATATACGAGATGGCTTGGCGTGGCGGCCGTCTCAGGACAGGTAAAAAAATGATGATTCCCGAAGGTCTTTCTGTTTACAGTGTTTCTATCGTAAACTTTACCAGCAGCGGATCAGATAAAGTCCTCGCTCTTGATGATAGTGATCGCATTTGTGTCTATGAAAAAACAAATAAACATCTGTCCACGGTCAATGCCTTTGGTGGCAGCAAAGAATCCCTTTACAGGAGCGAAGAAGTCTTTGGCGGAACAAACAATATCTTTGACCTTCCTGACAGACAGCGCTCCAGTAATTCTATAAAGGATAATTACTATATTAATCTGAGAACATTTGAAATTGATGCGGATAAGGAAGGTAAAAAACAGTTGATTATCGTTAAAAATCTTTCTTCCACCGGACGCAATTTCAAAAATATGACTATGTTCACGGCGGCGGAAATTTACAACCTTGAATGGGATGGTCTGGGGTTTGTAGAAAACTGGCGCACCCGCAAAATAAACGGCTATGTTGCCGATTACCAAATCAAGGATATTGATAATGACGGGCAAAAAGAACTGGTGTTAGCTCTTGTTATGTCCAGCAGCGGGTTTCTGCAAAAGGAAGGCGTCATTGTTGTCTACAAACTGAATCAATAATTGATTGACATCGTCGGATAAAACGTATATGGAGGGCAATCGTTAATTCTCCAGTGTGGACGTAAAAAAACGGGCGGTGTAGCTCAGCCGGTTAGAGCATACGGCTCATATCCGTAGTGTCCGGGGTTCAATTCCCTGCACCGCCACCAAATCATCATCCAGCAATATCCGAAAAAGGCCAGAATCACTGATAAACAAAAGGTTCTGGCCTTTTTCTTTGTCCACACAAATCCATCAAAATCCATTGACTACCAACAAATTCGTTCAGGCGGGAAGTTATAGCGTATGGCGTATCGCTTTGAAGGAAGGCAAAAGACTTTGAGTTTCGGCCCGTATCCCGCCATAAGCCTTAAAGATGCCAGGAATAAACGCGAAGCTGTGGAAAACAATCCTGATAAGTTCCCGGAGGGATATGTCTTTTCGTTAAATCGTCAGGGAAAAGATCAACTGGTCGAAAATTTCGACCGGTTCAATGCGCTCAAACACTCAACAGTTAAGCTTTCCGTACAGTTAAAATGTCAAAGGTCACAAGAGGATTTTCCCCCGTTGACAATTAAATAATAAAGGTATAGTTTTTATATCATGTTTGAGTTTGATCCAGCCAAGAGTATCCTTAACAAGGACAAACACGGCATCGATTTCACCGAGGCCACCGCCTTGTGGAACGATCCGGGGGCGATTGAGATTCCGGCAGCCACACTGGAGGAAGCGCGATACCTGGTTATCGGGCTGATCAACGGGAAATACTGGACAGTAGTTGCTACGAACAGGGGAGAGCGCATCCGGATTATCTCTGCGCGCCATTCCCGGAAAAGCGAGGTGACGCTTTATGAAAAACATAACAGCGAAGGAGTTTGACGAAAAATTTGAAGCGGGGGAAGAGGTCCTTGAATATTGCGACCTTACCCGTATTCGCCGCCCCGGATTGGAGCAACGGAGGGTGAACGTCGATTTTCCCGTCTGGATGATTGAACGTCTGGATAAGGCGGCGCGGGAACTCGGCGTCACCAGGCAATCGGTAATCAAGTTCTGGATAGCGGAAAAACTGATGCTCCCTGGCAGCAGATCCAGGGTTGACGGTGATGACGTTTAACCACTAGCCAACCATTCCCGATGCAGTTGCCCGTAAAGTCTTGGTTGATAATTTTGCTCTGATCCGTACTTGACGGGAATATCTAGGGTTCTCTCATCTGAGAAGCGAGGCTCTTGCCTTCATGAAAATAAAACACACAATCAAACGGAGTAAAAAGCAAACAGGGAAATGAGGTCTGAGAGGATGCAAGCACAGCAATTATATAACGTGACGATTCGCTTTATTCCTGACGATATAGCAACACCGGATGATTTCTTCGTCTTGGAGGGTACGAGGGAGAGGGAGGAATTGTCATGAAACGACTTGTATTTATCCTCGTTATCCTTTGTCTGTGCTTTTCCGGTGTAGTGAGTGCGAAAAATGACTGCAAGTATAAGCAAGGAGACCTTGAACTTATTGACGGGAACGCAGTCGAAAAATCAACCGGGGAACCAGCTAATGGCTTGCTGTGTACATACGGCGAAGACGACAATCTAGAGCGTGAATATCCCTATAAAAACGGGAAACTGGAAGGAATTGGAAAAAGTTACCATAAAAACGGAAAATTGGGGGCTGAATATCCCTATAAAAAAGGCAAACTAGAAGGGGTTGTAAAATATTACGGTGAAAACTTTATAGAAGAAACTCCCTACAAAAATGACAAGCGCGAAGGTATATCAAAAACTTATTATGAAAGCGGTATCCTTTTCGCCAAAGTCCATTACTACAATGATAAACCCGTAGGTGGCATGTGTGCCAACGGTCGCACATTCACGAACGCAGAACTTCTAAACTGGGGAAACGGGCATACCGTTAGGTGTGACTGATTATACTGTTATGTTTTTAGGAGTAACATAAAAAAAGGGGTATTTTTAAGGATAATTCAAAAAGGCAGTTATAGATTTAATAAATAAAATTATATGCTTGGCTTATATCTTCGGTTGACTGCACCCACCAGATAAAGGTCTGGCAATGAGAGCGTCAGGCTTTTTGCTTTTATAATCATAAATATGAAAGAGTCGATTAAATTGGTTCTGAGAGATAAGGCGCAAGACCTGTCTGCTGGTGGACAAATGCACGGAGTGCAGTAACCGGGATATATCAATATAACAGTCCGGGCGACGGGTACCGTACAACATAGCGACTTGCTCGCAGAGGCGTTTAATCAGCGCTTCTTTAATTACTTATTCCTCAGACCACAAGCATAGGCGGTGAGACGACATCATGTGTGCGGTCATGCCATCACATACATTTTCTTATATAAAAGAGACTTCTTCATTCCTCGCCACGATCAAAAATGCTCTGGCAAGACAATCCCTTGACTTTCAGCAAAAACTTTCTTTCGTTTCCCGGGAAAAAGAAAAAGGAATCCATTACTACCTCGCTGGAGTCTGCATCCTCCTGTATTATCAGAACAATGACTGGCACGTTCTCCTTATCAAGCGTTCAGCCAAAGTTTCACAACCCGGTGACCTGAGTTTTCCCGGAGGGATTTTCAGCCCCTGGCAGGATCATCTTCTGAAATACATGATTTCTCTGGGAATTACCCCTCTCTTCAAAGGAAAAGACAGCCTGCTTTTCAAGAATATGGATCACGGCACACAGCGATTCATGGTCCGTTTTCTCGCCACGGCCGTTCGCGAAGCATGGGAAGAAATTGGTATCAATCCTTTTAATTTAACCTACCTGGGTTCCTTTAATTCATACACCCTGAACGTTTTTCCCAGTATCATTTTTCCTTCTGTATGTCACGTGAAGGAAAAACAACTTTACCGGCTTAGCGATGAGGTTGCCCAGGTCATCCCCCTTCCCTTTTCCCTGCTTTTTGATGATTCTTTTTACTACCGTCTCCACATCTACAGAAATCAGGATTCGGATATAAGTAAGGAATTTCCCTGTCTTTGTTTCCCTGATGAACGAGGTGAGAATCATATTTTATGGGGAGCCACATTTTTTCTCCTGATGACATTTTTACAAACGGTTTATGGTTTTCGAACACCGGAAATTCATCCAGATAAAGAGATATTGACCAAAATCCTGCCGCCCCATTACAGTACCTTGACTCAAGAATTATCCTGATTTTCGTTTATTGCACCATTTTTTAACAGGCATTCCTATAATTTTTTAAATGATGCAGCACTTCCCTTATTTTTTCTTTTTGACGAGAAAATATAGAGAGCTCTTTTCTTTGAGACTGCCGGCAATCCTTTCTGCCTCGTCTCCGGAACCACAGAAAAGATCCAGCCTGCCCGGTCCTTTAATGGCACTTCCCGTATCCTGAATGAAAACGAAACGGCCAAAGGGCTGCCAGGATTGTAAATGGCCATCTTGATTGAAGACGGGCTTCCGCGTTTTAAGGTAGGCCAAACCACCACGGGGAAAAACGGACAAGTCGGCGGCAATGCTCCTCTCACTGGTCAAAGGAACACCTAATGCACCAATGGGACCTTTATCAACGACACGAAAGAAGATATAACTCTCGTTACGGTGGAGGGCAGGCAAAGCTTCGGAATGGGTCCGGAGATACTGCTTGATTTTCTGATGGGAAGCCTGGGAAGGCCTGATTTTACCCTGCTCCAAAAGACAGGCCGAAGCCCCCTTAAAGGCACGGCCATTGGACTGGGCGAAACCAACGTTCATTTCACGGCCATCGGGAAGAATAATCCGTCCTGACCCTTGTATATGGAGATAAAAAAGCTCAACGGGATCGTCGACCCAAGCTATCTCCCATCCTTTCCCCGCAAGACATTTCTTACCGTCAATATCGGCGCGGCTGTAATAGGGGACCAGACGGCCCTTTTCCATGCGGCCGATAACCTTACGTCCCTTATTTTTCCCGGCAGGAATGACTACCAGATCATCGGGAATCCCATAAAGGGGATAACGGAAACGTTCCGTCCTTTCCAGTGAACCCTGCAAAACAGGCTTATAATATCCCGTAGTCACCACTTTTCCCTCTTCTCCGCCGCCAGGAGCATAGTATATATCAAAGGCGCCACGAATGCGCCTGTCCCGTTCCTCCGGATTCCCCGTGTCAATCCATACCTGCAGGAAGAAAAGAATAGATTCCTTCAATTCCCCGACACTGTAAAGGGTCTTGCCGATACGGTACTGCCAGCCGGCAGGCAAGCGATCATAGTACTCCAAGGTACGGCTGGCCGCTAAAAACAGGAGCTCCGTTTCCGCGTCATCATCGGCTAATGATATATGGGCCGCGGCCAGGGGACGAAGAGGATAAGCAATACCTGTATCCTTATATTCATATGTTTTTGGTGATGGGGTGGAAATCTGTGAGGGAGGGAGTATCGCCGGTTTTTCCTCTTTAGGCGATGGAGGGGAAGAAGTTTTTTGGGGCGGCGGTTTTTCCCAGCCGCGGGTAGTTGTACGTGATGTGCATCCTTGAGTAAGAAGCCATATAATACAAATACTTATGATAGCATAACTCAAGATATTCTTCATAATTCGATAATCATGGCTGTTTCATCACAATAGTCGGGATATTTGGAGCAACGAAAACAGTCAGACCATATTTTTTCCGATAACGAAGAACGGCTAACCTGCTGAAATCCCAAGCGAGCAAAAAAATCAATCTGCGATGTCAGTGTAAAAATCCGGAATAAATCTAGAGTAATGGCCTCCTCGATACAGGTCTCGACAAGACGGGTGGCGATTCCCCGGCCCCGATGGTCCTCATGGACATAAAGGGAGCGTATTTCCGCCAGATTTTCCCAGATGATGCTCATGGCACATACGCCAACCAAGGCCCCTTCATCATCGTCGCTCCCGCAGACCAGAAAATCACGAAGATTCCCATAGATATCCATGAGAGAGCGGGGAAGCATTTCTCCACGGCCGGCAGAAAAATTAATCATCTTATGAATGGCTTTCACATCGCCAATTCGTGCTTTTCTTAACATGTTTTCTCAACCTTACCCTTGGCCTTTTAAGCCTTTCCGCAACAATTCGCAATATATAAAGTGATGTCTGAGTGATGATATAAAAGAATTCTAAGGAAGTGAGATCCCTACGCGGGTAAACCGTGCGCCCACACACGGATTTTACAATAAAAACTGATTTCCCCTGCCCTTTCCCTTTGCCGTAGAAGGGCTCTTCTCCAGCCACTCCTTACTCACCCCGCGAAAATCATCATCGCCCAACATGCGTGCAATCTCATTCACCCGTTCCTCCGGTGAGAGCACATGGAGGCGTACATGGGTTCGCCCTTCCTTTATCTCTTTTGCAATAGAGAAGTGCTGATCCCCAAAACGGGCAATCTGGGGAAGATGAGTAATACATAAAACCTGATGCCGGGATGCCAGCTCTCGCAGCTTTTCGCCAATCACATCTGCCGTCCGTCCCCCGATGCCGCTGTCCACCTCGTCAAAAATCATCGTCCCCACCGGGTCCGTTTTCATCATGATTCGTTTCATGGCCAAAATGATACGGGATAATTCTCCGCCTGACACAATTTTAACCATCGGTTTCAGGGATTCGCCCATATTCGTGGAAAGATAAAATTCTACCTGATCATAACCTTTAGGGCCTAAGGAAGTGTCATCCCGTATGCAGTGAACCTGAAATACCACGGAATTCATTTTTAATGTTTTTAATTCCTCCTCCACCAAAGCGGCCATCTCTGAAGAAGCTTTCTGGCGGGCAAGGGATAAAGCCCGGGCCTGGGCATGCAGGTCATGGCGGCGTGTATCAAGGATGGCGTTCATTTCTTCCAGATTCTCACCGAAACGAAATAGCTCTTCCCTTTCAGAAAAGATTTCTTCACGCTTTTTTAAGATCTCGTCAATCGTTTTACCGTGCTTGCGCTTGAGTTTCCCCAATAATTCCAACCGCTCTTCGACTACGGCAAGACGCGACGGGTCGTCAACCAAAGCGCGGCAATAATCACGCAGGATAAAGGCCATCTCTTCCAACTGAAAATATAACGCCTCCAAATCATGAGAATGAAGGGGAAACTTCCCGTCTATGGTGTTGATGGCATTGATTTCCGTTTGTGATGACCGCATCAGCTCTAAAACAGAACCCTCTTTTCCGTATAAGCACTCATAGGCGGCGTCACTATGTTCTTTTAATTTCTGAATATTGGCAAGCATTTGCTTTTCCGCCAGTAAATTTTCCTCGTCTCCGGCAGCAAAGCCAGCCTGATCAATCTCATTCAGCTGAAAGGAAAGGAAATCCTGGCGCTCATCACGACTTTGAACCTTTTTCTCCAATTCCCTGTATTCTTCCTGCAAGCGAAGATACGCCTCATAACCCCGATAATAAGACTCCCGTTGAGGCATGAGGAGGGCAAAGTGATCAATGATATCCAGATGTTTTTCGGGATTGAGAAACACTTGATGCTCCCGTTGGCCGCAGATATTGAAAAGAAATCCGCTGTATTGGGCAAGCATCCCCAGTGTTGCGGGATAACCGTTGACAAGAATTTTGTTGCGTCCGGAACGGGTCATAACCCGCTTGAGGATCAAATCATCTCCATCATACATATCGTTTTCAGAGAGCTTCATCCGCAGAGCATCCTGGTAACGAATATCGAAAATGACCTCCACCAGGGCCTCATCCTCACCGGTACGGATAAGATCGGGAGTAGCGCGATCTCCCAGAACAAAGCCAAGGGCGCCCATGATAATCGATTTACCCGCCCCCGTTTCTCCGGTAACAACGGTCAAACCTTCGGAAAAATGGATCTGCAGCTCATCAATGATGGCAAAATTATGTATCCTGAGGCTGGTTAGCATGATTTAATATGGGTTGTTCTTTCGTCAAGCGCCCCCAGCCGAGTTTGGTGCGCAGGATTTCCCAATAACTGCGCAGGGGAGAAGAGATCATACGTGTCACAAAGGGAGATTGCTTAACCGAGATTATGTCACCGGCGGAGAGATCATAAGAAATCATTCCGTCAAGGGCAACCATCGCTCCGGGTGCATGTGTTGTCGTTGTCATCTTCATGGTTACGGAAACGTAAGCCGGGGAAATCAGAGGCCGGTTCGTCAAGGTATGGGGACACAGGGGAGTAATAACTATACAGGACATTTGCGGGTGGATAATGGGTCCACCGGCGGAAAGGGAATAGGCCGTGGAACCAGTTGGTGTGGCCACGATAATTCCATCGCCCTCAAAGGTCGCCAGATATTTATCGTCAATGAAGGTATCCATCCCCACCATACGCCTGAAATGACCACGGCTGATCGCGATATCATTAAGAACAACGTGATGTTTCGGCTCCTGCCCGGAAATATAAATGAATACATCCAGCATCATTCTTTTTTCAATGTCGAGATGACCTAACAGAATCGCCGTCAGAACATCACACATCTCTCCGGGATTAATCCCTGCCAGATAGCCCAAACGACCAATATTGACGCCGACAATGGGAACTTCAATACCACAGAGGGAATGAGCAAGGCGCAAGATAGTACCATCACCGCCGAAGACAACAATCAGATCAACACTTTCCGCCATTTGCCTGATTTCCAGGCCGTCCGTGGCACCAAGCTTATGAGCGATTTCTTTCTCCAGAAGAACCTGAATTTCCTTATCCCGCAACCAATCGCACAGGGAGCGTGTGTACCGGGCAGATTCCCGCTTCTGGATATTAGCGATAATACCAATTTTTTTGATTTTCATCATTATCCTCGCAGCTTAACACTATAACTTTTATCATAATAGTAAAGAGGTGTCTATGACAGATGAAGAAAACAGATGGAAGAAGAAACTGGAATTTTTCACTGACATATATAAAGAGCGATATTTTTGCAGAAAGATGCCATATTCCTCCAATGATTTATGACGTTGGAGAACGGATGCCCGCGGACCGCATCACCACCATCACCAGCCAGATTGGCTATGCTCCAACACTTTGGGGACTATTAAACTGGGCATCCCCACTGTTTTCGAGTACCCTGGTTTTCCCTCTTTCGTGTTTTACCGTGCTCCATAGTTTCCTGCTTTCCTGTAAAGAACCCATAGTTAAAATACACATACGTCTAACCATGATGCTATGAATGGCACTGGTAGCTTGCGGCGGCAAAGGAAACAGGGAAAACGTGCATGAGGAATACAAGGAAAGGGAAGCACAACATTGAAAACAGGGACGATAAAAGTACGGGATACAAAAGTCTTGCGGTACTTACGCTGATCCTAGGGGTACCGTCTCCATTATTTTTTCGAAAGGTTAAGGTAACAGATGATCCTTTTTATCCATTTTCCAAACCTTCCAGACAAGAAGAAAAGCGCCGGTTGTAATGGATGCATCGGCGACATTAAAGGCAGGCCAATGCCAGCTACCCAA
>Ga0123353_10019292_pt1 | contig 10123 bp, 6 predicted proteins | sample TergutLab28metaG_3_FD_92763 | JGI IMG/M metagenome (GOLD analysis project Ga0123353, IMG submission 92763) | Labiotermes labralis P3 segment gut microbial communities from Petit-Saut dam, French Guiana - Lab288 P3 | ecosystem: Host-associated > Arthropoda: Insects > Digestive system > Gut ...
GAGGAAGACAATGGGGACGGTTCCTATGTCTTGCCTGGTCAGGAGCTTGTTCGGAGAGAGCTGCCTCGGCAGCCCCCCCGAACAGGCTCCTGACCAGGCAAGACATAGGAACCGTCCCCATTGTCTTCTTTGGGGGCGATCGTGTCGTTTCATCGAGATTGATGGGGTGAAATTCTGTTCGTGGCTCCTGGTGGTGTCGGCTCGGTTTGACGCCCTGGTGTATCACGAGGAACATCCCATGTGTGGGTGACCGGTGTCCCCGAACGGGTGACACCGCCACCCGCCGGATGGCCCTCCGCCTGGGCGATCAGGCTCTGCGTACCTCTGGTCGGCTTGTGCCGTGCGCTGTTCGTTGCCTGCTCGCGTGGCGCTGCACCCGATGAGAGGAATGAGTTGAGATGAGACGTTCGCTGGCCGCCGGCGCCGTGGTGTGCCTGGGCCTGCTCGGAGCGGCAGTGGTGCTGCCAGGGGGGTCGTCCCCGGCTGTCGCCGCCAACTCGCCTGTTGGTGTCGAAGGAGGACCGGTCCACTACGTCATCGGCTCGCTCGACGAGCTCGACGAGTGGTTGGCGATCGACACCCGTCGTGCGACCACCTCGTGGTACCAGGGCAGCCCCAGCCTCATCAGGGCGGTCGTCCTCGCCGGCGACTCGGTGACCTGGTGGGAAGCGGTCGGGATGTTCGAGATCGGCAGCCCGGCTTTGTGGAGCCCGAACGCCGAGCACTGGGCGATGGACCCGCACGAGAGCCCGATCGGGGACTACACCCGGATCCAGCTCGACCTGCCGGCCACCGCCGGCAGGGACTGCGCGACCCAGCCTCCGGCGCCGTGGGCGCCCGGGACCGACACCCTCATCAACGCCTGGTGCCGCGGCCCGATGATCTACACCGCGTCGATCACCGACGTCACCATCGACGACAACCACATGATCTGGGGGGTGTCGGCCTACGACTCGACCAACGCGCTGAACAACGGCCACCCGCACGGTGCCTTGCTCACCGGTCCGAACAATTCGTTCCCAGGGATGGCGATCACCGCCAGCGAGCACCTGTACGTGCTCGACCCCGCGCTGGAGCTGACCAAGCAGGTCTGCACCTCCACGGTGGTCTCAGCATGCGACGTGAACGACCCGGACATGTGGGTCGACTCGGTGGAGATCCCCTCAGGGTCGACCCAGGCGGTCTTCCGCATCGACGTGACGAACACCGGCAACGTCGAGCTCGTCAACGTCCACGTCGCCAAAGACACCGTGGTGCCGCTCCCTGTGGACGCCGGCAAGGTCGGGACGCCGACGACCAACGGCGGACCGGTCGACGGTGCGTTGTTCGCTGACACCCTCCAACCTGACGAGACTGCGACGCTCATCGTCACCGTGCCGATCGACGGGACCCTCGTCGGTCCGCTGAGGAACATCGCCACAGCCAACGCCGACCTGCCCGACGAGATCCCCGACCCGATCTTCGGGTCCGACCCGACGATCGACCCGAACGGCGAGCGCCTGTCCAAACGCTTCACCGGCAACCCGACCCCGCAGTTCCCCGACGGCGAACCGGCGATGGTGCCGTCGAACATCGACGAGGCCCAGGTCAGCGAGCAGGACCCGTCCATCGCACTGCAGAAGTGGGTCTGCGAGGCCGGGACCGGGTGCGCCGAGCCGACCGGAGCCGACCTTGACACCCTGGCCGCGGGCACACCCGCTGGTGGTTGGGTCAAGGCGACGACTGTCGAGATGTCCGGCGACGCGCAGTGGCTGCTGGTCATCACCAACACTGGGACGACCAAGCTCACCGACATCACCCTCAGTGTGGAAAACCTCGACGCTGGGGCCTCAGGCCACGGGGCGACGACGAGCCAGTGCGCCCAAGGCACGAACCTGGGCACCTTGGCCATCGGTGAGACGGTCACGGTGATGTGCACGACTGCCGAGATCACCGCCACCGGCGAGTGGGGTTCTGGTGAGGATGTCGTCAACACCGCACAGGTCTCCGGCGACCCCTCTGACGTCAACGGCGTCAAGCTGCCCGGACCCAACGGCGTCGGGACGCAGCCGCCGAAGGTCTCGGACTACTCCATCGCCGAGGTGAACACCGTCGCCCCTGCGGGCGAGGACCCCCCGCCGCCGCCTCCGCCGCCAGGTGAGGACCCCCCGCCGCCGCCTCCACCGCCAGGTGAGGACCCCCCGCCGCCGCCGGAGCCTCCTGTGGTCGAAGAGGGGCCGCCGCCACCACCACCGGTGACGCCGCCGGCACCCCAGCTCCCTCCGATGCTGGAGAGCACTGGGGCGAACACCCTGGCCGCAGCGGTGCTGGGTGTGGTCTTGCTCGTCGGCGGGACAGGGCTGGTCCTGGCCCGGGTCGTGCGGCTACGGCAGCGCACTGGCGGGTAGCCGCCGGCGAGCACGTCGCGGACGGTGCGGACGACGCTGGACGTCGTCCGCACCGTCGGCGTTGGTGGTTAGGGCTCGCCGATCAATAACCTGGTCATGTGCGTGGTCGCAGGTGCGTGCAGCGCAAGGCGGCTGACCGCTGGACGACTGGAGGTCTTTCGAGGGAGGCCAGCGCCGCGATGTGTGCCCGGGCTGCGCACATGACCTTAGGGCAGCAGGTGCTGGGCCGGCAGGCTCGACGTCGCTGTTGAGTCGTACTGCGAGGACAACGACGGCCCTGACCAGGTCGTGTGTCCGGCGTCGCTGGAGTAGGAGTACTCAGCCTGGTACCCCCCGCGCACCTGGTCGGACGCGACGACCACACCCAGGGGACGTCCGCCAGCAGCACGGAGCCGTGTCAGGGCCTCTTCGACGGCGTTGAGCCTGGTCGTGCCTTCGGCGGCGATGAGCAGCGTCGCATCGGCGTAGGCCGAGACGATCGCTGCGTCGGCGGCGACGAGGACCGGTGGGGCGTCCATGACGAGCAGGTCGGCGCTGGCGCGCAGGTCGTCCAGACGTTCACGCACCTGTGCGGTCGCCAGGTAGTCGGCAGGGTCGAGCGGGGTGTGCAACGGCAGGACCTGGCGCAGGTTCGGCACACGGGTCGGCACTGTGCCTGACGGGTCGGGGCGGGGCCGTCCGTCGGGCATGAGCAGCAAGTTCAAGGTTGGCTGGCGCAGGTCACCAGACACGACGATCACCCGGCGCCCGCTGAGCGCGAACGACGCGGCGAGGTTCGCGGTGATGAACCCGCTGGGAACCCCCGGCTCGACAGAGGTGACGACGAGCATCGACCCGTCGGTGTAGGTCATCGTCGCCTGCAAGGCGGTGCGCAGCTCGCGGATGGACTGGGTGAAGGCGTTGGCGGTGCGCCCGGCCACCGGAAGACGCTCGTTGTCTTCCTCCGAAGCCCTGGCGTTACGTCCCACGTCGGACAGCACACCCAGAGACGTCTCTCCGATCCGGGCGACCGACGCAGTCGAGTGCAGCTTGGTGTCCAGCGCGTTGCGCACGACCGCACCAGCCACCCCGATGAACGCGCCGAGCAGCGCCCCGACCGCGACCATGACTGCTGAGGGGATCGAGCTCAACGTGGACTTCACCGCGGCGGTACGTACCGACGCCGGGTCCGGTGCGACCTTGGCCGCGGCGATCTGGCTGCTCAGCGCACGGTACTGGGCCATGAGCGCGTCGTACTCGGCCGACGCGGCGGGGTCGTCCACCCCAGGGTCGACCGGCATGGACCGCAAGAGCTCGGCCGCCTGGGCCTGCTGGATCGTCACCGAGTCGTCATACTGGCGCTTCAGCTCAGCGATGTACTCGCTCGCGGCGGCGTTCGCGGCGGTCCGCACGTCGGTACGTGACGTGGCGTAGGCGGTGATGACGACCGTGTTCGGCGCCTCGCCCTCGTCTGCTTTGACCTCGCGCAGGCTGCGACCGTCGACCATGGCTGCCTTGATCTTGTTCTGCACGGTCGTGGACTGGATGACGTACGGGTCGGGGTTGATCGTCACGCCGTACTTGAGCAGCTCGTCAGGCGATGTGTACCGCACGACGGTCTGCGCCGAGTACGTCGGCACCGACCACCAGGCGTAGAAGAGCCCGCCGCCGAACCCGACGAACGTCAGCGCGACGAGGAGCCACTTGCTGAACAGGACCAGGCCCCAGAACTCCCGCAGTGTCACAGGGACCATCCTGCCGCACGATCGGTCCAGATTGTGCCGGTGTGGGCACTTGTCGCACGATTCCACACGCTGGTCACCCGTGCGGCGGCGCTGGCGGCGTCGAACCGGCGTGCCGCGCTCGTGCGCGCAGCGTGTGCGCAGGTGCGGGCAGCGTCGGGGTCGTCGAGCACCAACGTGATCGCGTCAGCCAGGGCGCGCGCGTCACCGGGGGCGACAAGGACACCCAGAGGGTCCTCGTCATCAGGGGCGACGATCTGCACAGCACCGCCGGCGCGGGTGGCGACCACAGGCACCCCCCGGACCATCGCCTCGACGATGACCTGGCCGAACGGCTCGGGCACAGGTGAGGCGTGGACGAGCACGTCGAGCCCGTCCAGCTCGGCACGGGGGTCGGTGACGAACCCGGTCCAGTGGACCTGGCCAGGGGCCAGCGCGCCGTCGTGCTCGGCCTGCGCCTGTTCGGCCCGGACCTGTGCGGCGTACTCCTCGGCGCCGAACATCGGGCTGCCGATGATGCGGAACTGTGCACGCCGGTGGTCGACGGCGACCATCGCAGCGGCGCGGACGAACTCACGTTGGCCTTTGGTCGGGCTGATCCGCCCGACCAGGCCGACCACCGGGTGCTCGCCAGGTCCGGGCCGTGCTGCGACGGCCGCTGGGTCGAGCACCCACGCCGGATCGATCGGCGGGGGCACGACCTCGCAGCGCACCGGGACGGTCTGGGCTGTGGCAGCAGAGTTGGCGATGACCAGGTGCGGCAAGACCCGCGAGGCAGCCTGCACCAACCGGACCATGGCACCGGGCAGGTAGTCCTCGGCGATCCGGTCGTGCAGGTGCCAGACCAGGCGGCGCCCTGCCAGGCGTGCCGCCGTGCCGCCGAGCAGGTCAGCCTTGAGCGAGGTGGTCACGACGAGGTCAGCCCCGCAGCGGCGCAGCAACCAGGCCAGACGCACGACGAACGGGACGGTCCGCACAGCCCGCACGAGGTTCGCCCACGAGGCGTGCCCTGCGGTGTACCTGTCGACGCTGGTGACGTCGGCCGCCAACGGCATGACCCGTACTGGCACACCTGCCCCGCGCAGCTCGGCCACGAGCGGGCCGGCGCTGAACAGCACGACGCGCACGTCGGCCTGCTCACGGTCCAGCGCACGCAGCAGCCGTACGAGGGCGACCTCTGCCCCACCGGGTTCGGCGGTGTGGTCCACGACGACCACACGCAACGGCCTGGTCACGACCGCACGACCGTGTCGACGACCTCGCGCAGACGCGCGACGAACCGGTCTGTGCCGAACTCGGCGGCCCTGGCGGCGAGCACCTGGGGGTCCCAGTGCTGGCGCGAGGCGTGGTCGACCGCCGCAGCGATGTCCGCCGCGGTGAGCTCGTCGAAGAACGTGCCGGTGCTGGCCTCCACGACAGTGTCGAGGTACCCCCCGGCACGTAGCGCGACCACCGGGGTGCCAAAGGCGTTGGCCTCCAATGGTGACAGCCCGAAGTCTTCGAACGACGCCGCGACGAGCACCGAGGCGTTGCGGTACAACCATCGCATCTGGGAGTCAGGGACACCGGAGAACAGCCGGACCCCGCTCTGGCGGGCCAGCGCGGCGATCCGTTCGCGGTCAGGCCCGTCACCGACGATCACCAGCTCGAACCCGTCCAGCGCCCCGGCCGCCTCGATGACCAGGTCGACGTTCTTGTACGGCAGCAGCCGGGCCACGCACAGGCCGAACCCTGGTGCCAGGCCCGGGACAGGGGTCTCAGGTCCGCCGGGCAGGACGGCCGGCGGCGGAGGCACGACCTCGGCGGCCAGCCCGTACACCTCGTAGACCATCCGGGCGGTGACCGAGGAGTTGGCCAGGTACACATCGGCGCGGGCTGCGGCACGTTTGTCCCAGCGTCGCAGGGCCGGGCCGAGCAGCGCGAGCACCGCCCGTTCGGCCAGCAGGACCGGCGAGTACGGTGTGGTCGTGTGCGCACCCAGGTACCGCTGTGTCTGGTACAACCAGCGGGCTGGTGCGTGGCAGTACACGACCATCCGCCCGTCGGTGCCGAACCCGTGGGCCCACCCCGAGGACGAGGCGAGCACGACGTCCGCGTCGATCGTGCACCGTGAGACGGCTGGCGCCAGCAGCGGCAGGGCCAGACGGTGCTTGTGGCGCAGCAGCGTGATCCGGTTCAGGGGCCCAGGGCGCACGTCGACCGGTCCGAACTCGGGGAACGTGCCGTGCGGGTGGTACAAGGCGGTGTGCAACGCCGCGTCTGGGAACGCTTGGACCATCATCATCACGACGCGTTCGGCGCCACCGCGCTGGGTGAGGTAGTCGTGGGCGAGGGCCACAGTCGCACGGGTGCCGGTTGTGGGCGCGTTGGGAGCCGGCGCGCCCTGGACGGGCGTCACCGACACACTCCCGCGTCACGACGGGCCGATGGCACGTACCGCGCCACGACCGCAGTAATCGCGACCAGCGTCATCGCGACCAACTCCATCAACCGTCACCAAACCCCGGTGGCGTGGGTCTGTCCGGCGCCGGGGAGAACGCCCGCTATCCGGACAGAAACGGGTCAACTACGCGACCAAGCATAAACGGTGGAGTGTCATATGTCGTGATGCAGTCATCCAGACGGCGCATCTCACCAGATGGGCACCGTGCCCAGCGTGTCGCGACTCACCCGCTGTGACCGGGCCTGTCGCACACCTGTCGCACACATGCGTCCGGGCCCGACGGTGCACCGCGTCGTCAGGGCGCACCGGAGAAAACCGGACAGCCCGCTATGGCACGCGTACGAGCAGCGCCGCGGGTTCGACCCATGTCGTCAGTGCGGCGACGTCGCCGACAGTGTCTCCGTCGACCTGCACAGTCGCCGACCTGGTGACCTCCAGGTGGATCTTGCGGGCACGGGCGTGGTCGATCCGCCCGATCTTCGCCGGCAGCACAGTGCGCATGCCGGCGCCCTGGAGCACGACCTCGCCGAACAGCTGGGCCCACCCGGCGAGCCCGCCACGGGTGTCGACCAGGGCGATGTCCAGCCACCCGTCGTCGAGCAACGCGTCGGGCAGCAACGTGAACCCTCCGGGCAGGCGCCCGCAGTTGCCGACCATCGCCGAACGCACATTCGCCGTCTGCGGTTCACCGTCGTCGCGTGTGACCTGCACCTGGTGGCGCCGCCCGTGCAGGTGGCGGAACCCTGCCAGGAAGTACGCCACCCACCCGACCCGCGCCTTGAGCCCGGCGTCGGCGTCAGCGACCATCGCAGCGTCAAACCCGAGCCCAGCGATGACGACGAACATCTCGTCGGTCGCGAGCGGCTGGGACCGGGGGCTGGGTGTCACAGCCCCGCGAGCGTCGCTGCGCGGGCCCCAGCGGTCGACCCGTAACCAGCCGACGTCGACGAGGGCGTCATGGCCGTCGACGATGATCCGCAGGGCCTCAGCCGGGTAGCCGACCGGGATGTCGACGTTGCGCGCCAGCAGGTTCCCTGTCCCTGTGGGGACCAGACCCATCGGCACACCTGAGCCGACCAGCTCGCGGGCGACCGCGCGGACCGTCCCGTCCCCGCCGACCGCCACGACGACGTCAGCGCCCGCGGCCAGCGCTGTGCGGGCCTGCCCGGAGCCTGGGTCAGCCACCGTGGTGGGCAGCCACATCGGGTCAGGCAGCTCCCGCTCGGTGCACACCTGCGCCAGCCGGCCCTGCACATCGGCGTGGTCGGGTTTGGACGGGTTGATGACGAAAGCGATCCGTGGCGTCCACGACCGTTGCGCGACCTGGGGCGTGACCTGCGGCCTGGCCTCGGCCGGCCACGACGCACCAGGGCGTCGGCGCACGACCAACGCGACCCACGCCACCGCCAGCGCGACCACCCCCGCGACGACCAGCCAGGCCACGGCACTCATGGCGCCAGCGTACGCGTGCTCACGGCCCAAGGCCTGGCCCGACGCCGACCCACGCCGGTGGGTCCGGCGCCCCAGGGCAGGTGCCGGCACCGTCACCGCCAGTGCTGGAAGCGCATGCCGCAGCACCGCCCCGGAGCTGGTGCCGGCTCCCCGGGCCCGAAGGCCCGATGGCGATGGGGAGCCGACGCCACCTGCATCGGCGTGCGCGTCGTCAGGCTGTACCTCCATGGCGCGTGCTCGCCCAAACGGCTCTGCCCTGGACGGGCACACCCCTGGCAAGCGCGGCGCAGACCATATGGCATCAGGGTGAACCGGACGTGTGGCACTCATCGTCACGGGGTCGTCGGACGATCAGCGCTACGTGCACGACTCGACGACTCGACGCGTTGCGCGGTGGGCCGGACGGTCCGCCGCGCCTGTGGCGCGCGCCGTGGCCAGCACATGTCGTGACCTGCGTGGGCGCGTGGGCGGGCCGCTTACCAGGTTGCGTGACACCGTCCTTGCCAGCCATGGCGTCACCTGGCTGTTCGCCCGCCGGGTGCACACCGCCCGGGCTGCGGTCGTCATCGCCCTGGCCATGACGATCGCGGTGAGCAGCGTTGGGCTGGTCAGGTCTGACGCCGTCCGCCTCGTCGCCGAGGAGCAGGCCAGCGAACAGGCCACAGCCGAAGCCGCCCGGCTGGCAGAGGTTGCCGCAGCGCGCGAGGCCGCCGCGGCCAGCGCGCAGGTGGCGATCGACAAGGCCGAGGCGGTCAGGGCCAGCGCTGCGCGCGCCGCCGTGCCCCCTGAGACCCTGGCTGCCCTCGACGAGGCGTCCGCGCAGGTCCAGGACCTCGTCGAACAGGTCCGCGCTGCCCCTGTGGTCGCCGAGACCGCCGACACCGAACCGGTCGAGACTGCCGCCCCAGCTGTGCGCGCGGCCCGCGAACCTGTGGACCTTCCGGTGACGACCCCGCAGACCCTGCCTGACCCTGTCGCCGACGCCGCGGTCATCCTCGACGTCGTGCCGACCGTCATCGACGAGGTCAAGCAGGCGCTGCCCGAGGTCACCGTGGACGACGACCCGTTGAGCGAGTTGTTGGCCGCCGTCGACCAGCTCGCCGAGTCCACGGCCGAGGTCACCGCTGCCGCCGAGGCCAACCGGGTCGCCGCCGAGCTGGAAGAGGCCTACGAGCAGGCCGTCGCCGACGCCCAGGCTGCCCACGCCGCGGCGCTCGCCGCAGCCTCCCAGACCCGCGCCGCCCGGATGCGCGCTGACGCGCACAGCCTCGACGGGTACTCCAACGGCCAGATCCCCGCCTCAGCCATGTGCGCCCCGGCGTTCAACCTCAACGTCCGCCTGCGCTGTGACGCCGCCGAGATGCTCGACGCGCTCAACCAGTCGTACCGGGCACGGTTCGGCCACGACCTGGCCATCTCTGACTCGTACCGGAGCCTGGCCGGGCAGATCGCGTGCCGCGAGACCAAAGGTTCGTTGTGCGCCAACCCAGGTACGTCCAAGCATGGTGTCGGTCTGGCCGTGGACCTGTCGGGGCCGGCCGCACGCCTGGGCACCGTTGAGCACCAGTGGATGCTCGACCACGTCAAAGAGCACGGCTGGCTCAAACCCAGCTGGTCGTTGCCCACAGGCAGCAAACCCGAACCCTGGCACTTCGAGTTCACCGGCGCCCCCTGACCACGACAGACAAAGACAATGGGGACGGTTCCTGTGTCTTGCCTGGTCGCGGGGCCGCGACCAGGCAAGACACAGGAACCGTCCCCATTGTCCGGGTGGTGTGCGCGACGATGGTGCGGTGGACACGCTCACCGACTGGTACCGCGACCATGCGCGGGACCTGCCGTGGCGGTCACCTGACCGCACCGGCTGGGGGGTGCTGGTCAGCGAGGTGATGGCTCAGCAGACCCCGGTCGCCCGGGTCGAACCGGTGTGGCGCCAGTGGATGGTCCGGTGGCCGGCCCCATCAGACCTTGCTGGGGCCGACGTCGCCGAGGTCCTGCGCGCGTGGGGCACCCTGGGGTACCCGCGCCGGGCCCTGAACCTGCACGCGGCTGCCTGTGCTGTCGTGAAGCACCACGGCGGCCAGGTCCCCGACGACGAGGCCGCGCTGCGTGCGTTGCCC
>Ga0123353_10019293_pt1 | contig 10123 bp, 7 predicted proteins | sample TergutLab28metaG_3_FD_92763 | JGI IMG/M metagenome (GOLD analysis project Ga0123353, IMG submission 92763) | Labiotermes labralis P3 segment gut microbial communities from Petit-Saut dam, French Guiana - Lab288 P3 | ecosystem: Host-associated > Arthropoda: Insects > Digestive system > Gut ...
CTCAGCTTCCTTTCCTCCCTCAATGTCAGCGACCAAGCTTCACACCCATACAAAACAACCGGCAAGATTATAGTTCTATATATCTTAATCTTTAATTTCCTGGACAGCAACCTGGAAGACAAAGATTCTGCACCGAATGATAGCAAACATTTCCTAACCTCAGTCTACTCTTTATCTCTTCCCGAATAGAATTTTGAAATGTTAAAGTTGTTCCCAAATATTTAAACCCTTCCACCCTCTCGAAGGTACTATTATCAATCCTCACCCAGTGATTTTGTCCTGCATTCTGATCTCGAGAAATGACCAGCACTTACTTCCAGTCCAATCTCCCTAGTAGCAGCTACTAAAGCTTACATAAGTGATGCAATTAATGCAAATAGTTTACGGTTATTCAAATTGCATTACATAAGTGATGCAATTTGAATAACCGTAAACTATTTTCATTAATTACCAATATGTAGTGGCCTCATTTTCAACGACCGGCCGACAGTTTCAATTAAAGCCACAGTCGATGTAAAGACCTTGACGGAATATTGAGTGAGACTGGTCTTTTATTTAACTTGAGCACCAAATTTCAAGACACCGCAACTCGTCTAATATCATCACCTTTGGCAATCCAACAAGATGGAGCAAGCACCATAGCCTTCATCGGGGATACGGAGATGGTGTTCGTGGACGAATGGTGTAGCGTAAGAGAATCACCACCTAACAGGCCATATGGTGTCACCATTTGCTTAGATAACCGGTCGGGGCCCCGCGTATTACGGTAGCGAAGTTACCTCCATATCGCGTGACTCTGACCCAGAATACTGCTTTCTCTCAGAAGAACGAAATCCAGTCCAAAGGAAACCAAAACAAATTTTAGTGCCCTGTTGTTTTGGAGCCTCTAACCCACGCCACCCAAGCCCCGGGGTCTGCAAGGGCCTTATCTATGATATTGGGGTCTACAAGGGCCTTATCTACGATATTAAGTGCCATAGTACTGAGGAATACAATATGAATATCCATGGCCCCAAAAATGTCATATACCAGCCAGGTCACATTTAGGAGAATTAATAAGACACTACGGAAATGTTTGGTTGGATAACTTTGTATCATGAGTGTTTACGTTTACTGTGAAGTTGGACGCAGCAGGTTCCTTCACTGTTTCGTCCAAAAAGTTAATAAAAACTTGAGAAGCGCTCATGATATCAGGCTTCAGCCGCAAAGTAGATGAAAACTGCGCTCTTCGGCGCTATTACGCAGTGAGTAGTGGTAACGTTCATGGTACGGAATTACCACTGCTGGCTGCGTAATACCCCAGAATGCCGCAGTTCTTAGGAAACACTCGCTATTGCAAGGCACAACACAATAATCGCGTGTCATTTGAATTCCACAGAAAAAAATAACTTAGGAAATATACGCATGAACTAAACTTCTGGTATATTCATTCCCTTTGTCTAATTACCAGGTAAACTATAGGATTTACAGAAGATGTACATCGGAGTAAAACTTTGCAATTTAATTCTGTCTCATAACTTTCGTCACAAATATTTTTTCCCTCTTACGAGTACAAAATAAGAGTATTTAGCGAGTAATAACTAAGATATATTTTATATCATTTTTAATCATGCTATTATTGTTTAGTATTTGGATTGTCGTCATGTTTATAAATAATGACATACAAGAAAAATTTCGTACACAATGTTAAGTGGATTTATAGTGCATCTCGATACCACAATTAACATGGCCAGCTCCGAGAGTTTGCTAATTACCACCATCAAACCTTGAGCTTCAGAAACTTTTTGCACAGCCGCCATCTTGTTACTTTACGTTCCAAGAACATAAAAGCTAAACAGAAATTTGATATTTTTTCAAGGTTCATTATCATGTAACATTTTGGGACTTAAAAGTAGATGGCACTAGTGTCACACCTGCCTAAACTTTTTCGCGCGTCCGGCATGTTTTAGTGATGGCAGGAAATTAAAATAAACGGCTATTGGCAGTATTCTTAAGGCATAACTTTCTTACTAACAATACGTTTCATGAAGACCGATCGAGAGGTTCAGATAATTTGAAATGGAGGACACACAGACAACTTTATCGTCTCCAAGGCCAATTTTTTTTTTTAATATTTACTAATAAAAAGTTGGTTGAAAAGCATCTGCTACCAACGAACTTCGAAAGCTGTCCAATATAAACTGAAGAAAGAGCCAGATAACGAAGAAATGTACTTATGATATGGCAGGAGATTGGATGTGGAACAAGAGAGCTTGTCTGGCAGGTAGCCTACATCTGTCACTTGCAGGCAACGTCCCGCTGACAGGTCTGTATCCTGCTCCACGCCACTCGACACCCAGTCAACATGACACACCTTGCCATGCATCTCAGCTAGTAGTAGTTTTTGTGGTTTATTTTACAACGCTGCCAGTGTCGCGGACTACGCAGCGTGTCGTGTGCAATGATACGTCGAATGATAAACTGAAAAGGATTTGGAAGGAAACGGTCGTGGTCTTGTCAAGGCACTATCCCAGAATTTGCCAGGAGTGACTGAGAAAACCACGAAATTTCTCGGTCGGTGTAGCCGGTGTCGTGACCGGTATTCGAAACAGGCACCTGCGCGTGAAGTTTAGAATGTTGTCGCTACGTTGTTCCGATCGGCACAGACATTAAGTAGGTAGGTAGGTTGGTAGGTGGGTGGTTGGGTGGGTGGGCGGGTAGTAGGTAGGTTGGTTGGTTGGTATGTTGGTTGGTAGGTGGGTGGATGGGTAGTTGGATAGGTAGGTGGGTAGGTAGGTAGGTAGGTTGGTTGGTTGGTATGTAGGTAGGTGGGTGGGTGGATGGGTAGGTTGGTAGGTTGGTTGGTTGGTTGGTTGGTTGGTAGGTAGGTAGGTAGGTAGGTAGGTAGGTAGGTAGGTAGGTAGGTAGGTGGGTGGGTGGGTGGGTGGATGGGTGGATGGGTAGATAGGTAGGTTGGCTGGTTGGTTGGTTGATTGGTAGATAGATATGTAGGTAGGTAGCCTTTGCCATTTAAAGCCACCATCTTCTGTTCCTGTTCCTTACAGCTGCCATCTTCTGTTCTTACCTTACAACTACCACACACAACATTAATTACGCAACACGAAAACTTTGGTGCTACTGGGCATTAGCAACGAAGAAGCGTAAAAATTCACTCATCGGATTCAATATGTCCGTTCGTGTGTTTGCACGTAATTATTCGAAGAAACCTAGTAGAATTTTCACATGTGATATTGGGGAGTTATATGAGAAGTATCTCTTCGTATTTCGAATTCTGTTAAAGGTTTTGGTGTATTAATTCTCGCCGTGAATGCTTCAAAACTTGCCCGTCTCTTAATGTGAGCCACAACGTAAAGCGTATGGATGACACTATGACTACGTCTAATACAGAGAGATCAAAACTTTTATGAATCTGTGATATAAAACCCCATTCCGTTCATTCTCTGACTAAAAGACGGACGCTGCGAACAATAAGATTCAGGTCACGAACTTAATTACAGTAAAATCTTTTCATATTTGTTCAATTAATTTCGTCCCCATTTACGCAGAATCTAGTTTTGTTGTAAAAACTGATTTCACAATAAGACACAGCATAACAAGCTAAGTTCTCATTTCTTTAAATAACATATGAAAGGAAGGGCGAGCCGTTCATTTTTCATTCCCAGACAATAATGGTACTGGTCACGAGAACAGTGTTAAAGTTCTTCGCCCACCACGCATATAATGTGTTAAAAACACTGCGCCTGATGAAACAACTTCTAAACCTCTTCACTCTTTCTCATTGTATTTGCCTTTTATCCAATAGTATTTAAAGTTTCAAGGATAGAAGGAACTAAAAAGAAATAAAGATACCCTGAATGCCTGGAGACTCGTGTTATTTTCAGGACTGCTCTTTGATTAAATGTTAGACCGACCACAATGTTACCCACTTAGTCTGGGATTTTGCAGTGTGTATGTTGGTGGACAGTTATGGCGCTTGTCGCAGTAATCTGTTGTCCTGAGGATGGAGGCAGCAGGTTCCTATCAAACTTTGGTACCCACAGATCTATGTCGTCATATTCTAGAATTTTAACTTGGAAAACCTGATAGTCTTGTGTGAAATTATTCTGAAAAATAAGAACTTATTTAGAGAGCGTAATGAATTACCTGAGCGTCCACTAGGAGACGTCTCATTAGGGCCATGGAGGAGTCGAGGGCTTGCTGTTTGCGACTCGCGACACTGCCGCCATCATGGAACTGGGGTGGCGACGGGTGTGGGCAGTCGGTCCTCTTGTCACCGTCCGATAAACCCAAAGAATTGGAGATCTGCTCATTCAGCGAGACGAGTGCCTGAATCGCTGCAACACACAATACATTCTCATTAGGTACAGTACCATGGGACATTAAAGTTCAGCTACTGTCAACATGTGCGATCACGGCGTACACAACGACAATTTTACATTTTGTCTTCGTTCTCGTCGGACGTGGCGCAATGTTACAACCTTGAAGAACGGAAATTTCAACTACCGCCACGAAAGCCTAAAGAACTCGCACTGATTTAATTTTTTTCGCCTTAAAACACGTACTTAACTGCGTGTGAAACGTGCCGGAACGGCCAGCAACTTTGCATTTGGCCCGTACACTTTATGACTTCGGCTCAGATAGTTACACGTATTTCTGCCTGCATAATTTTGAATTCAATCCAAGTAAAGCTTCATGTGGGTTTCGTGGTGGATGAAATGGCACTGGAACAGATTTCACTCCAATTCATTTCGGTTTTTTACTCAGATAATCATCATTCCACCATTGATGCATACTAGTCTACCAGCGCCCTATAAATCTGCGATGAGAGCCCTGGCCGGACAGAAATTTATCATATCATCGGTATTTAACTTGGGGTTTCCATCTCCTTGACCCGGCACTTGACTGGTCACAGAGTAAGAACATAAATTTAGTTTCCTTGGTGGTTCGTAAAAGAAACAATCCCAAGTTACATTCTGAGTACAGCAAGATGTGTTCTTAGAGGCAAGCTCGACAATGTAATGTACTGTCGACCTCGGTTATAACGTCATAAGAATTTGGTGTCGTTACAAACGAATGTCGTTCCAACATAGGAGTATAATATGGTTAAAAGTGAGAAATTAATTGGTACCACAGAATATCTGACGCTATAAGCGAGGTGTCGCATAAACCGATGTCGTTATAACCGGATTCTACTGCACATATAATTACGCTCGACCGGAAGATCTTTGAATTTGACTCTTTTAGAACACTGCGTCTTATTTGCAACAAATGCGCTCAGAGCTGGACCTACACACCTAATTCGCTAAGTTTCATGCAGTTTGCTTCCTGCGTGCTAATTATTACGTCTGTTTACTCTACTGGTGTTTTATTTATATGCAAAACGAAACAAGATCTCTTAGGAGTTCTTTGGATGCAGTCCCATTGTTTTAAGTAGAACTGAATACGCTGTCCTGGGTTTGGAGGAATACAGAAGGCTTTGTTTTGCTGTCACTGTGGATTCCATATCGTCCCATAATGAGGTTTTGTTGCTAGGATGAAAACAAAAGCAGAACTCTTCATTTGCTTCCTGAAGTCTTAAGAAGAGGCAGCAAAACAAAACTATCCATCACCACTCTCTTCTTCTGTATAAGGCTTATGTTTTGCTACGGACTTACATCTCATTTTCACACAGCGAAAATAATATCAGATCCTACAGCTACATTCTTAGCATACAAACGCTTGTGTTCTTGCCACGTAGTAAATATAAGGCACGTCGCCTATTACTGTCTGTAGAATAATACAGAAAGTCTATTAGACATCTCAGATGCGCCTCGAAATTTATTATTTTTGTAGCATATATAATACGCTCTCAGCCTACTTGAATGTTGGTTCATAGAATTGGTTTTAGGGTGTTTGGTGAATGATACACTGAGATTAATTTTGAATAAAACATCTCAGCTATATCTAGGTAATAACACGGCATTTGTATGGAGGAACTGTGGAAACCCACAAAATACCTCGTCAATATAACTGGTGTCAGTACTAAGATGTGAACCGAGAAGCATCCGAGTACTGTCTCTGAGATTTACCTCTACGTCAAGCAGTTCGGTGACATTGTTTGGTTTTCGGCCATAACATTAGGGTGGCTGCTAGCACTCTTGTAAAAACAGCGTGTATCAGAATATTGCGTAAAAATGAATATAATTTATACGAGTAATTACTAGAAGTCAGTTACCGGAACTAAAATCCATCAGCGTGTTATAAAATGTTTCAGTAAAAATCCCATTCTATGTCGGCATTCCTTCACGTAGTAATTAACCAGATGACACCATCTCACATTCCAGTGGCCATTGTGACATACTGTCACTCGTACGAGTCTGAAATGGTGCAAAATTGTACGAAATAATGCAACCTACAATGTACAAATTTATTGATCACAGAAACACTTATTCTTTAACTTCTCCTACAAGTTTCTCCTCTCGACCATCTTCAATGATACAATTTAGTGCAACAATAAATGCCTCAAGACTGTCACTTTTTAACATTGTTTAGATTATTTGTGATCGTGGTCTTCTGGGTAAACACCCGCGGAATACTAGGAGGTCCTTTTCATTTTGGATGTTAAAAATAATGGAACTTTATAGAACGAAAGCTTGGTTTGGTCTCTCCGCTATCTTATGACATCAGTGTTGGGGAGTCATTTCAAAATTATTTCTGATTCGAATCGTAACGAATTACAAGCATAGGAGTATTAACAAAGACCAGTGCCACTTAATTAGTCATCTACCAACGGACCCGAAGGATAAACACTGATATCGAAACGCCCCTAAAAATAGACTATATTTAATTCCAGTTTTGGAAAGCTGTAACTGACCAAACAGACTCGGGCTCGTTTCCCTTAATAAATACAACGTAGATATCAGCTACACAGCATTCTGATGTTAGTACATTACGTCTAGAAGTACTGGATTCTCAATTTTGTCCATCGTTTAGTTTTCCGAAGAGTGTGAAAGAAAAATAGCTCTTCAGAAACTTGATGTATAGCATCACAGGACCCAAACGAATCCCATTTTCCGAAACTGTGTTAAATCTGCAAATTTTGAGCGCCGAAAGACGAAAAAGTGCAGAACTCAAGCATCTCAAAATGTAGAAATTACGTTACATGTATATCCTTACAGGTCTATAGTGTTTCTTGGCTGCACAGTTAAGAAGCAAGAACTTACCTGCAAAATAAATATGGCATTTTCAGTGAAGATTTAATTAACCTATTTCTACATAAGAAACAACAAAAACGTGCTAATAAAATGAGTTATATTTTTTCATTTGTAGTAGCATTTGTAGTCATTTGAATTTCGAAAGACAAAGAAAAGAGAATGAAACTTACCTTCTTCAAACTGGCTGTTTTGTCGCGCGAAGGCCCTGGAGAATGCATCGATTACAGTGTTGTGTGGACCCAGCGTCACTTCTGGTTCCGGCATTTTTACGTCATTTTTAACAGCTTACCTCTACTGCCAATATGCTGTCCATTATTGCGCGCACTATTCTATAGTGCAAACTTACGCACGGCGTGGTTTCTGTCAAATAAAAATTCAGGTAAAATCACAGTGCCTGTAAACTGACCCCCTTGGTTTCCGAACATTTTCATAGTTCATGTTTTTTTTTTTTGAGGGTTGTTTGACCGTGCCTCTGCCTCGAGAAATAAAGTGAAAAGCCAACTTGATACAACTACATAATTTTATTGATGTATTTTTAACTCGACATGTTTCGGGTATATACGCCCATCATCAGGAGCATTAGATGTTGAGTTGCAGCATATGGTTTTCTGCACCGAGTTTTTGGATGGTTGGTGGTCTTGAGAACCGCTGTGTAGGTCGTGTGTACGGTGGGGATGGTGCCGTGTACCAGAAACATGTCGAGCTAAGAATACATCAATAAAATTACCTAGTTGCATCAGGTTGGCAATTCACTTTATTTCACTTTTTGTTTACAGAGAAAGGCGTAAGCAGATATAAAATTAATGTAGCTGTATATAAAAACAAAATTAATTAACTGTATCTAATACAAAATAAAATATCAGAACGGCGCCTTTTAAAAAGAAGGCAATATATTTTTTTTAAATTAAAATTATGGGTTTGATTGCCGAGTGGGACATGCATGTACATGGCACTTCCTTTGTCCTGTGTGCCAGTAAGCCTTCAGATAAACGTGCTCATTGTCAAATGAGTCCTTCCTAATGTAATGAATGTTCGTTTAAACTAATAATTTAGGGTTTGAAAATTGTAACTTAGATTAGAAATTTACGTACATGAACTTGTTTGTTACATTACATGGAGGAAGCGACGGTCACTCACTTTTATAAAATTCAGCAATACTTTAGCAGTTCATTGCACTTAGAGACATTTCTACACCTAAGAGTGACGTGACAGTTCGCTAAACTTAATGGAATGCCTGACTACATACTTTGCCACTATATAACCCAGTAAAGGTAAAAAAGGTAAAGTGATCCCGTTACAGGCCCGGTGTGACCCAGAGGGTGGGTAGAGGTATATTCCATGACCGCGGCACTAGAAGGGGGTAAGTGGTCAGCAGTACGCTCCGGCCGCACTTAACCCCCGGGAAAGAACCGGTACCCATTTTACAGGAGGCTGGGTGGGCCCCAGGGCCGGTCTGGACGGGTGGAAAATCTCGTCCCCAAAGGGATTCGATCCCGGAACGTCCAGTCCGTAGTCAGTCACTATACCGACTGAGCTACCCGGCCCACATATACCCCAGTACACACCGGTAAATGACCTCATACGCAAAAGTGTTCGCATATTCACTTTGGTCGTCGGCAGTTACGTATCCTCAGTTATTGAAGAAGGATACAGACGAAACAGTGTTATAACTTGGCTGTAAAATTTACAATGTTCTTCTGTCTTCTGATATTACAAGGTAAGCCGTGCTGGTTTACTGAAATTCCAATTTAATTGAGTTGCGTAAATCCGGACTTAATCAAGACTTAAATATTCTAAATTCTTTGGTTTATATACACAGGCAAGTTAATTATTTGGTAACTACGAAATTATCTGTAAATTTAAACTATTCACTCCCACTGTAAATACTTAACTATGGTAATTAGAATATATAGTAATAGCTAGATGATTTTGTTATCTTGTCTTTGAGTCCTTGTTATTAGATATGTGATCTAATTGGTGGCAGCGTAAAACTACCGAGTGAAAAAGTACACGAACCCTTATCTGTAGTAACTGTCTAGACGAAATTTGGTGGAAATCAAGTCGCAGTCTGACAGACACTACACAAACATCTTACAATTTCATTCTTCCATAATTAATGGTAAGTAGCCATGAAAGTTAAAAGCTTTTACAGATCTCATGTTGTCTTCCGGATTATGAAACCGTGCAGTCTGGTAGGTGATTGCATTGCGTGGTTAACTCAAAACTCTAAATGTCAGGTGTTGTGTAAGGAAACAGTACAGAAGAAGAACGAAATGTACCGACAGCATATGCTTATTTTCGTTGTTACACCGTGCATGTTGTCAAGTTACTCAATTATTATACCAACTACGGCACATATATAAAATTTATAACATTTACACATTAAAATATTAAAAACGCTCCGACATGTTTCAGTCCTAGGACCATTATCAAGGAGCTATATCGTCCTTGCTAAAGTTACACTATAAAAGGTCACATAAATTTCGCTGTACCAGTTGGGTATTGTGGCAGCATGCTGCCACAATACCCAACTAGTACAGCGAAATTAAAGTGACTTTTTATAGTGTAACTTTAGCATGGACGATATATCTCCCTGATAATGGTCCTAGGACCGAAACACGTCGGAGCGTTTTTAATGTTTTAATGTGTAAATTTTATAAGTGTTATATATGTGCAGTAGTTGGTATAATAATTGAGTAGCATATGCTTAATTACAACATGAAAGGCAACGTAAGTATAACGCAACAACGATGAGTTTTCGTGTAACTATTGTTGCAGTGGAAATCTCTGAGTGTGTCTTTGTAGCCTTTGGTACCCAGCATGCAAATTACATGCGCCATCAGTGGCCTCACCGGCTCTACAAGAGTTTTACACATTATCTCATAAAGGTACTATTCCCCCCCCCCCCCCCCCCCCCCAAAAACAAAAAC
>Ga0123353_10019294_pt1 | contig 10123 bp, 9 predicted proteins | sample TergutLab28metaG_3_FD_92763 | JGI IMG/M metagenome (GOLD analysis project Ga0123353, IMG submission 92763) | Labiotermes labralis P3 segment gut microbial communities from Petit-Saut dam, French Guiana - Lab288 P3 | ecosystem: Host-associated > Arthropoda: Insects > Digestive system > Gut ...
ATTGCTTGTCCCATTACAATGGTAATACTACAAGCTTTACAATCTTATAGTTGATTTGGTACAGTTATTTGCTTATTCTACATTTAGTTTATCAAATTGTATGTCGTTAATAAATTCTGTGAATTCCTTGTAGTGTCTTCTTATCAAGTCCCTTTTGGTAATTGGCCATCTGTTTGTTCGTGTTACCGCCCTCTTTAGTCTGTCTCTCTCCTTTTTCAGCCTTTTGCTTTCATATATTTTGTGATCAGTTGTCTGGACGCCTTCTCCCCATGAACACGTTGGCTCTTCTATTATTTTGAAGCGATGTAAGTAGTCTCTCGTTTTTTCGTGCCCGCTTACTACGGCTGTGAAATTTTGTGTTAGTTGTAGCTTTATCTTTAGTCTTTCTGACAATCTGGGAAATATTCTTTAGTAGTTCTTCCTTTATTTGTTTGCGTCCATTTTCTCTGCCATTCCTTCACGCTATGTATGTATGTATGTATGTGTATGTGCGTATGTATGTGTGTGTATGTAGGTGTGTATGTATGTATGTGTGTGTATGTATGTGTGTGTGTGTATGTATGTGTGTGTGTTTGTATATATGTATGTATGTGTTTGTGTATGTATGTATGTGTGTGTGTGTATGTATGTATGTGTGTGTGTGTATGTAAGTGTGTATGTATATATGTATGATTGTATTAAGCATACTTGACTCGGTCTAACAAGGACCAGGTGAGTCAGCTGTCAGCTGTCCTGTGCCTTTGTCATGCTGTGTACTGTACAGTAGTGCATAGGATGATAGGCTTTAACGTGCAGAGTAGAGGGCAAACAGTCATGCAGGGGTGTGATTTTAATTAATGAATGCTTTTGTTTAAATGTAGTCCGATGAATCGCGCGCGCACACACACACACACACACACATACATACATACATACATACATACATACATACATACACACACACACACACATACATACATACACACACACACACACACATACATACATACATACATACATACATACATACATACATACATACATACATACACACATACACACACACACACACATACATACATACATACATACATACATACATACGTACATACACACACGCATACAAGGGCACCTTAGACGTGGTTGTTCAGTGATAAAATTTTTGTATGAAAGTTTTGAATATAATTCTGAGCAACAAAAGTGCTCAGTGCGGTATTTGATGTTCTGACAGCGACGTTTATGAACGCTCGAATTGTCTGGGATGTGACTTGTTAAGGACTATCCAATACTTACCGACGTTTCGGAGAACGTGCTTCCTCCATCTTTAGGGTCTTGCAGTCCCAAGACTAACTTCTAGACCCTGAACGTGGAGGCAGCACATTCGAAGTAACGTTAACAGTTTACCAATCGCCACAGCGTCACGTATTATAAGACTTGAATATTCAAAGTGGCTCAATTTTGTCTCTCAGGCATATCGAGATAAAACGTGTTGCATCCTTCCTTTTTTCTTTGGGACTTTTAAAAAGTTTTGTGGAGGGCGCCACCCTGTCAGCCGTCCGCATGTCGCTGATCTTCGGTTTAATGTGATCGTGCTAGTCCAACCAAGCCTCTCGCCTTCTTCTCCTGCTCTGCTTTGCTCTCTTCCTGTGGCTCCTGCCGGGTTCCTTGCAGGTGTACCCCAAATTCAATCTCTCCAGGGTCAGATGTCACCGAACATGATGCACTTCCTCCCGCGCTGTAAGGCGATCTTCCACGCTGCCAGCACACCCCTCGGTTGGCAGTACTGCACTGCACAGTGTGCGTCCAAGTAGTCTTGCATAACGGCAAAGAGTGCCTCTCGCTGCCATTTCGGTGTACTTGGGGGAAGCCAGCGCCATCTGCTGACACCTGCTTCAAGGTAATACTACAGAATTTAATTATTTTTATTGAATTTATTGCGTCGAAAGCTCTGAGACCGTAGAAAGATCAGCTGAAAAAGTTTCAGGGAATTGTCGTAGGAGGGGGTGTAATATAGTTTAAAAAAATCCATTCCTTAATTGTCTACAACGTTGATGGCTGTAAATTGGGAAGGAGGCGGCGAATGAATAGACCAGTTCTCCGGAGTCGTTAATGGCGTTCTGCGAAAAGCTGCATCCTTCTGTAAGTCCAAAAGTATTAAATTGTAGTGCAGTAGCCAGCTGCAATTCGGGAATTGTTTTGGGGCCCGGATAACCCCCATCAGGTCTGTTCGTTGGTGCATATTAACGTCACAACTCAGTCATACCATTCAGTGCTGTATGGTACATAGAGTACAGTAGAGTACAGTGCAGTGCAATGTAGTACATTACAGTACAGTACTTTAGAGTACAGTACACTACATTACAGTACAGTACATTACAGCACAGCACAGCACAGCACAGTATAGTACAGTACAGTACAGTACAGTACAGCACAGTACAGTAGAGTGCAGTGCAGTGTAGTACATTACAGTACAGTACATTAAGGTACATTACAGTACAGTACAGCACAGAACAGTACAGTACAGTACAGTACAGTAAAGTACAGTACAGCACAGTACGGTACGGTACAGTACAGTACGGTACAGCACAGCACAGCACACCACAACACAAAACAGTATAGTACAGTACTGTACAGTACAGTACAGTACAGCGCAGTGCAGTACATTACAGTACAGTACAGTAAAGTACAGCACAGCACAGTACGGTACGGTACGGTACAGTACATTACAGTACAGTACAGCGCAGCGCAGTACAGTAAAGTACAGTAGAGCACAGTACAGTAGAGTACAGTAGAGTACGGTACAGTACATTACAGTAGAGTGCAGTACATTACAGTACAGCGCAGCGCAGTACATCACAATACAGTACAGTACAGTACGGTACAGTACAGTACAGTACAGTAAAGTACAGCGCAGTACAGTACAGTAAAGTACAGTAGAGTACATTACAGTATTGTACAGTCCAGTACAGCGTAACGCAGTACATTACAGTACAGTACGGTACAGTGCATTACAGTACAGTACAGTACAGTACGGTACAGTACAGTACAGTACGGTACAGTACAGTACACTAGAGTACAGTACAGTACAGTACATTACAGTACAGTACGGTACAGTGCATTACAGTACAGTACAGTACAGTACGGTACAGTACAGTACAGTACAGTACGGTACAGTACAGTACAGTACAGTACAGTACGGTACAGTACAGTACACTAGAGTACAGTACAGTACAGTACGGTACAGTACAGTACATTACAGTACAGTACATTACAGTACAGTACAGTACAGCACAGTACGGTACGGTACAGTACAGTACAGCGCAGCGCAGTACATTACAGTACAGTACAGTACAGTAAAGTACAGTACGATACGGTACGGTACAGTACAGTACAGTACAGTACAATACAGTACAGTACAGCGCTGCGCAGTACATTACAATACAGTACAGTACGGTAAAGTGCAGTACAGTACAGTACATAGACCTACAGAATTCCATTCAGTGCTGTACGTACAATACAGTACAGTGCAGTACATGTACGTACAATACAGTACAATGCAGTACAGTACAGTTCAGTACAGTACATGTACATACAGTACAGTACATGTAGTACAGTACAGTACATTTCAGTACAATACACTACAGTACAGTAGAGTACAGTGCAGTACATGTGTATACAGTACAGTACAGTACATGTACATGTACATACAGTACAGTACAGTACAGTACATGTACATACAGTACAGTACATGTACATACAGTACAGTACAATTCAGTACAGTTCAGTACAGTATATGTACCTACAGAATTTCACCCTCACAATAGGCTCCTATATTTATGGAGAGCCCAGTTATTTGTTTGGTTTTATGCGTATTGAAAATACGGCATTGAATTATGTTGTTTTAGCAATGTCTGTCGTTAACTTACCTGATGTTACTTATGCATATGTTTTTATTTATTTCGCATTTTTCTCGTTCCTGTACAAGTAACGTTTTGTTGCACAAAACCGTGTGTGTCAGTTTGTGTGCACTGTTCAGATACTGCCTGCTGTTAGCCATTAGACCAGGTACATAAGCTGTACAATCGTCACAGCAACTCATAGATTTGAAATGCTAAAATGTTCCACCGTATGCAACAAAATTTCTAGCTCCCTTCTTCGAATTGCAAACGACACAGCAGTAGCACCACACTGTCTCTACGTACAGTACATAAGCCGTAACGTCTACAAAGCATATATTTCCTTTAGCCATTTTGTGATTTAATTATAAATGCTGGTCTCCCTACGTGTTATTGTACTTAGCTCCAGCCATCTTTCTTTCCGTACCAAGTTAATTGCTCTTCCGTGACGTAAGGTATGCATCGGTGGTTTTTGTAATTTATTGTGTTACGAAAACGTTCATGTTTTCTTGAATTCAAAGTTAATTACTCCTTATAAAAGGAAAGCTTGTGAAGCCCTGTAACACGATCGGGGTGTGCGACTGGCCTATAAAGTCTGTAAGCTAAATGGAGTGTGACATTACTGTACATCAGAAACCGTATGCATGTACTCTTTGTACTCGGATCAGGGTGCAGGCCCATCAACCGATAAACCTTTCAACCGTACGCGCTGTGACAGCTGTCTGCTTTTGTTAAGTGTTTGTTACAGAATTGTATAAGACAGTACACACAGTACTGCAGGTGGCCTTTCCTATAGTTCATATCAGTTATGAGATGGATCGATGTATAGTATTTCGGAATGTATGCTGAACGGTAAGAACAGGGTGGGTATCCTGTGTCCCTAGTCACAGCTGTACGAGTGCTGTGGCTCTTGTCTGATCGGCTGAGGAACTTAGGGGTTGCATAATTCACAGAGAGTTCGGGGCGACTGCAGACTGTAACAGGATTAACGGAGGGCGCAGTCCCCAGGGAAGGGTGCAGTCCGGGCTGTCCTTTCCAGGATGTTTCGATCACAGTGCTTCCCACAGCGGGCTGCGAGACTCAGCAAGACAGTGAGAATTGTGATAGTTCTTTAAGAAAGAGGATTGTCTTGTTCTGAGTTTTTTTGTAACAGCCGCGACAAAATGCGCCCAACCCGATTTGTATTCCGTGGGTATTTGGATCGAGCCACGGCTGTAGTTAGTGTAGCCTTGTATGGTTCTCTCAGTTTCTGGTATAGTAGCTTCAGATGAACGACCAACCCCTCTTCCCTGCACGTAAACCCTTCGAGTGAGTGATTAACACATTTCCTTCATGTTTGGGAGGTCCAGGGTTCTTATCTCGGCCAGGGATCCAACTACTTTTACGTTTCTATTTTCTCATTCTCTGCAGGCAGCATATACCGAGATCAAACAAGACAGCCAGTGTACTGTACGTATAGCGTAACACTGGGGCACGGTCATGTTAATAACTGCCGCAGTGAGAAGTCAGTAAGTATTACATATTCTAAGTGTGTGTTTGTAACCTTAAGTATGCAGCATGCAATGAGCATACACCGTATTGTCATCTGTGGCCTGCCTGCTCTGCAGTATTTTTCCACATTATCTCACAAACGGTACGATTTTCGGAAAAAAAAACGCATTGAACATGAAATGTGTGTTTTGGTTTTGTGTACAATGTAGTGGGTCCCTGTCACCACGGCATGACGCGTCCTCAGGTTGCGGATAGAGGAACTGCCTCCGATAAGGAGGGTGGCTGCGAATAAATTGAATAAGCAGTCGCGGACAGCCGACGAGGGGTGGTCCTCCAGCTTGGGGGTTGGACGAGATGCTAACAACCCCTCCCAGTAAAACACATATGTTACGAAACATTCACATGCGGGATGCTTGCTGTGGATCCCAGGATAGAGACAGGTGGCGGACGCTTGTGAGTGCGGTAATGAACCTTCGGGTTCCGTGAAATGCGGGAAATTTCTTGACTAGCTGCAAACCAGTTAGCTGCTCAAGAAGGACTGTGCACCATTGAGTAAGGAGTACAACTTCTTTCTCAAACATTTCTCATTCTAGTAATAATTAGTGAGATATCATAAATGTACAGTACAAGCGTCTTCAGGTATACCAGTGCCTGCTGTTCTTGTCAGGTTTTGACGAACCTTGAATTTCCTCAACAGATTATCGAAAAAAATTGCTAGATATCAAATTTCAAGAAAATCGGCCCATTGGATGTCGAGTTCCATGCGGACAGACAGACGGACGGACGGATATGACAGAAATAACAGTCGCTTTTCCCAGTTTTGCGAACGAGTCTAAAATGGCTGCCATCGCTTCGCAATCTGCCACCCACAGTCGTTCTGTTATTGTGTGCATTAATGTGACTGACGACAATCGCGCAATTACAACATCCTTGCTAATAACCCAGGACTCTTTCCCTGTTCCCACTCCATGTCATTCCTTCATCTCATTCGAATTTCATAACCTCTTCATTTGATAGATCATCATGAAATGCTGTACGAACCAGTCGACATTTTTACGCCCTGCAGACAGCAGTAAACAACACAACAGCCCTGATACTGGCTGTTCCTCCCTCTCAGCACTCGGCTGCTGAATTCTGTTGCCCAATTGAACCTTGTGCCGTGTAGCGGTCGGTACCAGCAGCAGGACTTGCAGACGATATTGCCTGCAGGATCCGTATGTTTGTCTCTCCGTCTAAACGGATCTGGCTGCAGTGTCTGGCGGTACAAAGTCGCTGCACCATAGCTTGTGATGTTAGGAGCAGCGGGCTGGCTGCACTTGTTACAAACAAACTAGTGAAGGTCTTGCAATAATAATATGAAGTGCCTTCAGCAATGACAAAAAGCAGGAAAGTTTATATTTAATAAAATGCAAACAATTTTTAGAAGTATCAGAGGCATTCGGTGATTGGCGGGTGGCTCATTCCATACATCACGAAAGTCATTAAACTCATTTAATAAAAGACGGAGTTTCCCTGGACTGACAGTGATCTGCACAGTGGCAGGAGAGTGGTGAAGACGACTCGCCAACTCCCGAAAGGGCGAAACAGTGCTATTAAAAATGGTTGATTACTAAAGGCTGAAATCCAGTACTCCACAAAATAACTAATTTCGATCGATTAGTCTGTAAATTACCTAGTTGAAATGTAGAAACAAAATCATACCTTTTTCCAAAATGTTTAGCTGTTATGTGGAACAGCTGAATGTTGTCAAATAGTGTGCGTGTGGGTGTGTGTGTGTGTGTGTATGTGTGTGCGTGCGTGCGTGCGCGCGTGTATAGAGAGTTTTTTTTTCACGGACTGCGTTCCTTAGAGCGGACGACATCTTTGCTGTGTACATGGCCCAGTTGTTCCGTGCGGACGGACTTATGGGCAAACTGGACGAAGCTAGCAGCCGCTTTTAGACACTTCGCGTAAACGCCAAAAGAATCTGCGTACTGTAGCGCAGACTGGTGACTTAGTGACGGAAATATCCCACGGTAATAATAGATTCAGTTTAATTCGTTCATTCATTCGCATAGAAATAATTCAGTCTGTTAAACTTTTGTTTAAATATAAAGTCGTAATTACGACGGCAATTAGTCTGCTTTTATAAGACGTGAAATGTAGATGTTGGTATGCCTGTTCCGCGATTGGTAGGCCTAACAACATAGAAGGTTCAGCATTCTCTGTTGGCAGTCAGCGTACGAGACTCGCTTGTTGTTGTTGACAGTCGATGTAAAAGACTCTCCCTTTGTTGTTGACAGTCGATGTAAAAGACTCTCCCTTTGTTGTTGACAGTCGATGTAAAAGACTCTCCCTTTGTTGTTGACAGTCGATGTAAAAGACTCTCCTGCTGCATGTGTCATTATCAAGCAGTGCGTGTGTCCATATCGAGCTGCAGTCAAACTGTGGTAATTTCAATACAAATTATGTTGATCTTGTTGGTTATAACATAAAACATATGAAATGAACGTGTTAGTTAATAAACATCTTACTCTGCTACAGTCTGCCGTGTTGTGCGCTGTATACGGCGCTCTTTGTTGTACGACTGCCACTCAGGCCGATAGTATTGGAAAAGACGTCTAAGAGAGACCATTTGACGTGAATCAGACTACAGTTGCCGTAAATCTGCTGTGTCTGAACTCCGTGGTGCTGCTCTTTCTGCTGTTAGAGCATTTGAAGACATACAAATCAGGGAGCGTAGGGTGGGTTGACCATTTGGGTGCCCGTTAATGGCCCCTGTCACTTTGGCGGGAAGAAGTGTTAAGTAGAAGACAGACGGAGATGTGAGCATCACATTCAAATTGCTTTTAAAGAAAAAGGTTTGGTGTAGATTAGATTCAGGCGGCTTGGGATGGCACCGGATCGTTCTGTTTGCTACGTGCTTTCAGGAAGCGCCGTGTGGTGGCCCCTGCAATTCAGATAATCAACCTGTCTTACTGCGGACTTACTGTCACTGTAAGTCACTGTCTCTGTATGAGTCGTCTTAAAATGTCACTCACTTCACCGTATACAGAGTTAGGCAATCTGTCGAGTTAGTAGCGCCGTCACGTCCTGCAGTGCATTACTGGAACTGTGGACAGACTGCCAGACGGCCGGCATTACAGTCGTATTGGCAGCAGTAACAATATTTGACATTTTGGACTTACGCCGCGCTGTAGATGACGTCATCGCTTTTCTTTGTTGTTGCGCAGCCTGTGTTTGTCGCTGTTTACCGACGTTTCAGGACACCCCGTCGGTCCCACCCTCAAGCTTCAAGCAGTCTGTCCCAAAAATTCCGTAAATAGCTACCAAAGTACCCAGCTTAAAACCATATAGCAAAAACGTCAGCAATAATATGTGTTGGGTTTGGTCCGTCCTTTTTGCCTTGGGTCTGTCCCGGTGGTAATCCGTCTGCTGTATTTCTCGGATCACTTCTGCTTTCTCCTGTCGTTGTTACCACCAGCGCCGATGGGCAGTAGGCACATTAAATGCCACATTTCTACAGGTACATGGTCGTGCCAACCACAGAAAAATAAAATATAAACCACATGTTTGGCGAGAGGATATAAAGTTACTTGCACTGATAAGTGTGGCTGGTGAGTGTCAGTGTGAGCCTCATGTGAAGACAGCAGTGAGAACTGGCGGTTCATTGAAGGTGAGGGATGAGTTGCGGCAGCGGTTGAGCATCTGGCAACTGTCTGCCCTGTTGGCTTTGTAGTGTGGGCCTAGGTAGGGCGTCGTGTGTCCGCAGTGCATGTCAGTCTTTTGAGGTCTGTAATGTTCTTTAACCACTTTAAAAATGAGTTTAGGGATTGACCCAACATCCTGAGTCACAGGGTACCTCCACCCACTATTTGGTTTTGTCATTTCACTGTCCAAATAAGTACGAAATCATTATAAATATCTGATGTTGGTGTTGCTTAAATACGTGACTCGAGGGGGGGGGGCTCGAAACCAACATTTTAAGCTTGTGACGCAATGAAAGATGCAGATTCATGTATTAATATTAGTACAGCGAGCTAACTCGGGTGACAGAATTGTGAGATACAGCAATAAACATAAGAAGTTGGCGAGTCATTGGAGCGTAGAAACAGTAAAATGTTTAATCACCAGAGACTTACAGATCTGAAACTTTAAAGTATTTTGCCCTGCGCAGTGGTGGATGTTATGAATCTGCCATTTTGTGTAGGCTGTCAGTGCTCTTAAATTGTTGCAAGTCTGTCGTCAAATAAAGCGGCTCGCGAAAACGGGCGAGGCTGGATATATTGCAGGGCGTTTGAGCGCCTACCGTACTAATTGTCATAGCAGATGCAATTTTAATGGGAAATCGTCTTTTGCACAGTTTGAATGGAATGGTAGGATCTGAGGGACATGACTGAATCCTGGGTCTTAGGTTAGTTGTGGTAGGATCTGAGGGGACGTGACTGAATCCTGGGTCTTAGGATAGTTGTGGTAGGATCTGAGGGGACGTGACTGAATCCTGGGTCTTAGGATAGTTGTAGGATCTGAGGGGACGTGACTGAATCCTGGATCTTAGGATAGTTGTGGTAGGATCTGAGGGGATGTGACTGAATCTTGGGTCTTAGGATAGTTGTGGTAGGATCTGAGGGGACATGACTGAATCCTGGATCTTAGGATAGTTGTGGTAGGATCTGAGGGGACGTGACTGAATCCTGGGTCTTAGAATAGTTGTGGTAGGATCTTAGGGACGTGACTGAATCTTGGGTCTTAGGATAGTTGTGGTAGGATCTGAGGGA
>Ga0123353_10019295_pt1 | contig 10123 bp, 12 predicted proteins | sample TergutLab28metaG_3_FD_92763 | JGI IMG/M metagenome (GOLD analysis project Ga0123353, IMG submission 92763) | Labiotermes labralis P3 segment gut microbial communities from Petit-Saut dam, French Guiana - Lab288 P3 | ecosystem: Host-associated > Arthropoda: Insects > Digestive system > Gut ...
ACAAAAAGCTCTCTTATTGTACGGGATATCGATATTCTTAAAGAGATTAAGTCCCATTCGCCTGTTATCATAAAAATAACTATTACAGCAGCAGATGATAGCTTAAGCAGCAAAATTGAACCTCATGCGTCTCTTTCAAGCGAGCGTTTTGAATCTTTAAAAAAACTTTCTGAAAATGGCATATATTGCGGAGTTTTAATGATGCCTATTCTCCCATTTATAAATGATACAAAAGAAAATATTGTTAATATAATAAAAAAAGCAGGAGATTGCGGAGTCCGTTTTATATATCCTGCGATTGGAATGACACTTAGAAGCGGAAACCGGGAATATTTTTATTCAAAAATCGAGCAACTTTTTCCGGGTCTTAAACAAAAATATATGAAACAATTCGGAAATCAATATTATTGCGCATCTCCGGACAATAATGAGCTTTTTGGAATATTTAAAGAAGAATGCAGCAAATATCGCATAATTTATAAAATGAAAGAAATTATAAAGGATTACAAAGAAAAATATTCTTTAAAACAGCTTTCTTTATTTGCCAACGAGTGAATAGCTGGAATTGTTATTACTGTATTGTTTTTTTTATATATATCTGTTTTTATGTCGATAATTAAAAATAAAGTTAATACATATTTTTGCTATTATAGGTTTTTATTAAGAATTTACCTTTATAATTTTATAAACGAGGTTTTATTATGAAATTGAGTTTCCGAATACCACTTTTAATTGGAGCTGTTGTATTGATATCATCTGCAAGCATTGGCTTAATAGCATTGCAAATAGGTTCTACTACTTTAGAGAAAACTATTCTCGATGGGATGGGAGATAAAAATAAGTCAAATTCTGAATTATTGAGCGCTACATTAAAAGGACGGCTTGATGTACTCTATGAAATTGCAAACCGCGCCAGAACCCGAACTATGGACTGGCCGGTTATCCAGCCAACTCTGGTCCCTGATGTAGCTCGTATCGACAGTCTTGAGATGGGAATAGTATACCCGGATGGCACTGCCCATTATGTACATGATAACACAGTTACCAACCTGGGAGACAGGGATTACGTTAAACAGGCTTTTTCCGGAAAAAATGCGGTTTCCGATGTGCTTATAAGTCGCGCTACAGGTTTGCCGGTAGTTATGTTTGCAGCGCCGGTTTTCCAGAGCGATAAACAAGGAGCGCCAGTCATTGGTGTATTGTTTGCCCGCAAGGATTGCGGCAGGGCTATTTCTGATTTAGTAGTTAATTTAAAAAGCAGTATGCCTAGCGGATACAGTTATTTGATAAATCAGGAAGGAAATATCATTGCGCACCATAACCTGGAATTGGTAAAAGGGCAATTCAACCCCATAAAAGAAGCGGAAAAAGACCTTTCTTTGAAACCATGGGGCGATCTAATCGCAAAAGCATTAAAGGAAAAAAGAGGAATTTCCAGATATACATACGAAGGGAAAAATCTGCTCTGTCACTATACGGAAGTTCCGGGGCATTCATGGCTGCTTTTTAGCACAATAGAAAGGAAAGATGTGGATAACCAGCTTATACGTATGCGTTTTATTGTTTTTTTAGTAGGAGCAATCTTTATAGTTATCGCTCTTATTGTCGCATTTTTCATCGGAAGGTCAATTGCCAAACCTGTTATTAGCATAGCAGGAACTATGGAGGATATTGGAAAAGGAGACCTTACTAAACGCATAAATCTGTTTTCAAAAGATGAGATTGGTGATTTGTCCCGTAGATTTAATTTAACACTTGAAAATATCAAAAACCTTGTTTTAAGTATAAAAAAAGAGGCTGGAATATTATCCGGAGTAGGCGAAGACCTTGCAAGCAACATGAGCCAAACCGCTGCTGCTGTAAATGAAATAACTGCCAATATCCAGAGCATAAAAGGCCGTGTTATTAACCAGAGCGCCAGTGTAAGCGAGACCAATGCGACTATGGAACAGGTTGTTGCAAATATTAATAAACTAAACGGACATGTAGAAAAACAGAGTGATAATATATCTCAGGCATCATCTGCTATTGAACAAATGGTAGCTAATACCCGTTCTGTTACCGACACGCTAGTTAAAAACACCGGGAATGTAAAAGCGCTTACAGACGCCTCGGAAGTGGGACGCACCGGATTAAATGGGGTAGCGGAAGATATTCAGGAAATAGCCAGGGAATCCGAGGGCTTATTGGAGATTAACTCGGTAATGGAGAACATCGCAAGCCAGACCAATTTACTTTCAATGAACGCCTCCATAGAGGCTGCCCATGCAGGCGAGGCTGGCAAAGGTTTTGCTGTAGTTGCCGATGAAATACGAAAACTTGCAGAGAATTCAGCAGAACAGTCAAAGACCATTGGCACAGTACTTAAAAAGATAAAAGAATCAATAGAAAAGATAACCCATTCAACTGAAAATGTACTTAATAAGTTCGAGGCAATTGACTCAAGCGTAAAAACTGTAGTGGAACAGGAAGATAGCATACGTAGCGCTATGGAAGAACAAGGAGAAGGCAGCAAGCAAATCCTTGAGGGTGTGAGCAATGTAAACGAGATAACCAGACAGGTAAAGAGCAGCTCCGGTGAAATGCTTATTGGTGCAAAAGAGGTAATACAGGAAGGTGCGAATCTTGAAAAAGTTACGCAGGAAATTACTTACGGCATGAACGAAATGGCAACAGGTGCTGACCAGATCAATGTTTCTGTAAACCATGTAAACGAGATAAGCGGCAAAAACAGAAACGCAATTGGCTCTTTGATAAATGAAGTTTCGCGGTTTAAGATTGATTAGAGTTTTTATATAATTTTAGTGTTTATTCCTACTGCTGGTTTAATAAAGCCTTTGATAAAGCCTTTGGCTCTATTAAGCCAGTATATTTAATCCATTCCATGTCAGAATTAACAAAAATATGCATCATAGGCGAGTATCGGGCAATATTTCGGCTCTAGGACTCCCATCACATAATTATAGATAAAATAACAGGATATAGCTGAAAAAAGCGAAAAACAGGACAAAAAAGGCTCTCCTGTATAAGAAAAAGCCTCCAAAATAAGGCATTTTGGCATTTTTCTTTGATTTTTTTAATATCCAATCTTATATTCCAATATATTATTGACCAGTATTAATAATTATGGTATATCAGTATATTGAAATCAAATATTATGGTGGGAAAAATGTACGCACTTGTAGAAATCAAAGGTAGACAATATAAAGCAGAAAAAGGATCACAGCTTAAAATTGACAGAATTGAGGCTGAAAAAGGCAATACAATAGAATTTGATAAAGTATTAATGCTTAATGATGATAAGGATATTAAATTTGGTTCTCCTTATCTTGATGGTATTAAAATAGCTGCAACAGTAGAAGATCAAATGAAAGATGAAAAAATTGTTGTCTATAAATACAAAAAAAGAAAAAACTTTGCAAGAACAAAAGGGCATAGACAGCAATATACTATTGTTAAAGTAAATGATATTACAGGTGTCTGAAGCTGCATACTAACATGGAGGCATCGGGGATTTGTCCCCAAATTTTGAAAATAAATCTATGCCTTAATTCAAATAATATAATCAAGTATGTAACTGCAGAAGGGCATGCAGGAGAATCTCCTGCTGGAGAAAATATTATTTGCGCAGCTGTATCGGTTCTTATAAGGTCTGCTTACCGTACAATAGTAAAAAACAGCAAAGTAGAAGCCTGTATTACTGCAAAAAATGAAGGAAGCCTTTATTTTAGGATTATACAGTATGAAGATAGCCAGATTGAATGGTTAAAAGGGATAACCGATTATCTTGTAACAGGTATAAAAGATATTGAAACAGAATCACCAAATTCTGTAAAAATTATTGTTACTGTTGAATTTTAGTTATATTAAAACGTATAACTGGTAACTTAAATAGGAGTTATTAAATGGCACATAAAAAAGGTGGCGGAAGCTGTAAAAATGGAAGAGATTCCAATTCCAAGAGACTTGGAGTTAAAAGATTTGGCGGAGAATTTGTTACAGCAGGAACAATTATTGTAAGACAACGCGGCACTAAATATCATCCTGGTCTTAATACAGGTCTTGGAACAGACCACACTATTTTTGCCAAAGAAAATGGGAAAATAGTATTTCAGTTAAAAAAAGGCAGAAAATTTATTGCTATAGAGACAGAATAACAGGAGCGCCGTGAACGGTTTTGTTGACGAAACAATATTAGATGTCAATTCCGGAAAAGGCGGTCGTGGGGCTGTATCTTTTAGAAGAGAAAAATATGTTCCCAAAGGCGGTCCTGACGGCGGGGATGGCGGAAAAGGTGGAGATGTTGTTTTTAAGGTAAAAAATAACCTAAAAACACTTTCGGATCTCAGGTATAAAAAAACCTTTAATGCTGAAAACGGAAGATCCGGAGAAGGGTGCAGAAGGCACGGAAAAGATGGTCAGGATGAGGTAATTGAAGTTCCTCCCGGAACTATTATAAAAAATCCCGATACAAATGAAATAATCAAAGATCTTGCAGAATTTTCAAATAACGAAGAATGGGTTTTTCTTAAAGGCGGAAAAGGCGGTATGGGAAATTCCCATTTTGCAACTTCTGTAAAACAAGCGCCAAGATATGCCCAGCCTGGGCTTCCGGGTATATCAAGAACAATAAAAGTTGAACTAAGTATAATCGCTGATATTGGTTTTGTCGGATTTCCCAATGCCGGCAAGTCAAGTCTTCTAAATAGATTAACAAACGCAAATCCTAAAATTGCAAGTTATCCATTTACTACAAAAATACCAAATCTTGGCGTATATAGAATTGGCTACAATGATATTATACTTGCCGACATACCGGGAATTATAGAAGGGGCGTCAAAAGGGGCAGGTTTGGGAATAAAATTTCTCAAACATATTAACAGGACAAACGGACTCCTGTTTCTTATTGACCTTTCCAGTGAAAATTTTTTAGAGAGTTTTGATATACTTTTAAATGAACTTAATACTTTTTCAACTGAGCTTGTTTCAAAAAAGCGGGTTATTTTAGGTACAAAAACCGATATCGAAGGAACAGAAGAATCACTAAAGTTACTGGAAGAAAAATATCCTGATGAAAAAATATATGGAATATCTGTTTTTTCAGGACAAGGATTGGAAAATATAAACAAAATCTTTTATTCGTTAATAGATGAAACCAAATGAAAATAGCTGTTTTTGGCGGTAGTTTTAATCCGCTTCATATAGGACATCTTTTTATAGGCGAGGCAGTACGGACAGAACTTGGATATGAAAAAATAATATTTGTTCCTTCAAATATTTCATCCCATAAAGAAGATTTTTCCGGGATCGCCTCTTCTGCAAGGCTGGAAATGCTCGAAGAGTCTTTAAAAGAATACGATGATTTTATTGTTGATCCATCAGATATAGAGCGGGGCGGAGTATCATATTCAATTGATACAATAAACCATATTTACAAAAATTACAGTTTTGACGGGAAACCTGGTTTTATTATTGGAGATGATCTTCTAAAAGATTTTAATACATGGAAAACAGCAGATAAACTAAAGGAATTAATTGATCTTATTGTTGTAAGAAGAATATCAGATGAAAAGCTGGACTCAAATCTTCCTAACTACTATATTAGAAATACAATAATGCCCATATCTTCTACAGAGATACGAAATAGAGTAAAACAAGGAAAGACAATAAAACATCTGGTACCTGAAAATGTAAGGTTAAAAATTATTAAAAATGGATATTACAAATAACTTAATAATAGAAATTGATAATTATCTAAAACAGAATCTTTTGGAAAAAAGATATAAACATACAATATCTACAGCGCTTACTGCAAAGAAACTTTGTAAAGTATTTAATATGGACCGTAAAAAAGGGTATGTTGCTGGACTTCTGCATGATATTGCAAGAGATTTTGATGTTGAAGATTTGTTTAAAACAGTTTCCAAAGATGGCAAAAGTATAGATCCCGAAGAAAAGGAAGAACCTGAATTGCTTCACGGAAGAGCCGGAGCTGTAATAGCAAAAGAATTATTTAATATCGATGACAAAGAAATAATTGAAGCAATTCAGCTTCATACTACAGGAAGCATTGGAATGGGAGATCTTGCAAAAATTATTTTTATCGCAGATTATATTGAACCCAGAAGAAAATATATTACTAACAAATATGTTAAAAATCTTTTTGGCAGGCCACTTAATGAAATGCTTGAAATAGTGTTAAAATCTGTAATTGATTATCTTGCAAAGAAAGAGAAAAAAATTTCAGAAAAAACGTTACAGCTTTTAGAGGAGTTTGAAAATGAGAGGAAAAAATAAAGTAATTGACAGAAATGTCATATTTTTGTCCCTGATTTTCATTATTCTTGTATTTACGGGTATTTTTATTTTCAGACAGTTCCGTTCAGATGCATTTATGCTAAGAATGGATAAGAGTGAATATATAACTGTAAGTTTTAATGTAGGAAAAGGGAACACTCTGTTTTTTTCGGAATTGCTTATATTTAGCCCGGATACATATAAAGCCGCGATTTTTAATATACCTTCGAATTACAGAACTGTTATTGAATCCATATCAAAAATAGACAGGCTGGATGTTCTTTTTGATTTTAAAAAACCTGAAAAATTTGTTAAGAGGATCGAATCTATTGCAACTATCCCTGTTGATTTTTATATCAATATTGATCCTGATAATCTTATAAAAATTGTTGATCTATTGTCCGGTCTTGAACTATTTATAGCGAATCCTTTTGAAATAATAAATGATGATGAAATAATATTACTCCCTTCGGGCAGCAATGTTCTGGATGGTGAAAAAGCATTGTTATTTCTGTCTGTAGAGTCTTCAAATGAAAATGATGCAGATCTTATTGGAAGGTGGCATAAATTTCTTCAGGCTTTTATAAAAAAGACAGCAGATCAATCGCTATATCTTGAAAATAGTGATTTCTTTAATAAATTTTATTCGCTTTTTTCAACAGATATGAATAAAGAATCATTTAAATCATTTATTACAGTACTAAAGAAAATTAATACAGAAAGGATGATTCTCCAGCGAATTTTGGGAGACAGAAAAAAAATTGATGATCAGATTCTTCTTTTTCCCTATTATGACGGAAACCTGCTTGTAGAAACAATAAAACAGACATTGCTTTCAATTAAAAATGAAGATGTAATAAGCGATGAAGAGATAAATATTAAAATTGAAATATTAAATGGCACAAATATTCCGGGACTGGCTGCAAGGACTGCCCACTTTTTTACAAACCTTGGATTTGATGTTGTATCAACAAAAAATGCAGAAAGAAATGACTATGAAAAAACAGTAGTTATTGTAAAAGGGATTAATTCTTCATCTGCTAATAAAATTGCAGGTATAATAAGATGTACCAATATTGAATCGAGTATTGAGAAGCCAGCTATTGCTATTGCAGGAGAAGATAATACACTTTTTAGTGCTACTAATCAGATAGATGTAACAGTAATTTTAGGGAAGGATTTTGATGGAAGATATTGCAAATAGAGAAGAGAAAGTTATAAAAGTCGCTGAATTTATAGATGAACTTAAAGGAATTGATACAGTTGTTCTTGATCTGACCTCTTATAATGGGTGGACAGATTATTTTATTATTACGACTGCAAACAGTGTTACACATCTTAAGGGAATGTATAATAATATCCTGGAGATTTTTGATAAATTATCTATTGAACCATTTTTTCGCCATAAAAAAATTGACAATGAAAACTGGGTTTTAATAGATTGCGGTTATTTTGTTGTTCATTTAATGGACAAAGAACACAGGGAATTTTACGACCTTGAGAAACTCTGGTTTAACGGGAAGAGCCTTTTTCCTCATTAAAATCATTATAATTTAAATTATCATTTGGCTCAAAATCTTTATATTCTTCATCAAGAATATCATTCTCTAAATCAGATTCAGTATCATCTAAAGATATGTCGCTCTCTTCTTCGGACTCATCATCAGGAAATTCATCACTAAAATTATTTGAAAAATCATCAAAACCATTGGAAAAGTCATCGAAGTTATCATCAAAAATATCATCATTTTCGCTGATATTATTAAAATCATCAGGTTTTTCATTAGAATCATTATTTGTATTTTTTTCTTTTTTGGAGGTACCTTTGCTATTTTTCTGACCCATAAAAAATCCTTGTTTAATCGTTAGATTATAGCATTAACATAGATTTTTGTAACAAAAATATTAAGTTATTAATTAAATTATTTGATTTTTCTCTATAATAACATATCATATATATTGTATACTGATTATATTTTGTTAATAATTACTATACAAATGAAGATGGTGTGATGCTTGAAACTTTAAGTACAATTTCATATGCAAAAATTAACTTACACCTTGATGTAGGTAATAAAAGAGAGGATGGTTTTCATGAAATTTATTCTTTCTTTAAGACTATATCGTTGTATGATGAGATACAGGTATCTATCGATAAAGATATAAATAAAAAACTTATAGAAATTGAAGGTAATTTTTCCTGTAGCAATGAAAATAATCTTATTTACAAAGCAGCTACAAAATTCATGGAAAAATTAGCTTCTTGTTTTTTTGTAAAGTTTAGTGTTAATAAAATGATTCCTGAAGGAGGTGGCCTTGGGGGAGGCTCAAGTAATGCGGCAGCTGTACTTAAGGCGCTAAATACCCATTTTAATAATTTTTTTAGTAAAAATGATCTTAAAAATATTGCTTCTTTAATTGGCAGCGATATCCCTTTTTTTCTTGAAGAATCTACAATAGCTCTTGTCACAGGTAGGGGAGATGTTGTAGAACCTATTTCTATTACTATGCCTGAATATAAGTTGCTACTTGTTTATCCGGGCTTTAAAATAGAAACAGCTAAAGCATATTCATGGCTTGATAATGATAGGGGAAATAATAAGCATAATATAGAAAAAATAGATAATTCTATGCTTTTACAGGGTCCATCACAATGGAAGTTTTCAAATTCTTTTTCAAAACCCCTTGCAAAACGTTTTGAAATATATGATAGAATATTTTTAGTTTTTAATGAGAATAGAGCTGATTTTTACAATATTACCGGAAGTGGTTCTATTGTTTATGGTGTTTTCACAGATAAAGGAGATCTTGATAGAGCTTACAGCGATATTAAAAGGTTTTGTACTGATATCTGGATAACAAATATATTGGCATAGGGTCTTGCAATAATGTAGATACATTGTTACAAGGTAACATTAAAGCCCGCATTTTAAGCCTATAGGGCGAAAAAATGCATATCCAGCCACAAAAGTTGTTTGGACCAGGCAGATGGAGCAAACTTTGAGGCTGGGCATTGGCTAGCAAATCTAGCTAAGCTATTTTTGCTTTTAATTATTAAAATATGTAGGGATGATTATGGAAATTACAGATGTAAGAATTAGAAAAGTTGATGGCGGTGGAAAATTAAAAGCGTATGTGACAGTTACTTTTGACAACTGTTTTGTAGTTCACAATTTGAAGGTTATAGATGGACAAGAAGGCTCTTTTATTGCCATGCCAAGCAGAAAAACAAAAACAGGAGAATATAAAGATGTTGCTCATCCAATAACTCCTGATTTTAGATCGCATCTTCAAGAGAAGATATTACAGGAGTTTGCCAAGCAGGGAAATGTAGAGAATTCATAAAAAATATATTTCAAAACCTCTCACAAAGGCGCTAATGCATAATGGGGATTGAAATTTTGCTCCTTTGTGTTGATGTGAGTCTGTACTGGTGTAATCCGGTGAAAAAACTCGAAATCCGGGCTAATAATCTCATCAGACCTATAGAAGAAAAATAAATAATAATATATCATAGGCTGCAGATTGGGGCGTCGGCAAGTGGTAAGCCAACGGGTTTTGGTTCCGTCATTCGTAGGTTCGAATCCTTCCGCCCCAGAAAATAATTCAGGTAAATCCTGTTAAAAATAATTATATGTATACTATATTGTAAGGAGAATTTGGATGGAAGCTAATACTTTGGCTGTTGAAACAAGAACTATTCTTAAAAAAGGAACTACTAAAACCGCCAGAAAAAATAAAAATATTCCTGCAGTTGTTTATGGTCGTAATACACCAAAACACATTTTAGTAAACGAAAGAGAATTTGAAAAAAAATTCCATAAAG
>Ga0123353_10019296_pt1 | contig 10122 bp, 10 predicted proteins | sample TergutLab28metaG_3_FD_92763 | JGI IMG/M metagenome (GOLD analysis project Ga0123353, IMG submission 92763) | Labiotermes labralis P3 segment gut microbial communities from Petit-Saut dam, French Guiana - Lab288 P3 | ecosystem: Host-associated > Arthropoda: Insects > Digestive system > Gut ...
ATTCGCCTTGATTCCAATCGGCGAACACCGCGCCGATTTCCGGCGCGCTCATGCCGAGCCCCTTGCGCATTAAGTCGTACGCCTCGCAGATAAGCTCCATGTCCCCGTATTCGATGCCGTTATGCACCATCTTGACAAAATGGCCCGCGCCGCCTTCCCCTACCCAGCCGCAGCAGGGCGCGGTTCCGGCTTTCGCCGCTATCGCCGTAAATATGGGTTTAACCTCTTCCCACGCTTTCTTGGATCCGCCGGGCATAATCGACGGGCCTTTCAACGCGCCCTCCTCGCCGCCGGAAACGCCGGTACCGATGTAGAGCAAGCCCTTAGCCTCAACATACGCGACCCTGCGCGCGGTATCGTTGAAATTGGAATTGCCGCCGTCTATAATAATATCGCCCGCTTCAAGCAGCGGTATCAGCGCGTCGATCATCTCGTCGACAGGCTTTCCCGCCTTAATCATAAGCATAACCTTGCGCGGCTTTTTTAATAGGGAAACCAGCTCAAAAAGGCTGTACGCGCCGGCAATATTTTTACCGCTCGCGCGCCCCTTTAAAAATTCGGTAACCTTATCCGCGGTACGGTTGTATACCGCCGCAGAAAAGCCCTTGCTTTCCAAGTTCAAAACGAGGTTCTCCCCCATAACCGCCAATCCTATCAATCCGATATCCGCTTGCATAAGCCTGAATTCTCCTTTTTTGCGCGCCGCGTAAAATTATAGCCGTTTTCGTTTTTATAGTCAATCAGTTTACAAATGGAACGGATGTTGAGTAGATTTTTGAGCAAAATCTCGTTTTCTTTTGATTGGAGCGTACTAGCGGTACGTGCAAAGCGAAAAAAACGGGATTTCGCCAAAAAGATGCCAAAAGACGTTCCATTTGTAAACTGATTGACTATAAGCGGCTGTGCTTAGCGCAATGCCCTTATGATAAACAAATTTTTTTGTCCTGTCAATCTAATTGACGCATTTTATTTTGGGAACAATAAAGTTCTCGGCTTTTAAGAGCCTGCGCATAAAAACGGCCGTCCGCGACACGAAAATCGTCATTCTACCGTCGGTAGAGCCAAAATAAAGCCATTCTACTATTAAGCTCTACAACTTTCTACCCTATATACTGAAAATTGTTAAGAATTTCGCGTGATTTTTTTAACGCTTACTGTATAATTAAAATATCTAATTATTTTTAATTTAATGATTATGGAAATTATTCTGCGCCAACCGAATCCCGAAAGCAACCGGCTTATCCCTATTTTCTTTGCCGTAGACGACAACTACGCGCCGCTTTTACACGTCGCGCTGGAATCTATCGTCAGCCAAGCGTCCAAAGCGTACCGGTACCACGTTCATATTCTGTGCGAGAATTTGTCGGCTTGGAATCAAGAGAGTTTCCTAAAATACGGCAAGGAAAATTTCTGCGTATATATTACCGACATGGCCGCCCGCATCGCCGGCCGCGCGAAGCTGATGCATACGCGGGACTACTATTCCAAAACGACCTATTTCCGCGTTTATATTCCGGAAATGTTCCCCGAGTACGACAAGGCGCTGTATTTAGATTGCGACATCGCTTTAAACGCGGACGTCTCGGAGCTCTATAATTTTGAAATCGGAGACGCGTATGTTGGCGGCGTTACGTGCGAAGCGGTGGACACCACGCCGACGTTTACCGAATACGCCGAGGCCTACTTAGGGTTCCGTCTCCCCAAGTATTTTAACGCGGGCGTTTTGGTGATGAACTTAGAGGCTTTGCGGAAAATCAACTTCAGCCGGCGTTTTTTTGACATCATGGAAAAAATCAAGTTCGAGGTTGCGCAAGACCAGGACTATTTGAATGTGCTTTGTAAGGATAACGTCGTTTTCCTGCCCAAGGCTTGGAACAAAATTCCGCGCCCCTCGAGTACGGACAAACTGGCGGACTTAAAACTGGTGCATTATAACCTTGCGTTCCGGCCGTGGCGTTACGACGGCGTGCTATACGGCGAATTGTTTTGGAAGCACGCCAAAAAAACGCCCGTTTACGAGCAGCTGTTAGACATGAAGCGCAGTTTTTCCGAGCAGGACGCGGCGCGCGACCGCCAATGGATGACGAACCTTCTTAACATGGCGCGCGAACAGGCGGAACGCAGGGACACGTTTTACAGCAAGCTGTTAAGCGGCCAGATTGTGTTGATGGGGTAAATACAAATTACAAATCGCAAATTACAAACTACCAATACAGGAAAAATCGAACGCGCCGCGGATCGCGTCGCGGCGTTGCAAAAAATCGCGGAATACGAGCAAAAAGGGCTCTTTGACCGTGACGTCGAAGAGGATCCGCCTTGGAAACCGCTCAATCCCGACAACATCGATTTTTTAAAAAGGAACCCGTTCAATAAGCTCAAATCCCATATCGCGACATTTTGCGGGTGGCGTTTTTTTGAAGGCACGCTGCGGAAAAAACAATGGATTTATATGGGCTGTACGGGCTTAGAAAATCTGGAAGGCTTTCAGGGCGGCGCGATGGTGACGTGCAACCACTTTAACCGTGTCGATAATTACGCGGTGTATTTGGCGTTGCGCGGGCATTTTAAAAAATACCGCCTTCATAAAATCGTGCGCGAGGGGAATTATTCGTTTCCCGGGCTTGTCGGTTTTCTCCTGCGGAACGGCGACACGGTTCCGATCGGAGAGGGCTTCAACATCATGTCGAAAGCCCAAAAGGCCGTCGGCGAACTGCTTAAAAGGGGCAAAAAAATCTTAATTTACCCGGAGCAAGCGATGTGGTGGAATTACCGAAAGCCCCGCCCGCTCAAAAAGGGCGCGTTTTTATTCGCCGCAAGATCCGGCGCGCCCGTCATCCCGTGCTTTATTACGCTCAAAGACAGCGCGCTCACCGGCGCCGACGGCTTCCCCGTGCAGGAATATACCGTGCATATTCTGCCGCTTCTATACCCCGACAAAAATTTGACGGCGGGCGAGAATTGCGCGCGCATGAAAGAACAAAATTTCGCGCTGTGGAAGGCCTGCTACGAACAAGTCTACGGCGTGGAATTATGAATAAACCAGCAGGCACGTTGCCGACGCGGCGATTCCTTTACCGCTCCCGACAATGCCCAAGCCCTCGGCGGTTGTTGCCGATATGTTGACTTGATTCGGCTGAATGGAGAGCGCAGACGCTATGGATCTGCAAATATTGGGGATAAACGGGGAGAGCTTCGGTTTTTCCGCCATGACAACCGCCGAGACATTGCCGACCGAGAAAAATCTATCCGCAACCATTTTACTTACCTTTCGCAATAGCTCCGTGCTGTCCGCGCCCTGAAAGGCGGGGTCGGTATCGGGGAACAACACGCCGATATCGGGCAGCCCCGCCGCCGATAAAAGAGCGTCCATGGTTGCGTGGGCGAGCACGTCCGCGTCCGAATGCCCTAAAAGCCCCTTTTCATACGGGATTTTTACGCCGCCCAACATAAGGGGGCGGCCGCTTACCAACGGATGTACGTCGAATCCCGCGCCGATTTTTGAATTTAGCGCTAAGGGGCGCAAAAAATCCTGCTCCGTCGTAAGCTTAATATTGCGATAATCGCCCAACACAATGCGCGGGGTATAACCCGCTTTTTGATATACCTCGGAATCGTCGGTGCAGTCTTCCGTTACCCGCGCGTACGCGTCCGCGATTTGCGGGAATTGAAACGTTTGCGGCGTTTGCATATGGAATAACCGGGAGCGCGGCAGGGTGCGCTCCACGATACCATTGTTTACTATCTTAATGGTGTCAATCGCGGGAACCGCCGCAATCCCGCTGCCGAAATTGAGCGCGGATTCAATCGTTTTATTGATAAGATCGGGCGTAACGAACGGGCGCGCGCCGTCGTGAATCGCTACGATGTCGCAGCTTTTTATCGCCTCTAGCCCTTTGCGTACGGATTCGCCGCGCGTCGCGCCGCCCAAAACTACGGCAACGCGCTTATAGCTCATCGTCAACTCCCGAACCGCGTCGATATCCGCCTCCGCCGCCGTCACCGTCACCGCCTTACAGCACGACTCCGAAAACGCGTCCAGCGCCGTCTCTAAAACGGTTTTTCTGCCGACGTAATGCAGAACCTTATTATACCCTAAACCCGCCCTGGTTCCCGCGCCCGCGCAAAGAACCAGCCCGTGAATTTTGGGCTTTTTTAATATTTTATCCATAATTTTCTACTTTTCATTTTTTTCATTAGACTTCATATCTTATCTAAGCGCAGGTTTGACGCCTTCAATTATCTCACCGTCAAAATCCTTCCTTATTTCCGCCAAGAGCTTTTCGTCGAGTGTTAGGGAAACGGCGTTAATATTAAGATTTGAGTTACAGAATTGTACATACACATCATGGGTGACAGTCTCCACAAAAAGGCTCCTGCGTTTTTTTGTGTCGCCGCCAAAGCATAAAACCATATGCGGTATTAAAATAGGAGTACTACTATATCTGCCACGGTAGACGACAACGCTGTCTCCTAAAAAAATTTCTTTTAGCTCGTTTCTTTGATAGCGGCCGTTGTTTTCTCTTTTTAAGTACGATATAATAATCTCGGTGCCGCTTACATAAATTTTGCTTATCGAAAACAGCAAGGCTCCCAGTGCAATCAAAAGCGAAAGTGAAAATAAGAATGCTAAAATGAATATCATGCCGGGAGTATTGAAACCCGTTTCCTCGTCAAAAAATAAAGTTTCAGCATAAATTATTACTAAAACTGCAATCGCCGCTATAATTGCGGAAAAGACTAAGAACAGGCATACCTTGCTCATGCCATGTACATAAAACTTTTTAAAGCCCTTATATTTTTTCACGAATATTTCTTTCCTTACTGTATTATTTCATACAGCGTCGCCGCTTCGTCTTTTCCCGCTTTTTCGTTCAACGCTTTCACTATAAAACTAATCGTGCGGTTGCCGAGTTCGACCCGTACCTTGTCGTCGATTTTTAAGCGATAGGCGGGTTTTACCGCTTTGCCGTTCACGAACACCTTTTCGGTACTCGCCGCCTCGTTAGCGACCGACCGCCGCTTTAAAATACGGGAAACCTTTAAAAATTTATCCACGCGCATAATTATTTAGCAGTATATCATACGGCAAGCAAAAAAGAAAACGAATATTAAGCCTTACGCTCAATATCCTTAATATTTACGATATAAATCGTTGAAGTAAATCGTTGAAACGCTTTAATACCTTGCCCCGCGTCGTCAAATTTAAGCCGCGCAAGAAAAAGAGGGAAAGCTACATACCCAAAGGGCTCAAAATCGGCAGAACCTACAGCGATTTTCAATTGTATTGCGCAGAGCACGAGCTTTGGAACTCAAATTCCCATGCGTAAGCCCTGAAATATATTTGACATATAAAATAATCCTGCTATAATATGTACATAAAACTCGTGAGGGAGTAGTTAGCGCGGAATTTTTTTGCGCGGCCAAGCCGACAATCTCGGTATTAAAATACCCGGTTTGGCCTTAAATAATGAGACTCATGTAATTGCTTGATACCATAAATTTAAAAATTTGTGGCGTCGCCTTTACATGGTTTCGTTGATAAAAAGTTAAACGACCCAAGTAAAGCGGATAAGCGGTTACTTGGGTTTTTGATTTTGAATGCGAGGTAATAATTAAAATAACATGGACAAGCCGTTTACACACGAAAAACAAGCCGCCTTGGATTTTTATAAAGTTGACCCCGAAAACGGGCTGGCGGATTTACAGGCGGCAGAAAACGCCAAGCTTTACGGCGTTAACCGTTTTTCCCGCGCAAAGAAAAAGGGCGTCCTAAGGCGCGTGTGGGAAGCGTCCGTCGAGCCGATGATGCTCATGCTGATTGCGGCGGGCGTTATCGCCCTCATCGTCAACGGCATACGCGCGGCGACGGGCGGTGAAATGGACTTTTTAGAGGTAGTCGGCATTTTCGCCGCCATCGCGCTCTCGGTCGCTATTACGGTGGCCATGGAGGGCAAAAGCGCGAAGGCGTTCGAGGCGTTAAACAAATTAAGCGACGATATAACGGTTAAGGTAATCCGCGACGGCAGCCCCGTCCTTCTGCCGCAACATGAAATCGTCGCGGGCGATATCGTGTGCGTGGAAACGGGCGACAGGGTTCCCGCCGACGGCAGGCTTATAGAGAGCGTATCGCTGGAGTCGGACGAGTCGTCGCTGACGGGCGAGAGCGCGGCGGTCGAAAAGCACGCCGACATGGTTTTAGAGCACGATAACACGCCCGTCGCGGAGCGGAACAATATGCTTTTTTCGGGCTGCTTTATCACAAGCGGCAGCGGAAAATATGTCGTAACGGCGGTCGGCGACCGTACGGAATTCGGGCATATCGCGGGCGAGCTTTCCAAGACCGAAAAGTCGACGACGCCGCTGCAGGAAAAGCTCGGCCGCTTAGGCAAAACCGTCACGCTGCTCGGCGCGTGCGCAGCGGCGCTGGTTTTTATTATCCAGCTCGTTATCTTTATATCCAACGGCACGGCAAGCCTCGACACGGTATCGGAGGCGTTCATTACCAGCATTATTTTGATTGTGGCGGCGGTTCCCGAGGGCCTGCCGACCATCGTCGCCGTTTCGCTGTCGATTAACATCATCAAAATGTCCAAGCAAAACGCGCTGGTTAAAAAAATGATCGCCTGCGAAACGGTCGGCTGCGTCAACGTGATTTGCTCGGATAAGACGGGCACCCTGACCGAAAATAAGATGACGGTTGTCGAAGTATACGATAACGGGCGGTTTGTCGCGCTAAATAAGCTTAAGAACGAATTTCTGCTCACGAACTTTTGCCTAAACTCCACCGCCGATATCGCCGAAGAGGACGGCCGCACCGTTTTTTTAGGGAACCCTACCGAGTGCGCTTTGCTGGCAGCGGCAAAAAAGGCGGGCGCGCATTACAAGGATTTGCGCCGCACGGCAGAGGTACAACACGTTTTTTCGTTTTCGTCCGAAACCAAAAACATGACCACCGTTTTAAAAAACGGCGCAGGCTTTAGCATATTGACCAAGGGCAGCCCCGAGAAAATCATCGGGCTGTGCGGCATGGACGGCGCGGAGCGCGAGCAAGCGGAGCGGGAAATCACGCGCTTGCAGCAAAAGGCGTGCCGCGTGATAGCCTTCGCGCACAAGGATACGCGGGAGCCGCCCGATTTAGAGGATCGCGGCAGTATCGAAAGCGGCATGGTGTTTGACGGCTTTGTTGCAATAACCGACCCGCTCCGCCCCGACGTTTACGATTCCGTTAAGGAATGCCGCCGCGCCGGTATCGACATTAAAATGCTCACGGGCGACAATATCGTCACGGCGGTGGCGATCGCGGACGAGCTGAACATATTGGGCGAGGGCGGTATCGCGGCCGAGGCGCGGGACTTAGAGCCGTTGAGCGACGCGGAACTGTCCGAAAGGCTGTTAAAAATCCGCGTAATCGCCCGCAGCACGCCGCTTATCAAAATGCGCGTGGTCAAATTATTAAAGGCGGCGGGCAACGTCGTCGCGGTTACGGGCGACGGCATCAACGACGCGCCCGCCATCAAAAACGCCGACGTGGGGATCGCGATGGGCATTTCGGGTACGGAGGTCTCCAAGGAAGCGAGCGACATCGTGCTGCTCGACGATTCGTTCTCGACCATCGCCAAATCCGTCAAATGGGGGCGCTGCATTTACGAGAATTTTCAGCGGTTTATGCAGTTTCAGCTTACGGTCAACCTAGCGTCCGTCACCGTGGTCTTATTGTCGGTGGTGCTCGCTATTTTTTCGGACAGCTTTTCCGCGCCCTTCACCGCGCTGCAGCTATTATGGATAAACCTGATTATGGACGGCCCGCCCGCCTTAACGCTCGGCTTAGAGCCGATACGCGGCGATTTAATGGACAGGCAGCCCACCAAGCGCGACGCGGGTATTATCTCCAAAGGGATGCTTTTTCGGATTATCGTCAACGGCGCGTTTATGACGGCGGTCTTTTTATCCCAGCGGGCGTTCAATTTTATGGGCGCGGCGGCGGAGCAAATGCCGACCGTTTTATTCGCGCTGTTCGCGTTTTTCCAGCTCTTTAACGCCTTTAATTCAAGGGAGCTCGATAACACGAGCATTTTCAAAAATTTGTTTAAAAACAAGCTGATGCTGGCGGTGCTGGCGGCGACCTTTGTCATCCAAATCCTCATTACGCAATTCGGCGGTGCGTTCTTCGGCACGGTAGGCCTGCCCCTCGCCCTGTGGCTCAAAATCCTCGGCGTCTCCGCGTCCGTGGTATTATTGTCGGAGCTTGTTAAGGTTGTTAAGCGGATTTTTGCGAAAAAGATGCCTGTTTTGGTTGACAATCAGGGCGTGTCGACAAATTAAGCTTGCAGGCTTGCATTGCCGAAAAATTCCGCGCTGTCATAATAATCAAGCGGCATAATTTTATATTGAGATGTTCTTTCTGTTGCCGTAAAGTGAACCGCTTTTTTATTACCGCGCTTAATAAACTCGCCGATAAGACTCGTTTTCCGATTCGCCGCCGACCATAAACAACGGCAAAAGTAAACTCATTCCGCTCATACAATTCTTCAAGCGACTTTAATTCGCGCATCCTGCTGCCGTCAAAAAACTTTTTCATTATGAACCTCCGAACACAATGCAATTTACTTACTCGTGTTTCACTAACTCACGATTGCATTATACACGAAGTTTTATATTTTACAAGCCTTTTTGCTTGACGGCGGCGATTCGTTTATGCTATACTGCTCCTCGAGTCGCTCGGAGAAGGGCAATATTCAACGCACAACGCTCAGCGCACAACGCTCAATGACGGTTTTATTGGGCATTGTTGCCGGGCACAGGCATTGGTTTTAAATCCTGCGGTTTTCAGCTTTCCATTCAACACGCGTAATTCACAATGTGCGATTTTGTTATCCGTCATTGTGCGTAGTGCGTTGTGCATGGTGCGTCGAGTCCAAAGGTTCCTTGCTCCGGCGTAAACATCTTTGAGGAGGTACAGCTATGTACGCAATTGTTTTAAGCGGCGGTAAACAGTATAAGGCAAGCGAGGGCGACGTGCTGGAGGTTGAAAAACTGAGAGCGGGCGTCGGCGATAAAATCGAGCTTGAGGTACTCTTGACCGTGGACGGCGACAAGGTTTTGACGGGCGATAATATTTCGGCAAAGGTTTCGGCTCACGTTTTGAGCCATAACAAAGCCCGCAAGGTCGTCGTCTTTACGTATAAGCCGAAAAAGAACGAGCGTAAAAAGAAAGGCCACAGACAGTCTTTCACGCGCATTAAAATCGGCAAAATAGGGGCTTTATGACCCAAGTTAAAATCCGAAGGAAAAACGGCAAAATCGTAAAGGTTTCCTGCGACGGCCATACCGACTACGGCGAGGAAGGCGAGGACATTCTTTGCGCGGCGCTCTCCAGCGTCGTCCAGACCGCGGTGCTGGGGCTCATGCAGGTGGCGCGGCTCGACGTAAAGTATAAGGTGGACGTAAAGGAAGGGCTGTTAGAATTAGCGCTTCCCGACGCTTTATCCGAGACGGAACGCAACAACGCCGACATGATACTGGAGACCATGTATTTGGGAATCGCCGATTTAAATTCGGAATACGGAAAGTACATTAAGTTGGAAACAACTTAACATAGCTTGATGGGATGGATTCCCACGGGCAATTACAAAGAAAGGAGCTATCCACCATGTTTATTCATATACAATTATTCGCGCATAAAAAAGGAATGGGCTCGTCGAAGAACGGCCGCGATTCCAACGCGCAGCGCCTCGGCGTTAAACGCGCCGACGGCCAATTTGTGTTGGCGGGCAATATTTTGGTGCGCCAACGCGGTACGAGCGTCCGCGCGGGCGCTAACGTCGGCAGGGGCAGCGACGACACGCTGTTCGCTTTGGTCGACGGGAACGTAAAATTTGAAGACCGCGCGGGAAGAAAGCAGGTCAGCGTTTACCCCGCGGTTTAAGGAAAATGTCTGTTAAAAGCGTAACTATAGTCATTCGGTTTAAAACCGAATGACTATAGTTACTTAAAAACCCGTATTATGGAGCTAACTATAACGAAGTCAAGCAAATGAGCATAGATTTTTAGATTTTTTTTTCAGAGATTTTGTTGCGCAAAAATTGCGCGTCAAAATAATGCCGGCTGTTGTCGGCACAAACC
>Ga0123353_10019297_pt1 | contig 10122 bp, 6 predicted proteins | sample TergutLab28metaG_3_FD_92763 | JGI IMG/M metagenome (GOLD analysis project Ga0123353, IMG submission 92763) | Labiotermes labralis P3 segment gut microbial communities from Petit-Saut dam, French Guiana - Lab288 P3 | ecosystem: Host-associated > Arthropoda: Insects > Digestive system > Gut ...
CATGCATGATAAAATCTTTATAGACTGCAATCCTACTTCTTTTCTTTATATGCGAATATTGAACACAAAAGGAAAGTCCTAACAAAAAAAAAAAAAGAATAAAATTGAAGTTGATCATAAATATAGAAATACCAAAATACAGTTTTTGCCTCTATCTGGCTCATAAGATGAAACGCTGGTCGTCGCGTGTGAACACAGTAACAAAACTTCTTTTTTTCCATAAAAGGCGCGGAACTGCTGGACTATCAGTGCCTCGACAACTCTGCTACTCGTGTACGGTCTTTAGAACTACATCCCGGACTTTGCTTCCTTTCACATCAAAGTATAACTTTGGAGCACATTTTGCTGCTGCAGTGACTATATGTTGCATTCATTTTAATGTTGGCAAAAGGCTCAGTCACGTGGACCATACTAGAGTGAGCACCATTAAAGAAAATTTTCCCTCGCTTTCTCCATGCGAATAGCTACAACTTTACCGAATCTGCTTCTTCAAATAAAGTAGGTTTCATTCATGACTATCACTGCAACACACGACAGAATAAATGAGTGGCGTACAGAAGGTGGGTGCAGGGAAAATAACGATAATTTTTCTTGTCATGGTTCGACAGTCCTAGTGGGCCTAGGCCTCCTCTATGAGGTTATTCGATCACACTCAGACACACCACACACTCGGTAGGACTCCTCTGGACGAGTGATCGGTTCGTCTCAGAGACCTGTACCGAAATATGCACAACAATCACAAGACACAGACAACAATCCCCTCGGCGGGATTCGAACCCGCAATGCTTAAAAGGCCAGCGGCCGTAGACCTATGCCTTAGACTGAGCAGGCACTGGGATTAGCAAACTAAGGACATACATCTGCGCAATTCAGCCCAATGACATGAAAGCTTATAAAGGTAGAGTTATAAATTCGTGCATTCTTAACACTGCGCCGGATGGAATTGAATGGTGAGGTCCACGCCCCCGGCCGCTTAACCCCTGAAGAAGTTAGAGGGCCCGTAGAGCCGGTGTGGACCATTTGGAGTAGGAAAGAAAAACCTCTCGTCCCAGTCGGAAACGAAACGAATCGAACTTCCATTCCTCAGACTTTCCGCCCTTATTCTAGTCAACGTATCGACCCAGCCATTCTGGCCCTGTACACACGAAATATAACCACTGTCGGAAACATTTTTCCTTTCGGCAGATATTCTGCAAAATAAGCTGCAGACGTGCATAGAAATGTCTACAGGCATTTGTGTAAAGTGCGTCTAACTTTTGACAGCTTTTAACCATATCAGGAGAGGTCTGAAAAGTGTTTGCAAAAGCCTACAGTATTAAATTCCATGAATTTCTGTTCAACGGTTTCTGGGTTCTTACAGATGAATGGACAGACGGAGAGAGGGATTCAACAGGCGCCCGAAAGGACGCGAAAGCACTAAAAAAGACTAATATTTGTCCTCATCATTATTCATACACGCACGTTCCATATGATGCTCAGATAAACACTCATTTCCCTATACAGAATTGAATGGTTTTTCTTTTTAAGAGAAATTATTTGTTTACTATGACGAAGGAACTCGGTTTTACAATGCCGGTTACATGAACTTCATGCCTATAAGTGTTATTCGATTAAGGATAATGAGTTTTCGCTTTTTTTTGTGTGTGCGTGAAATCTGCAGCTTTCCGCCGTGCAGCCAGATCCGTTTCTGTAACACATGAACACCTGAACCAGTGAGACAGAAAAGACGTAAATTAGAGCACACTCATGTTTCGATTTTAGAGGTTCAGAAGTTTGCACTTTGGTAAATTTGCGGGGTGACCCCCCTAAGAATAAGAGTGAAGGTAAGGTAAAGCGATCCCTGTACAGGCCTCGACAGGCCCTAAGGAATCCAGGACGCTGAGGGTCCCAGATTTCAAGGCGATCGGCACATGAAGGTGGTAAAGTTGTCAGCCCTAAGCACTGTCCGCCTTTACCCCCAGGAAATACTCCTGGTACTCATTTCTGTTAGAGGTTGAGTCGACCCTAGGGCCATAGTGCGACCGGAAACTTCAATGAAGAGAAGGATAAATATTGCTCGACAACTCGAAAAAGTTTTCGATCTACACCGCATTTTGCTCAAAGAGATGAAGGGAAAAAGAAGCAGCTCCTATTACAAGGATTCTACAAAGACAAAATGACGCTAGAACATTTCACAATTTGACGTTCAGGTGACCGTGCATCGTGATAGATTCTTTTAATAAAACCAACTAGATGCACTAATTCCTCGAATTTATTTTTGGAGTAAAACTCTACATATTTCGGACAGAGGAACTGTCCGAAACATGTAGAATTTTACTCCAAAAATAAATTTGAGGAATTAGTACATCTAGTTGATTTCATTATAAGAATACCCCACTCACCCAGCAAGCAGCAGAACTGTGCAGCCAAGCTGCAAACCAAACAACAGAGCGACGATCTTCAAATCCCCATAAATGTTCCAATTATATTTTTCTTACTGGGTCGCTTCAATAGTAATTTCATATTTTCATAGACTGTGTCATGTTAGCGGCATGGACTAGGGGTACAGACGGGGATTTATTCCCGTTATGTAGAAGCACAGCTTTTAAGCTAACTTCTGAAGAGTCAATAAACAAGAGCCACTCAGTCGGAACGTGTTCGCGTCCAAGAGGCTCTATACGACAGCAAATATCATTACAAAATACAACGTCGTTTTCTTGGGAGAAAAATTCTATGAATTAATTTTGGTGATTGCGAAAGAACCACATTTCAGTTTTTTTTTATGTTTTGCTGACTTTGCATCTCAGTATAATCTTAGTAATTAACCAACTTAATGCACAAATTCTTGTTTTATAAGAAGTTTATTATATGTCTCTACATGTTTCGAGCACTATGTGCTCATCATCAGGAGGTCAAAATTATATTATACAATATCTGGTATCATAACACATGTAGGTGGCCGTCCCGTGCACAGGTTGAGAGAGGACTCTCTCAACCTGTGCACGGGAAGACCACCTACAGAGTGTGACGATACCAGATGCTTTATAATGCAATTTTGTCCTCCTGATGATGAGCACATAGTGCTCGAAACATGTAGAGGTATATAATAAACTTCTTATAAAACAAGAATTTGAGCATTAAGTTGGTTAATTACTAAGAAGAACATTTCAGTATCATGGTGGAAAAAATTTCGCCCTTTTATTCTGCAACTTAGGATTTCAATTTGGGGTATTTTTTAGGCACATTAAAATCAAGGATAAGGTCGTTAAGATCTCCCTGTGTTAATAAACGGGGTTCAGTTTAGGAACAACTTGCTACAAATGTCGAATTGCAATCAACATTTTCCCCTACTACTGTCCGCGATCTTCATCAGAATCAAAGTTGCCATCACTAAAAGTCAGTCTTGGGTGACTTTGTCCCTTGTGCATTTCTCAATAAGGTGTTAATTCACCCACAAAACACAAAATGTTGATCTAGTACAATAGTCCTTTATTATACACTACGACTCTTTCCCTTTATTATACACTACGACTCTCTCCCTTTATTATACACTACGACTCTCTTTCTCTCTCTCTCTCTCTCTCTCTTTATTGTACACTACGACTCTCTCCCTTTATTCGAGGGTGAGTCAAATGAAAACATGAAATATTTTTTATCTCGCAATTTACTGAACACAAAAGGTACACAATTACTTAATTTTTCTATGTATTATCCTACTGCCACCTGTCGGCCACTCTTCAAACCATGAGTATCATTGTTGCCAACTTCCAAGACAATCGAGCTGTGTTTCGAATTTTTATCGCACTTTAAAAGTATTCATTTGAATCTCCCTCGTATTTCTGTTTGTATACCCTACATCTTCCTGCTTATAGCTGATCTGGACAGCTGAAATATGTTGTAGTGCATAATGAAAGGCTATTGCACTGGATATGTATGTTGTGTTTGGTGGGATAATTAGCACTTAATAGCTAAAATTCATATCTTCGGGAGGCTTCGGTACAGGCAACACTTCACTGTGTGAGACGGGCCTTATTGCAGATGGCAAATCTGGATATTTCACTGTGTGCTTGGATTTTGAGGTGATCCCTGATAGAAAATGTAAAAATTGGATGAATGATCTTTTGCTGCCCTCCAAACGATTGGAATGGCGAACGGCATCCGGTGGGAACCTATTAGCCATCCTGTGATCAGCCTCACGCACGTCACACAACAAATATGAGGTACCCAACTTTTATCTTGGCCACTCACTTTACACCCAAAATAAAGCTCACACATTTTTTTTAATGAGCGGGATAAAATTTCGTCCCTGGAATTTGGTCAGTTCAACGGGCACAGAACAGAAGGTATCAGGGTGATTTGAACGTACCCTTGGCATTACGAAAATATAAAATCACAACCATTTTACACAAAACCATTCACTAAAAAGAACATACAACACTTGCAACTTATCACAACGCAGTCCTGCACTCCACTAGCAGTGCAGTGTTCCTCAAGCAGAACTTACTGTTAGTTTCATGTCCCACCGTGTCTGTACAGTCTGGCTCTCTGTGGTTGGGCTCACATGCCTGCTGTCTTTGTTATGGCTAAGTTTTCATAACCATGCTGTTTTTAAAATATAGTAAAGTTCGGTCATATTTTTAAAATAGAGTGATAAGAACTAAATTCGCTAAAATTGCATTTAAACACATTTCTGTCACACAAAAGCTGTGAGTGATAGAGCAGTTCTAGTAACGCGTTTGAATTCAGCGTGGAAAAACATATTAGGTTTCATGTGACAAAAATTATGTTTCTCTGTGTTATTGGTCTACCCTTAGAGATGTAACAAACTAACCAACCATTTATTTCTCTGCATAGCTCCTTCAGAATCTGATACTTCCTTCTGTAGTCAAGAAATTCCCCACATTTTACAATGCCCGAAGTTTCATTACCGTGTTCTCAACACCCAGCCACTGATTTCTCTTCTGGGCCAAAACAATCCAGTCTACAACCTCCCATTCTATCTCTTTAAAGCCCATTTTAATATCATCATCCCATCTAAACCCGAGCCTTCCAAGTAGTCTCTTTACTTCAGGTATTCGCATCAGACCCCTGTATGAAATTGTATCCCTCTCGATGCGCGCTACGTACCCTGCCCATCTCATCCCCGTTAATTTGATCACTCTCACAGTATTTGTCGAGCAGCACAGATTATGACGTTGCTCCAGTTCAATTTTCTCCAGTGTCTGAACACTTCCGGTTACAATGGCGACAGTCTTCGTACAATCATAGATGTCGTTTCATAATATTCGCAATCCCCGTCGTAAAATCACTTTAACGAAAGAGACAAAATCACTTCCGCGAAAAAGAAGTTTAAAAAAAGTCATATACGGTGTCTCTGATCCCTCGCCCTGTAGAAGAATCGCTTCCTGTTCCTGCAGATACCAGCTGTTGTGCAGGAGCGAGAAGAACAGCATATTGCGTGGTACGTCACACTCGTTGCCATGGCAACGATTTGTCTCGTCCAGTCCGAAATAACAAGCTGCAACATAACTGCGCATGCTCACGACACGGCAAAACTACGCAGTATCAGTCGATTTATGCGCACATGGCATCGCAGCACTCCCACCACTTCCCATCTGTTCGTATTCATGTGCGCCGTAGTACTGCAGTGCAGTTTATTAAGAAACACTACAGATTATGGGTTTCGACTCAACATATTAAATGAAGGATCGTGTGTTACAGCTAACCATATCCTGCTGCATTGCTTACGAGAACCAGATGTTGCACATATCAATTATTACAAACTCTAACGTCGCAAGTTTAGACGCCTAGTTTCCTGTACTTTAAAAATTGTAGACCTCTGAAAACGTGTGTGCTGGTTGTGTGCTGTATGACCTTTGTTGTAACTGAAACGTCTGAGCAAACATCACTTTTCGTGTGCGTAAAACTGTGGTAATGTAACTAAAGAAGTATAACATTGCTTGTCGTTTGGAAGGTCCTTGAGAAGCGGTCTGTCATGTTAAGGGAAGAATATGGGCTTAGGATGTTAGAAGACAGGTTGTTGGGGAGGCTATTTGGACGGAAGAGGAGTAAGTAGCATGAGGATGAAGGAAACTGCATAATGGAGAGCTTCATGACTTTTACACTTCGCCCAGCTTCATTCGTGTGATCAGAAGAATGAGGACGAGATTGGTGGGGAATGTGGCTTTGGTGTGGAAACTTGAAGTAATGAGGCTGCTTGGAAAATTTTGGCGTAGATGGAATGATAATTTTAAAATGAATATTAAATAAATTGGAAGGGATTCATCTGGCTCTGGACAGTAACACGGGGCGAGCTGTTGTAAATACGGTCATGCATCTTCGCGTTCCATACCAATTTTATGAGTAAAATGGGTACTTACTGGCTTCTCAAGAAGGGTTCTGCTCAGTGGAATCAGCTATGAAAACGTAAAGTTAAGTTAGTATCATGAAATCGTGTACGCAAATACAGATACAATCCCACGAATTCGTGACATCGGCACTAGTCAAAGTGAGTGGTTAGATTCATGCTACGGCTGCTTTATCCCGGAAGAAATGCTGCCGGTCAGCCTACACTTTGGTTAGGACGCTAAATGGGCCCGTCTGTCTGGACGATGCGCAGAGCTATGGAAAAGGGCAATTTTAGAGTTCGTAACGTAAAAAGCGCGTTCGGTTTGAATGAAGGAGCAACGCCAGTGCAGTTGTTTAGCACTCCGTTTGTTTTTCCGATGGATTCCAGGTTCAAGTCCCACCCAGAGTATTAGTTGTCATAATTGTTTGACGCTTTCTCTCAACTCTCCTGCCGAATCACTGGAATAGTGCATTAGTATACAACAGCTCTTTATTTCTTCATCCCATTTTCGTATCTGAATGTAGTGTGCCTAAGATGAACATCCCGCTCTCTCTTCACTCTGCACCTGGTACAGCAACCATGTACACCAGGGCCCAACCAAGATTGTAGGTAACTACCACATTCATGTCCTTGCAATTAATTGATAATACCTTAATGGAACGACGATACATCTCATACCGAACGTAGTGTTTGAGTGCATAAGACTCCCGCGATGCATCCGGAAGGTCGCGGTTTCAAATCGTGGCCCGTAAGTCGTCTATTCAGACTGAAAATTTGGAGGTTTTATTCAGTTCTTTCAAAAAGTGCAGAGGCAGTACCTCAATTCCTGGCACAGTGCCTGAAATGCTGGGGCGGTACCTCAAGCAGTGGAACGGTACCCAGAATATTGGGACAATATTTGAAATGCTGGAACAGTACCTCAAAGTGTTGGAACAGTTCCTCAGAATGCAGGAACAGTACATCAATACCGTATATTCTCGAATCTAATCCGCACCCTTTTTATAGTTTCAGAGGGCTAAAAACTCAGATGCGGATTAGATTCGCGGTCGTGAGCTGGATTTTGAAAAAATGATAGAGCTGCTGTATTTGCCGTAAGAACAATACAATACAACAATTTATTATTTTATTTGTTATTTCTAATATTATATAATACATAATATAATATTTATAATTTATTATTCATCAGACTCGCCGTCATCACTTATAACTGAATCAGTCTGCCTTGTAGGCAAGGGACGGTTGAAGGAAAGGTGCGGATTAGAACCGCGAACTATTTTTTTTACGTTTAAGAAATCGGCAAAAACTAGTGCGGATTAAATTCGGGTGCGGATTAGATTCGAGAATATACGGTATGTTGGGACAGCACCTCAAAATGCTGGTAAAATTTTTCCAAATGCTGATCCAGTACCTCAAACCGCGTTGCGGCCACATTTTCACAATGCAATAGACCTATTCAGTAATCGTAGTTTCATTCGACGTTACGTAATCTACGCACTTTCAAACAAACGTAGAATAAATAAAAGCGAAATGTCTCTAACAGAAATGAGTACCAGGAATATATCCTGGGGGGTAAATGCGGCCAGTGCGTAGGGCTGATAACCTTACCACCTTCAAAGGGATAGCTGAGTCAGTACAATTACTGGGCTACCTTCTGAGATAAAAACATACATGGTGTGAAACTCGCCACTCACTTCAATCAAGTGCAAAGGCTAAGAATGGCTGGAGACCTTCCTCCAAGTCCATACGTTTTCTTGGCACGGTGTTCACTTCAGAACAGGGACAAATTTACATTCTTACAATTCTTTTATCATGACTAATCACGTAGAATACACAGACCCGTTTTCTTCAGTCTGCACATGTATGTAGGACTTGACATAAACTTCACTGTTAAGATCACAAAACTAACTGCCTCATATCACTGAAACAAGACAAATTTCCTCGGAATATAACATTTCTAGCGCGATCACTCTGTTATTTTCCCTAGATATCAAATTCGCTAGGGACCTCGGTGGCACAGTGGTTAAGGTGCTGCGCTACAAATGGGAAGGTCACTGCTTCGATCCCATCTGGTGTCATTGGAATTTTTCATTGACATAAAATCTTTCCGATCGCACTATGGTCCTGGGGTCGACTCAGCCTCTAGAAAAAAATGAGTACCAGGAGCATATACTGGGGGTAAAGGCGGCCGGTGCGTAAGGCTGAAAACCTTACCACCAACCTGTGCCGTTGTCATGAAATCTGGGAACCTTAACTTCCTGGAACCGTCTGGGCACCTCGGGCCTGTAATGGGACTGATTTACCTGTTAAATTCGCTAAGTAGTTTCCACATCAACACACGCTAGGGATGTTCTGTGCCACTTAAACAACATATCTACAGTCTTGTCTTATCAACCAATCTGGAATCGGTCACGACTTCCCTTTGTTTTCCTTAGCACGAGCCTCACAGAGAACACACTCTGTCCCAGATATGAAGACTAATCATGGCGACGGATCACAGATCACAGACGTACCCATGTAACGCGCCTGTTATTTGTATTTAACCAAAAAGGGAATATGTCGAAAGTTTATTTAAAGAACGGTCCGGGAATCGAATCCCGGTGGGGGTCGAGATTTTCCACAAACGTCCAGACAGGTCCTGGGGCCCACCCAACCCCCTATACAGTGGGTACCGGGGGTAAAGCGGCCGGGGCGTGGCGCTGACCACCCACCCCCGTCTAGCGTCGAGGTTAAAGAAAAGGTAGAGCTATACCTCTACTCCCCCTCTGGACCTTCGTGGCCTGTTCTAGGGTGAACTTTACCTTTACCTGTACCTTTACCAAATATCAATTTCACGAAAACTCGTCCTGTGTGGATTTGCCATGACACATGCAGACAGATGATACGACGAAGCAAATTGTCGTTGAAGAATAAAAAACCAACTAGATGTCACTTGTTATATTTACCTTACATCTTAGATACTCAATATGTTTCGGGCATTAATATGTCCATCTTCAGGAGTTTGCGACTATGTTGTTGAACTACCACATTGGCTGTATTGTTCTTGGATTGCTATGTGTTGGATTTAGGGTGCGGTTCGGCTAGGGTGGTATCCGGACTGCCGGCTGAACATCTAGTTGGTTTTTTTTTCTTCAACTATGACAATGATGCACTTTCCAATAAACATTTAATTGTCGTGTTTTTCTTGCGAAAACTCTTGGTATGTGGCTATTAAAGTTACTTCAAGCGTACGTGGCAAGTCTTTCCAAGCAAACCATCCTGCAGTTTGAATGCGTGTTCTGTCACACTTCTGCAGTCCACACGTTTCAGTCAAAGTTGTCACATAGTGCCCTTATGCTACTCTGGGCCCGTCAGCACGATGCATACTTCAGTGCAAAATGCTATCGTGAGCCCATTAAAGTAGTAACAAAACCTGTATATTTCCAACTACGGCAGATAAATCCCCAGCAGTAGAACATTTCATTTTCCAGCCTTTTATGACCCCACAATGTTTTATTCGGGGTTGAAGTAAAAATGGGACTAAGATAACAAAAGAAAATGGATCGTATAACTGAAAGAGGGGATATGAAGAGGGTGGAAGAAAGCAAGTGAATTAAGCAATAAGAAGACTGCAGAAGACCCAAAGAGGCCGTCAATGATTTGCAGGTTCAGGGAAGATCTACGCTTTCTGTGTATTCTCCATCATAGGCAAGTGTTTGGGGGGGGGGGGGGGCCACATTAGCCCCAAAGAAAGGGAAAGGGGGGGGGGGGGGGGGGCCGCCAAAAAAAAAAATGGGGCGGGCCCCACTTTTTTGGCC
>Ga0123353_10019298_pt1 | contig 10122 bp, 7 predicted proteins | sample TergutLab28metaG_3_FD_92763 | JGI IMG/M metagenome (GOLD analysis project Ga0123353, IMG submission 92763) | Labiotermes labralis P3 segment gut microbial communities from Petit-Saut dam, French Guiana - Lab288 P3 | ecosystem: Host-associated > Arthropoda: Insects > Digestive system > Gut ...
CATTCTGCTGGTGGAGGAGATGATATTACCCGTCGTCTCGTTAAGCAGTTCGATTTTCTTTAAAACAATTCTTTGGTTATACAGCGCGCCCGCTACCATCACAGCCGTCCGCAGCGCCGTGACGGTAATGGTTTTGGCCCTGTCCACACCGCGAATTAACTCTTTATTGTTCCTTTTAATGACTTCCATCGCCACGATACCCTGATGGTTGACGACGACCATATGCTGCATATCCATGACGCGTTGACGGAGCGGGAATAATATTTCTTCCGTTACGAAACGGATTTTTTCTTCATCTTCACCCCGCCGCTCCGCTTCCTCGATTTGAGCGGAGAGCGAGGCGTCCATTTCCATGCCCAGCGCGAGTTCCGTATTTATTTTCTTTGTAATTTCGCGCAGGGAGTCCTCCTCGATATCCAAGGTGGTGATATCGTTTTTAAGCGTCGCCTTGCCCTTATCCAAAGAAACGATGATGTCCTGTATCACGCCGTCGGCCCGGTTGTATTTTTCAAAGTAACGGCGGACCGGGTTGAAAAATTTGCCCAGAATGCCCTCCTTGGCAAAGTCGAGGGAGGATGGGTCCAAGTCCCTTATTTCCCTGTGCAAGTCGGTCAGGCTGACGGAAACGACACTGCCCTCCTCACCGCCTTTGGAAAGGCTGCCCACAGTCGCCTGTAAAAGCGTGTTTTTGCGCGCGGAATTTTGCAAAATTTCCACGGCGAAATCGTCGATGGATTTGAGCATTTTACGCTTCTCTTCCACGGCGTCTAAATTAAGCGCCATAATTTCATGCGCGTTCTGACGGGCTTTTTCTTTTACCAGGGACATATCCGTTACCGGTGGCCGAACCTCCGTTTCAACTTCTTTTCTAACATCCTCCGTGCTGACGATTTCCATTTCCATTATTACCCAGCGCTCCTTTCCCGGTGATTTGACCTTGTTACATTTGAGCGTTGAAAAGGCTCTCCAGCCTGTAAATTACATTGTCCGAATCCGCGTTAATCGTAGCCGCCTCGTTAATGCCTGAAAGCTTTTGCAAGATGTCGATGTTCGCGTTATAGCCTATGGTGTAAATGGGAATACGCAGGCCGCCGGACATGCTTTCGATATCATTAAAACTATAGCCGCGGTTCGTTTCTCCGTCCGTTAAGACAAAAATCATCAGCTTCGTGTTGGGATTGCGCGCCTTTGCGTCCATAAGCATCTTTTGGGCGACTACCACCGCGTCAAACATCGCGGTTCCGCCTCCGGCAAAAAGAGACTTGACCGCGCCTGAAAAATAGGACTTTTGGTTATTATCAAACTTCGCTATGGGTACGGCGATATTCACCACATCAGAGAAGGTAACAAAACCAACGTTGACGTTTGGGTTGATAATGCCGATAACGCGGTTTAAACTGGCCTTTAAGTTTAAAAGCGGTGAACCTTCCATGCTTCCGGAAATATCCGCGACAAAGACGACGGTCAGGTCGCTGGAACCGTTCTTTTCTTTTTTATAAATTTCCTGCGCTTTGTAAATGTCCGCCCCGCTCATGGCCTTGAGGCCCGTATCTTCGCCGGTATGGTTAAAACCTCTATCCGCGGCGGCCTTTTGCGCATCGTCACTTAAGCAAAACGCGATAAACTGATCGGCTATCCGGTTTTTAGTATCGGTCAGCCCGCCTACTTTGTATAGGGGATTATCTTGTCGGTAACCGATTGGCACAAAATCATAAGACGCCGTTAAGTTGGGGGCGCTGCTATAGGCTTGATAATTAAGCACGACAGCGTCCAGCGTGCCGCCGGTTAACGAGGCTTTTAACTGGTCGTTATCATAAGCGATCAACGGTATCCTGTCTTGAAACCTGCGCAGGCTTTCTATGGCCGTGTCGCTTAAAGGGTTCACGCTGTCAAAATGGGACAGTAACGCCAAAATGAAGTTAAATCCATCCTCATTGGTCAGCGGTGAGGTGTAACCCAGGGCGAGACTGCCCTTTAGCACGGCATCTATGATGGCCCCGTTATGAAGCGTGCCGCCTTGGTTTAACTCGGCGCTTTTTTTCTTGGCGATAAGAATGCCGGAGGCATTACCTGCCAGACGTTTTTCGGTTAACCGCGCGTCGACACCCTGCCCGATGAGCATGTCGCCGTATATCTCGCCGGACGGTATGTATAAATCGGGCGTATACTTGCCGGAAGAGATAAAGTCCGCCGCCAATCCGCTTGGTATAGAGCGGATGCTCACCGATACGGGGTCGCTGCCTGCAAGCGCGCCGCTTTGATTAAACCGCATGGCCATATCCGCCAGCCAGTCACTAATCTCCACGGACGCGTAAATAGTAAGAAAATGATCCGTCACAGGGTTCACGCGGAACGGATATTCCGAAATATCGGGCAGTACCGCAATATGGGAAGCGTTTTCATCGCCGAAAATAAAATCGGGGTTCTGTCTGAGAGGCAGCTTGTTGACCGTCAGTTTCGCATAAAGGTTATCCAAGGTCTTCAGCGCCGCCTCTGTGGTTACCGTATCCTTTTTCTTGCCCCAGTTTTGGGTTAACGCCACAACGCCTGCAACCAACGCGAAAACAATCAAAGCGATAAGCGCAAGCCGGGCCGAATTGTTCTTTTTCATGTCAACATCCCCCTCTCCTATTTATACATACTCGCGTTTTTAATAAGCTCATCCATTTCTACTATCGCCGGAAGTTTTTGCACATCTCCGCCCTCCAGGCTGTTATAACGGGATATCTCCAGCAGCATTTTATCCAGCTTTAGCAAAATGTCTTCATTGGATTGCACCGCGCCGTTGATAAAGTTGATGTACTCATTAAATATCCCTATCTTTTCCTGCGAGATGCCGCCCGGATAACCCTTTTTTTGCATCGCCTCATATTCTTCTATATCGAAGGCGGAAATTTTATTGAGTATGCTGCGCATACTGGCAAGCAGAACCTCCTGCACGTTTTGCAGGACGCCGCTGAACTTTTGATAGCTCATCTCACCTAATGAAAACTTATGAAGCAGCATATCATGAATGGTACCATGCTTGCGTTTAAAGCGTTTAATTTGCTCAATGCTTTTATATATGTTTTCATCAAACACATCGCCCTTATGCACCGCTTCTTGAAATACGGGGATGCAATCGTCAAGCGTTCGGATGCCTGTTATCAGATGGCGGGTTTCCTTTAGCGTGAGTATGCGGGAATTTCCTCTATAAAAGACAAACGCGCTCACGATAACGGCGCTCCACGCCAGCCCTACCGACAACGGCTCTCCGCTAAATAGGGACAAGCCTAAAAAGGCGTTGGAAAACAACGCAATGTTGACGATGACAATGATGCCGTTAAGCAAAACCAACTGCTTTTTCTTCTTTTTACTCATGACCCGCGTCCTCCTTTCGGGTTGTCCCCGCTGTTTACGGCGCCGGGACAATTATACCATACATTAAAAAACGATTTCGCGGTGCTTGTCGGATGAATCGTAGAGAGCCTGCATGATTTTTGCCGTGATAATGACCGTATCGATATGCGAGGGCAGTTTTTCACCGGAACGGATACAGCCTATAAACGCGTTGATTTCGTTTTCAAAATGATCGTGCGTCGGGAAAACGGGCTGATATTGTACCAACGCGCCGTGCTCGGCTGTATAAAGGGTGAAATCCGATCCGTACTGCAGGCGGATACCCGCCTTGTCACCCATAAAATCGATGAACATTTCGTTTTCGCCGATATTCTGCGCCCATGCGCCGTTTAGGGTAATCACCGGGCCGCCCGTGCGAATCATACCGGTAACGGAATCTTCCACATCATAGGTGCCGTTATAGTTAGGCGGGCCCGCCCACATATCCGTATAGGCGTAAGCGGGCATGTCGCGGCCGAGTCGGCAGAAGGTTTCTCCTGTTACCGTCACGGGAACGGGGTCTCCGCAGCAGTACATAACGATATCTAAAAAATGAACGCCCCAGTCTATCAACGCGCCGCCTCCGGCGAGGGCGCGTGTTGTAAACGCGCCGCCCAATCCCGGTATGGACCTGTGCGAGCGAAAGCTGATATACACATGAAAAACATCGCCCAGTTTCCCGGAACGGATATACCGGCGAATATGGTTCACACTGTCATTAAAGCGGTTGACGACGCCGATATTCAATACCTTGCCGCTTTGATGCTGCGCCTCCTGCATGGTTAATGCCTCCGCGTAGGTACGCGCGGCAGGTTTCTCGCACAGCACATGCTTACCGGCGCGCAGCGCGTCAATGGTAATCCGCGCATGCGCATCGTTCGGTACGCATACCGAAATGGCTTCTACCGCTTCATCGTTAAGCACCTCATGATAGTCTGTAACGCTTCGCGCGCCCTCGGGGCATCGCTGCGCCGCCTTGTCCGCCCGTTCTTTAATGATATCGCACAGGCAGATGATTTCCGCTTCCGGATTTTTAAGGTATGAAGGAATATGGGCGGCGTTGGCGATGGTTCCGCAGCCGATAACGGCTATTTTCATGATGTTTCCTCCTTCCGGTTTGGGGGGCGGTATGATATGAGACACACAGGCAATAAGGTGAGTATAACGTTCGGCGGAGGTTGCGTCAATGGTAGAAAGACTAATGTACTGAAACGACGACATGCCGCGAAGGAGATACGGAACGGAAGGTCGAAATAGAGACGGAAACAACCAATGAACGGATGATGATCATGGCGCCTCATGAGCGGTTTTCCTTTAAGAACATCGGCGCGCTCAGCCAAAAAGCGGCTGCTCTGGGCGCGGATATCCCGCTTTCGGAGGATATATCGCCATTGTTGAACCCCGTACGGATAGGCGGGTTAACGGCGCCTAACGCGATGGCTGTTCTGCCGATGGAGGGTTGTGATTCTAACCCGGACGGCTCCCCTTCCGAGTTGGTTGTACGCCGTTATACGCGTCTGTACGGGGGCGGCGCGGGCTTGATATGGTGGGAGGCATGCGCCGTCACCGAAGACGGTAAGGCGAACGATCTGCAAATGCGGCTAACCCAAGAAAACGCGGGGGCATTTGCCGGCCTTATTAAAAACGCTCAAGAGGAAGCGGCCCGGCGGAACGGCGCGGACCACAAGCCGTTACAAATACTGCAGCTAACCCATTCAGGCAGGTATGCAAGGCCGTACGGGCATCAAATGTGTCCCATTTTACCCCAACACGACCCGTACTTGGATAAGCGTGTGCATGTTGACCCGGACGCGCCGCTTGTATCCGACGCGTATCTGGACGACTTGGTCGCCGACTATGCCCGTTCCGCGGCTCTGGCTTGCCAAATAGGCTTTGACGGTGTGGATATCAAAGCCTGTCACCGCTATTTGGTTAACGAGCTGTTCGCCTGCCGAAGCCGGGAAGGCAAATACGGCGGCAGCCTGGAAAACAGAACCCGTTTGCTTTTTGATATTATTAAAGCCGTTCGCCGCGAAGTAAAACAAGGGTTTATCATCGCTTCCAGGTTTAACGTCTACGACGCGCATCCCTATCCGTACGGATTTGGCGTGGATGCCCGGGACGCCGGTAAAATGGACTTTACCGAACCTGCCCTGCTCACGCGCAGGCTGGTTGCTGCCGGGGCGGACTTGCTCAGCGCATCGGCGGGGAACCCCTATTACATTTATCCTCAGGTATCACGGCCATTCGATCATCCGGGTACCGATATGTCCTTGCCCGATGAGCATCCCCTGGAAAGCGTCGCGAGGCTTCTATCCGTCACGCGCCGGACGCAAGCCGAAGCGGGAAGCATACCCGTTCTGGGATATGGCTGCTCGTGGCTCCGTCAATTTTGGCCTAACGCGGCCGCGGCAGCTATTAAAAGGGGCGATTGCGCTTTGGCGGGGTTGGGACGCATGGCCTTCGCGTATCCGGACGCGCCGCGCGATATTAAAAAACACGGCGCATTGGATCCGCTCGCGTGCTGTATGACATGCTCGCGTTGTACACAAATCATGCGGGACCACGGCCGTACGGGATGTGTGCTGCGCGATGCCGAAGTCTATGCCCCTCTTTACGCAAGGTATCGGCAAGAAGCCCAGATGAGGGAGAACGCGAATAAGGGAGGCGAATGATATGCCAACAGCCATGGTAACGGGAGGCGGCCGGGGCATCGGCCTGGCTATCGCATGCAGGCTGGCGCAGGAAGGGTATGCTGTATCGGTGATGGATTTAAATGAACCTTTAGAGGTTCCGCCATCGCTGACACGCGGCCGTCCGTCCGATTTCTTGTTCGTCAAAGGCGATATTACCAGCGCGGCGGACCGGGCGCGCTACCTGACGGAAACCATCGCCGCCCTGGGTGATATTCAGGTGCTGGTCAACAACGCAGGCGTGGGGCCGTCGATACGCGCCGATTTGATGGAAATGTCGGAAGCAAGCTGGGATCGTGTTCTTTCCGTTAATTTAAAGGCCGCTATGTTTTTAACACAGGCTGTGGCCAACAGAATGCTCACGCAAACGCCGCAAGGCAGTAAACGGGGAGATATCATCAACATCGGTTCCTGCTCCGCGCGGACGGTTTCCTTGAACAGGGGTGAATACTGCGTATCCAAAACGGGCTTGTCGATGCTTACGCAATTGTTTGCGGCCCGCCTGGCGCAGGACGGCATATATGTGAATGAAGTGCGCCCGGGCGTGATTAAAACTGATATGACCGCTGCCGTTAAGCAAAAATATGACGCCCTGATAGAGGGGGGCACGTTTCCGGTCGCGCGTTGGGGTACGCCGGAGGATGTCGCGGACGCGGTGATGTCCTTTGTGGGCGAACGCTGCCTTTATACAACGGGCTCTTATATTGATGTAGACGGCGGTTTCCATATCAGACGGTTATAGTAAAAAGGGAGTGTCCCATGTGATAAAGCAAACAGCCGTTGTTGCGGGCCGGTCCATGGTTGTGTACAGCTTGGATACGGTTATTGTCGGGTCGGGCGCGGCGGGGTTTTGTGCCGCGAACCGCCTGTATGCCGAGGGGCGTACGGATATCGCGTTGGTTACCGAAGACCTGTACGGCGGGACCTCCCGCAATTCAGGCAGCGATAAGCAAACTTACTATAAGCTAACCTTGTCCGGGAGCGAGCCGGACAGTGTACGCGCCATGGCGGATACCCTTGTGTCCGGAGGCTGTACGGACGGAGATACGGCGGTATGTGAGGCGGCGCTGTCCGCGCGCTGCTTCATGAGGCTGGCGGAGATGGGGGTACGCTTCCCCGTTAACCGATACGGGGAATTTGCCGGCTATAAGACAGATCATGACCCGCGCAGCCGCGCCGCCAGCGCGGGCCCCTATACTTCTCGGGAGATGACCGGCTGTCTGCAAGCCGCGGCGGAATCCGCGGGTATCCGAATCTTTGATAAAACACAGGTCATAAAGGTGTTAAGCTGCGCGGGTAAAATAAGCGGGCTCTTGTGCGTACAACACTCCGGACGGGCGGGGTCAGAGCCTGCCTATACCTTGTTTCATTGCCTTCGTGTGATTTACGCCACCGGGGGACCCGCCGGAATATATAAAGACAGCGTATACCCGGCCGGGCACAACGGCGCTTCGGGTCTGGCTTTCGAGGCGGGCGTAACGGGGGTAAACCTGACAGAATGGCAATATGGATTAGCGTCGCTGCATCCGCGCTGGAATGTCTCGGGAACCTACATGCAGTCTCTTCCGTGTTTTATCTCCACAGACAGCCGTGGGGAAGATGAGCGGGTGTTTTTAGAAGATGCTATCGCCGATTTGGGCAGGCTCGCCTCCCTTGTGTTTCTGAAAGGCTATCAGTGGCCTTTCGATGTGCAAAAGGCGTCGGGCGGTTCATCGCTCATCGATATTCTGGTTTATACGGAACGCGAAAAAGGCAGAAGGGTCTATCTGGATTTTCGCCGGAACCCGTTCGGCGCGGAATTGGACTTCGCTAGCCTTGCCCCCGAAGCATACGAATACTTGAAAAAAGCGGGCGCTTGCTTTGGAACACCCATCGATCGCCTGGAACACATGAATAGGCCGGCCGTGGACTTTTACCGTGATAAGGGCGTGGATTTACGCCGCGAACGGCTGGAAATTGCGCTCTGCGCCCAGCATAATAACGGAGGCCTCGGTGTTGACTGCTGGTGGCAAACCAACTTGGAAGGATTCTTCGCGGTAGGGGAAGCCGCCGGTACCCACGGCGTGTACAGGCCGGGCGGCAGCGCCTTGAACGCGGGGCAGGCGGGGGCAACGCGCGCGGCACGCTATATAGCCTCTTTAAAACCGGCCGAGGCGGCGCCGGACATTTTCGCGTTTATTAGCGATGCTTCCAATCAAACGGAGGCCTTGCTCGCCATGATGGACGGCCTTGTCAAGGGTGAAGATACCGTCCGTGCAGTGTGGGATAACGCCGCCGCGCGCATGTCGCGTGTCGCGGGCCCCATCCGGTCCGCTCAGGGGATTACAGAGGCGCTATCCGCCGTCCGTGAGGAAATAGGCGCTTTTGGCCATATTGTCGGTGTCCGCGATGCTGACGGTTTGCCGGAAGCTTTCCGCCTGCGTGACATGCTGGTTTGTCAGGAAGTCTATCTGTCGGCGATGGCCGATTATATCAAACACGGCGGGAAGAGCCGGGGCGGCGCGTTATACGTTGATAAAAACAACGGAATACCGCGGCAAGGGTGCCCGGAAGAATGGGCCATTACACCGGACGCGGGCGCGTTGAAGGATACCGTTCAAGAAACAACCATTAAAAAAGGACGCCCCGTCTCCGTTTTCAGAAGCGTACGCCCGATACCCGAGGAAGATGACTTTTTTGAAAACGTATGGAGACAGTTCAGGGAAACCGGCGGCATTTATTAAACGTTTCCGTCATCGCCGTATTCTCGGTTAGGAAATAATGATCCTGCCGCATGTTTCGCACTCGACGACCTCTGAACGGTTCTTGATTTTCTTTAAAATAACTGACGGAAGGGACATGTTGCATCCGCCGCATTGATCGGCAAACAGCTTGACAACCGGCGGTACGCAGCGTGTCTTAATAACACGATACTTTTCCAGCAAAGGGATATCAATGTCCTTTTCTTTTAAGGCGGTTAGGCTTCGCTTCTCTTCCAGTACGGCGTTTTTTTCTTTACTTTCTTCTTCGTAAATCTTTTTAAGCTCCTCATACTCCGCAATGGCGCGGGCAGCCTTCGGCCTTATTTCGGAGCGCTGACGGTCACATTCCTCCGCGTCGCGTTTCAGTTTTTTCATTTCCGACTCATAAGCGGACACACCATTGAAAATATGCTTGGCATCTCGCAGCATCCCGCGCGTATCCTCTAAACTGGACGGCAGTTCTTCCTCGAACCTCGTATGCATGGCGGCAACCTGATCGTCCAGCTTGGTGATGGCGTCTTTAACAATGTCTATACGGTCCGCCATCTCCGCCACTTCCGCTTCGATGCGTTTAAGCGTATCTCTTTGCGCGGCTAAATACTCGCGGCTCTTTAAAAACTTAACGCGCGACGGCGCGTTCTTCATGTCGTTATCAAGCCTGTCATTAGCCATGTCTTCCTGTTGGTATTCCCAAAGCCTGTCCAATTGATCCAAAGACGGCGCCTCCTTGCCGGCGCGCCTATAGCACGGGATACGGAATCGTCCCTGTACGATAAACCGCCACGTTGCATTCTACACGATTGAGCGCTTTTTGTAAAGAATCACACAGGCTGTCCATACCCGGATCCTCCGTGGCAAAATGCCCTGCCGCGAAGAGAACCATGCCGTTCTCAGCCGCTTCCAGCGCGTGATGATGCTTCACTTCTCCCGTCAAGAATGCGTCGGCTCCCTGCCCGAACGCTTCCGCCCATCCGTCGGATCCGCTTCCCGAACAGAGGCCCAGCCTGTGTACCATATGTTCTTCCGCGCCGTACAGGATGACCGGTGCGCGCAGTATGCGTGCTATTTGAGCCTGCAGGGCTCCGGCGCGTACAGGGCCTGCAGTCAAATCACCTGTTCGAACGAGCCCCTCACCGGTAACATTCCGCAGGCGTAACAAGCGGCACAGGGCGGTATTGGTACCCTCAGGGGATTTATCCAAGTTGGTATGCGCCGTTATCATCGATACGCCCGCGCGCGCCATTTTAAGTATCAAACGGCTCTCATAATGGTTTTCCAGCACATGACGTACGGGTGACAAGAGCAGCGGA
>Ga0123353_10019299_pt1 | contig 10121 bp, 9 predicted proteins | sample TergutLab28metaG_3_FD_92763 | JGI IMG/M metagenome (GOLD analysis project Ga0123353, IMG submission 92763) | Labiotermes labralis P3 segment gut microbial communities from Petit-Saut dam, French Guiana - Lab288 P3 | ecosystem: Host-associated > Arthropoda: Insects > Digestive system > Gut ...
CATGTCGGTGCATCCTGTTCCCCAACCGTCACTCATTGAAACATTATCTTCCGGCACGACAAGTTTCATCGCTTTTTCCGCGAGTTTGTTCAAATTCACGTCGTTATTCAACGGCGTATAACCCGGACGGTCGCATAATTCAACGTTCGCTCCGAGCGAAACGGCACCAGCCGCCAACGCGCGATTCACCTTCTTGTTGATTTTTTCAATCGCTTCAGTCGTTCCGCCGCGTACATAGCTTTCGATTCTAACTTCGCTCGGAATGGCGTTTACAGCCGTTCCGCCCGCGGTGATGATCGGATGCACTCTTATGTGGTCTTCATCCCTGAACGTTTCGCGCAGAGCGTTAATCGCGCTCATGCCGATGTTCGCGGCGTAGAGGGCATTGACTCCGCTATGGGGAGATCCTCCTGCGTGCGCGGCAACTCCCGTGTATTTTATGTTCTTGACAACGCAGCCGTTATTACCTTTGTTTAAAAAGAAACTGTGTTCTTTACCGCTTGAAGTATGTATCATATACGAAATGTCCACTCCGTGGAAATAACCCCTGTACAAAAATTCAACTTTACCGCCGTAATATTTTATTATACCTTGTTTGCGGAGTTCTTCGCGGTAACCGACTTCGATCAATTCCTCCGCGGGAACAACGCATAGTCTCACTGAGCCACACAAACCGTCGAGCGTACCTTCATCCTTTAGAGCGGCGGCAAGCCCCAACAACGCCGCGCCCTGTGCGCTGTGTCCGCATGCGTGAACGGCGCCGGTTTGCGGATCAGCGTCAGGATGGTCGTTACACAAAAGTGAATCGAGTTCGCTGAGAATCAATATCTTCGGACCGGGCAATCCTGTGTCGATTTCCGTGTAAAATCCTGGAATGTTACCCGCTAAAGTTAAATTATAACCGAGTTTTTCATATTCCGCTTGCAGAAACGAGGACGATTTCCATTCGCGGTAGCCGGTTTCGGGATTCGCCCATAAGAAATTTTCTGCGTTTTCAATGAGTTCGCGGTGTTTGTCGATTAAATCTAATAGTTTTTGCATATATAAAACCTACCTTTTTTAGTTTTGAGTATTTTCTGTGAGAAAATTATAAAAATTATTAATATTGCAAAAACAGCTAATAAATTGTTATCGCCGGTTTGCGGGTTATCATAAACTCTGCTTCTCGCCGTACTTACAATATCTGAACAGTCAATCTCCGGAAGAAGTTGTAAAGTGTCGTCCGCGTCTGTTGCACACCAAATATCTATTCCTTTAAGTTCCGATAAATTGTTATATTTCACTCCGTTAAAATTATCGTTTCCATTTGAATCGATATAATCTTTTAGAATCAATTTTTTATTTTCAATTTCCGCGAAATAAATAGCACCTATCCTATAACCTGATATTGTTGCCGCGACAAGTTTTCCCTGAGCGTTTTGGTAAAATATATACATATCCTGACCAATTTGCTCATAAGAATCGCCGTACAATTTAAAAACTCTTTCAAATACCCATTCGCTTTGAGGAATACCGAACGTAATCATCACTTCGGGAATACCGTCGCCGTCTAAATCCTGAAATCTATACTTCCCCGGGAAATAAATTCCTTCAGCGTCGATTGCTTGAACAATACCGTTACCGACTTCGGATTTTACGGTTTCATCCAAAGTTGTAGGGAATTGCACCAAAAGATTTTCAAGCGGAGTTTTCCAATTGATTTCTTGTGCGCTTATGGATAACGAAGCTGATAGGATAAGAATGATTAAGATTAATATTATTTTCTTCATACTAATACTCCATTTATTTTACTCTACTATTTCAATACTGGTTACAGTTTTTAAATAAGCGTCAAATAATTCCGCGTCTGGATATTCTACCAAAGGATAAAACGTTATCGTAAACACGATGTCGTCAATATCATCTTTTAAAATATAAAACCTATGCGGATACCATGTAGTAATATCTCCGCCCCAAGGATGAGATATTTCGCGTGTTAAAAATATTTTATACCCATCAAGTAAAATGTTTTCGCTGTCATAATATTCATTTACATAACCATCAAACTCAATCCGTTTACAATCCTCAAGACTGGTCGGCATTTGTTGATTTTCCATCAATTTTGCCGGAGGCGCTAATTCGCCGACTTTCACATCATCTTTATATATTACAGAAGAATCTAAATAAAAACCATCCGGTAAGATAAAAGTATATGTAATTTTTTCATCTGAATTCCAAGAGTATGAATTCCAGTCTTGTGTTTCTGTTAAACCGCTTGTATACGTATATATATTTTTGGGTTCTTCCGGTATAGATTCGATTTCTTCTTCAATAATTTCTTTTGAAGTAGATTCACTTTCGGCGTCAGAAGTTTCTGCAATATCGTTTGAAATTGTACAAGCGGACATTAAAATAATTAATAATACAAATATTAATAATTTTTTCATATTAATTCACCTCAATATTAATTATAGCACAAAAAAATATTTTTTTCAACCCCTTGACAAGTTGAAAATTATGTGATATACTACTCTAAACTGTAGATGAAGGAATAAAACCGATAACGAATTCACAGAGAGCCGTCAGTGGTGTGAGTACGGTAATAGACGAATCGGACAAATGGGCTTCGGAGGGTACAGCGAAAGTGGCAACACGATTAGCTTGTAACGTGTACTCGCGTTAAAGGGTGAGGAATGTGATGGCATTCTGGTGAGGTGGGCATATTTTATGCCAATCAAGGTGGTACCGCAGATATTATTTCTGTCCTTGTAATTTGTAATAATGAGGGCAGATTTTTTTATGGCAAAAATTTTTAAATTTAAAAGGAGAGATTATTAATGAACGAAAAAGCACCGTACAGATATTATTTAGCAGAAAGTGAAATACCGAAATATTGGTACAATTTACGCGCAGATATGAAAAGTTTACCCGATCCCATCATCAACCCCGCCACCTTATCACCATTAAAAACAGAGGAATTATATCCCGTATTCACGGAATTGTCATCACAACTCGAAATGGATAACACCACCCGTTACATTGAAATACCCGACGAAGTAAGGGACATGTACAAAATTTACCGCCCGTCTCCGTTGACCAGAGCATACAACCTTGAACGCGTATTGGATACGCCCGCGAAAATTTATTTCAAATTCGAGGGCAACAATACGTCCGGCAGCCATAAACTCAACTCCGCGATTGCGCAGGCGTACAACGCGAAAGTGCAGGGCCTCAAAGGTTTAACGACCGAAACCGGAGCGGGTCAATGGGGTACGGCTTTATCGGAAGCGTGCGCGTATTTCGGCATACCGCTTATCATTTATATGGTTAAAGTGTCGTATAATCAGAAACCGTACCGCAAAGAAGTAATGCGCACATTCGGCAGCGAAGTTATTCCAAGCCCGAGCACATCTACAGAAGCAGGGCGCAGAATAATCGCCGCGAATCCCGAAACTGGCGGAAGTTTAGGCTGCGCGATTTCCGAAGCGGTTGAAAAAGCCGTTACGACGGAAGGTTACAAATACGTTTTAGGTTCGGTTATGAATCACGTGCTTGTGCATCAATCGATAATCGGTCTTGAAACGAAATTGGCAATGGAAAAACTCGGCGTTTATCCGGACGTTATCGTCGGTTGCGCAGGCGGCGGTTCCAATCTCGGCGGCCTGATTGCGCCGTTCGCGCAGGATAAAATCCTCGGCAAGGCAAATCCGCGTATCATCGCCGTTGAACCCGCGTCGTGTCCGTCGCTTACGCGCGGAAAGTACGCGTACGACTTCTGCGATACGGGTAAAATCACACCGATGGCGAAAATGTACACGTTGGGCTGCGAGTACATTCCGTCGCCGAACCACGCTGGCGGTCTGAGATACCACGGAATGTCGCCGATTCTGTCGAAACTGTACCACGACGGCTACATGGAAGCGATCTCAGCGGAACAGACGAAAGTCTTTGAAGCCGCGGTGATGTTCTCCAAGTACGAAACGATCCTGCCCGCGCCCGAATCCGCGCACGCTATCCGTGGAGCGATCGACGAAGCGTTGAAATGCAAGGAAACCGGAGAGGCGAAAACGATATTGTTCGGACTTACAGGAACGGGCTACTTCGATATGAACGCTTACGCATCATACCTTGACGGCAAGATGACGGATTACGTTCCTACGGACGAGGATTTGAAAGCGGCGTTCGAGAAGTTACCCAAGGTTAATTTATAAAATGTAGGGGCGCGATGTGGAGCAATCCATACGACACCTAATTTTACATCTTTACTATATTTTGCCATTATAAATGCACCTCGAAAGTTTAAACTTCTTTGTCTATCTTTTGGGGTGCATTTCGCTTTCATAAACCGGGCTTTTTCTATTTTATTTCCATATATTCAACGTGGGCTTTATAATAATCATCGATAATTTTTTGCAGTGAATTTTCATTTGCCGTGTAATATGAAGCGAAACCGTTTTTACTGTTTACAACGTTTAAAGTTATGCAATAAAACGGACTGTCCAATACTACGCCTAAATCATACACGCTGTTCTTAAATATAATGTTCAGCATTTCGTTCGAACGGTCGTCGCGTGAGATTTTTTGCCCGAGTAATATGTCATAGAACATAGGTATTACGATTTGTTTGTTGTAATAACCCAACAACTCTACGACTTTTCCCACCAGTTCCGTGTCTTGTACCGTAAGCGGAACGGAGAGAAAACCCGCCCAGTTTAATGTGATGTAATTTTCCTGCGCTTCATTATATTTCGGCAATGGAATGATCCCGAAATCCACATCCATTTCGCGGAATAATTTAGCCAAACTCAACGGAACCATATAAAACAACGCTCTGCCCGAATTGAAACTTACGGGCGGTGTCCCGCCTAAATTCGGATCGGTGACCTGACTGAAACCCCAAGTAAACGAAATATTGTCGGCTTTGATAAGACGTTCGATTTTTTCCATTAGACCAATCATTACCGGAGTATTAATATTTAACTGCGGTTTTCCGTCGCTGTCTATTTTAATGGTATATTGATTGCAGCTTGTCGGAACGCTGCCGAACTGCCAGCCGAATTCGCCTACGAAACCATATCTGTCCTCAGCGGTGAAAACGCCGTCGCCGTCAATATCCGCGGAAGCTACGGACGCCATTTGGATCAATTTATCCCATGTCCATCTGCCGTCGTTGACAATTTCGTAAGGATTCTCAAGGTTAAGGTCGTCAAGCAGTTGAGTGTGGAAGAATATCGAGTTGACGTCAGGCAGGATGAAATCGTTAGACGCAAAAGGCAGCATACCGTTGATATTTAAATTTTTAGAAACGCTTTGGTTCCAATACGATTTACTCCTATCGATTACGGGAATATCGTTCCAATTCAAAACAAGCCTGTCGGCGATAAAAGTCGCCATCATGGTTGAATTATGCAGCAGCAGCAAATCGTAAATATCGTCGTTTGCCATAACACATGCCCGCATTTTATTAATTTGTTCTAAACCGCCGTTTGCTTCCGTAGTGGGTACAGTCGTTATGTTGATATTCAACTTTTCCTCAATTAAAGCGGTACGGTCGTAACACGCGTCGTTGATTATTTCGCCGTTTTGTGAATCGGCAAAATAATAATCTTTATATAACGACCAATTAATGTAATAAATTAAGAAATCGCGGTTATTATAATCCGCGTCCGCGATATTCGGCAGTTCCGGGTCTCTGGTCGTTTCGGTATTTTGGGGATCCGCTACAATTGCTTCAGGATTATTGGTTTCATTTTTTGATGAATTCCCGCATGAAATAATGGTTATTAAAATTAATGCTGATAATAAAAATAATGCTAAAATTTTTTTCATTTGATTGAACCTCCTTAAAATTTTTTATTTTGTTTCCATATACTCAACGTGTGCGTTATAATAATTATCAATTCTCTTTTGCCATGTGTTTTCATTCTTAGCGTAATACGAAACGAAATCGCTGTTTTTTGCCACTATGTCAACCATTATATTATACGACGGTGAATCTATCGGTATCGCAATATCGTAAACAGTATTGTCGAAAATAATGTTCAGCATTTCGTTTGAACGGTCGTTTCTTGAAATTTTCTGTCCAAGTAATACATCGCGGAATACAGGGACCACATATTGTTTATTATAATACGCGAGCAACTCAACGACTTTGGCTGTTAATTCTACATCCCGCACCGTAAGTGGAATCGTTAAGAATCCAGCCCAGTTTAAGGTGATGTAATCATCCTGTTTATCATCATATTTTGGAAGCGGCAGTATACCGAAATCCAAATCCGTTTCGCGGAATGTTTTCGCCAAACTCAGCGGCACTAAGTAAAACAACGCTCTGCCTGAATCAAATCTGACAGGCGGCGGATTTCCGATATTCGGGTCTGTCGCCGCGCTGTACGGCCATGTAAACGAAGTTTTGTTATTATGCAGGAGATATTGAAGTTTCTCGACTAAACTAATCATCGTTGGTGTGTTTATGTTTAATTGTAACACTCCGTCGCTGTCTGTAATAAACGGAAAGAGATCGCAGCTTGTAGGAATACTCATGAACTGCCAGCCCATTTCACCGACGAATCCGTATTGGTCTTCGGCATTGAACACGCCGTCCCCGTTTATATCCGCCGACGCCACGGAAGCCATTTGATTTAATTTATCCCATGTCCATTTACCGCTTGTGACAACATCGTAGGGGTTATCGAGTTTGAGGTCATTTAATAATTGTGTGTGAAAGAAAATTGAATTAACGTCTGGTAGAACGAAATCGTTTGCGGCAAACGGCAGCATACCGTAAATATTCATGTTTTTGGAAACGCTTTGATTCCAATACGATTTATTCATATCGATTATAGGAATATCGTTCCAGTTCATGACAAGTTTATCAGAGGTAAAGGTTATCATGCTTGTACAGCAATGAAGCAGCAACAAATCATAAGTAGGGTCGTTCGCGAAAACGGATGCCCGAAGTTTAACGATTTGTTCCGTACCGCAGTCAAGTTCTGTGGTTGGGAGCGGTTTTATATTTATTTTTAATTTTTCTTCGATTAAAACCGTGCGGTCATAACAGGCGTCATTTACAATTTCGCCGTTTTGAGAATCAGCGAAATAATAATCCGCGTATAACGACCAGTCGCAATAATATAAAACGAAATCGCGGTAACCGTAATCGGCGTCAGCGATATTCGGCAGTTCCGGATCTGCGGTCGTTTCGATATTATCCGGATCCGCCGAAGTAGTTTCATTATTAGCAGGGTTATTTGTTGAATTACTGCATGAAATAAAAATTAAAGCCAATAAACATAAGCAAATAAACTTTTTCATTTAATTTTAATCCCCTTTTAATTTGAGTATATAACGATTAACGTTCCGTCTTTTACTGAAACTGTGCTTTCAACTCCAATAAATTCGTTGCTGATACCGATCGGAAATGTGTTTGAAATATCAGCGTTTTCAAGAGAATACTTCAGACCCGTCAAAGTAACTCCGCGGTTCATTTTGTCGTGTGCGAAAATTGACAAATACCCGCTGTGCTTGCTGCCGAACGAAATACTTTGATTTTTTATAGCGGTTATGATATAATCTTTATCGTGCAAATATCCCTGGAACCCAATTTCAGCCAGATACGCTATCGATTGGATATTCGCCAAAGTATGGTCGATGCGTCCTCCGGTACCGCCATAGATGTGGAACGTTTCGCAATCGTTCGCAATTCCCTCTTTGATTGCGGCGAACATATCCGTTTCATCTTTTTCTTTGTTGAGCCTGATGATGTTACCGTGGTCGGGGACGTTCGGCAGCGAATCGAAATCACCTATGATTAAATCCGGTTTGGTATGAAGATATTTAAATCCTCCGTCGGCGGCGATAATGAATCTGTTTTCCGCGAATTTTATTACAGGGTAATAAAATTCACCCGCTCCGAAAATGTAACAAACTTTATCGTGCATACTCAAATATCACTTCTCCATCGATTTCGTCAACTTTTTTATTCAGCAATTCCCAATCGAAATCCATTGACGTAGAATTATTAATTATATCTATCATTAACATCAGCATATTTTCCGCGCCCGGCGACATCGCGGAATGAACGCCTTTCGACAACGCGAACAGCAACGCCAGTTTCGCGAGTTCGTCGTCATCGTCAATCGGTTTGTACCAGCAATGGGGATAAATACTTTTCTCGCCCGGATTCCAACGCCTTTTCGCACACGTTTTAATTGAAAGCACGCCCATATTTTGCTTCAACGCTTTAGTGACTGCCTCTTCGCCTTCATTGTTTTTAATCCAGTAAAGCCAATTCACCGGAAGCATCATCGTATCGAAGTCGTACAGATCCATCATACGCAGCGCGGCTTCGTCATGGTGGCAGGTGAATCCGATATTACGGATATAACCCTTCTGTTTTGCTTTAATCAGCGCTTCCATCGCTCCGTCAGGGGCGAATATTTTCTCTATCTCATCGAAATCGGTTGTATTGTGCAATTGATAAACGTCGAAGTAATCCGTTTTCAAAGCGCGCAGACTTTCCTCAAGCTCTTTTGTGATACCTGTTTGCGAACGTTCAGTCGATTTGCAGGTCAGCGTCACATCCTTGCGGTAACTTTCAAGCGCGGAACCCAATACATACTGCGAATTACCGTACGTGGGCGCGACGTCGAAATAATTCACGCCGCCGTCGATTGCTTTTGAAACGATATTGCCCGCATCGGTATCATTCACCTGATCCAACATGATTGCGCCGAATCCGACGACGCTTACCCTGATATTGGTTTTACCTAAAATTTTGTAGAACATTAAAATCCCTCCAGTTTTATTATACCATAAAATTAAATTTATGCAAGATATTTTAAATAATTTATAAAATTTGACATACAGTTGTCAGGTTAGGTGTGGTATAATGGAAAAAGAAGGAGGTATAATTATTAATGAAATCAAACGAGTATAACGTAAAAGGAATAAAAATAACCATCATGGAAAAACCGGAATTTGAAGCAGTCGGATTTACGCGACCTGTAAATTTAGACGGCGGCATGATTTATTCATTTATTAATGAATTATCAGAAAGCGGACAAATTAATAAATTAGTCGAAACATTAAACGAACCGCAACAAATATGGGTATGCCTTTCGGATGTAGGCTGTTCCCCTAATAATACTTATTGCAAAGTATGCGATTTAAGTTGTTCCGGATTTCAAACTCGTTGCACAGTGTGTGTGAAAAAAACGGAGAAACATGATTTTTCTAAATTCGCAGAAGCGGAACTTTTTACACTATGCGTACCGGCTTCGGAATGGGCTCTTTATGAAATGAATGATAAACAATCTGCTGAAAACCTTCATGTATATGAAATGGTTAAAGAAATTGGATACGAATGGAACACTGATGTCAGGCTTCATTTAGACAACGAGCATGAATGTTACCATGATGGTGATTGGAATTTCGATGAAAAATCGTACTATTTCCTTTTACCCGTAATAAAAAATACTATATAGGAGGTCATCACAATTAACGCCGACGAATTAAAACAACGCTACATAGAAGCGGTTGAGAATTTTATTGAATCGATAAAAAGCGACGTAAACGTCATCGCCGTAGTGGTGCAGGGCAGTCTAACGAACGACGTCGTATGGGAGAAGAGCGACATTGACGCGACCGTCGTTGTTCGCGACCAAAAGATAACCGTGCGCAACTTTTGTCTCGATGCCGATGGAATCGTGATGAACATGTACGTCATAGACCGCAGCGATTACGTCCGAATGTTGGAGCGCGGGCTTGGCGGCTCGATGTCGCAGTCGTTTAACTCACACTCGAAGGTGATGTACACGACTGACCCAAGCATTACCGAAATGGTTGAGAAGAATAAAATAATCGGTGAAAGGGATGCTGAACGTTCAGCTTTATTTATTGCTTGCGACATTGTGTGTATGATGGAAAAGTGCGAGAAGTGGCTGTACGTCAAGAAGGATTTACTCTATTGCCGGTATTATATTCTCAAGACAGCGGAATCTATCGCGCGGCTTGAGATATGTCTGAACAAAGAAGCCCCTCTGCGTGAAGTTATCCAGCGTGCGGCAGTTTTGAATCCCGCGCTCATTGAGAGATTCTACACCTATCCGTTGAACAACGTTCTCGGCGAGGATGAACTCCATGAG
>Ga0123353_10019300_pt1 | contig 10121 bp, 10 predicted proteins | sample TergutLab28metaG_3_FD_92763 | JGI IMG/M metagenome (GOLD analysis project Ga0123353, IMG submission 92763) | Labiotermes labralis P3 segment gut microbial communities from Petit-Saut dam, French Guiana - Lab288 P3 | ecosystem: Host-associated > Arthropoda: Insects > Digestive system > Gut ...
ATAACCGGAAAGACTATACCGAGAGTCAGGAGAATAACTGCAAGAGCGTCCAGAAAGGCTCCTGTAATCAAGTAAAAAGACATGATGACAATAACTACGAGTATACGCGGGACATGATAGTTGACCTGCCATCCGATGAGCATATCCTGCAGGGCGGAGGAAATGCCGGAAATAGCGATCAACCTTGTAAAGAAATAGGCGCCAACAATGAGAAACAGGACCATACTTGCCGAAGTTACGCCCTCTTTAATAAAAGCAAAAAAACTCTGCCTGGTGATCCTTCGCATTGCTAACGCAAGTACAAATGTGAATACTGCCCCGAATGCGCCGGCTTCGACCGGAGTAAAAAACCCGCCGTACAAGCCTCCCATCATCACAATAAACAGAACTGCGACCGGCCAGACCGGCCCGATGCTCTTTATTTTTTCGCTTCTGGAAAACTTGACCCTCTCGCCGCCGGCTGACGGTTTAATTCTGCAGATGATCGCTATAGTTGCGAAATAAAACAAGGCCTGCGTTATGCCGGGAAGCATACCTGCGGCAAACAACTTACCGACTGACTGCTCCGTTATCATGGCATACATAATGAATGCGACGCTCGGAGGGATCATAATTCCGATGGTGCCGCCGGAAACAACGGCGCATGCCGCCAGTTTCTCATCGTAGTGATAGCGTTTCATCTCCGGAAGGGCAACCCTGCCCATTGTGACTGCATTGGCGACGCTGTCGCCGCAAATGGCTGAGAAAAGCGAGCACGCCAGTATCGTCGCCATTGCCAGGCCGCCGCGTATCGTACCGAGCATATTTCGAGCAAATTTATAAAGATCCTGGCCTATGCCGGTGTTTGAAAGCGTGCAGCCCATTAAAATGAACAGTGGAATGCATGCCCATGTATAGCTGGACATTTGTGAATAGGGCAACGGAGACAGGACGGACATGGCATAGCCCCAGTCCTTCATGAGCGCAATACAGACGATGCTGATGATCATCAGGCTGGGTCCGACCCATACTCTGGCAAAAATCAACACCAGGCTCAAAGCGCATCCGATAATACCGATAATCATACTTGTAGTCATCAGGTATCCTCCCGTTCCGGCGCTATAGCCTGCGCATTGACCCGGCTTTCGGAGAGGTGCAGAGCTTTATCCTTATGTGCTCTGTAAATCCTCATATAGGCTTTTATTTCATTCAGAACCATGGCAATTGCAATAATATACATGCCGAAAGCAGTGACAAGCATTATGGGCCATCTGGGAATTTTCGCTATATTTGTCGAAATGCCGAGAGCCTTGGCTTGAATGCCATATCCCCATCCATACCAGGCTATTATCCCGATAGCGGCGATACATAAAATATTAAAGAACCTGTCCATGTGCGGCCAACGCTTGATTATATCCACACGTATATGCATCTCCGTCAGGGCAGTATATCCTGCGGCTAAAAAAACAATTGCCGGAACGCTCATTGCAACGATTTCGACGCTGCCGAGAATACTGGTTCCAAGAACACGCAGTATAACGTCAATGCTGATCATCACCATCAAACCTATTGTAATAAAGGCCGCAATAGTGCTTAGCAGCGCGATGAACTTCTCTATGACGCCCATGATACTCATGGCGATTCTCATAGGAATGGGACCCCCCTTAAAATTGAATCGCCGGTCAGAATCGCGTATCCGATCCTGACCGGCTTTCTTTTTCTTTAGTTATGCAGTAAATCTAAAAGCCGATTGTATAAGGTCTGGCCGTCATAGCCGAGCGCTTCAACTTGCGCAGCCCACCGGTCGATGACGTCCTGCATTCCCGGAAGCCACGCAACGCGCTCCGCGTCGCCTACCCATACCCAAACGTCTCCGCGCTCTACGCAGGTATCGACAGAAGGCGTAACCATATCGGGTACGTCCATATCGGTAACAAATTGCGCAAACTTGCCCATCTCATCTATCAGAATCTCCTGAAGATCCGGAGGCAGTTTATTATAAGCGGCAATATTCATGACATTGCCCATACAGGGCGCATAAAGGCCCCCTCCGAACATAGCGTAGTAGTCAGTGAGGTCCTGACTGTTATTGAACATAACATGCGTGGTCAGAAGCTCTGTGAGGGCGAAACCCGTCATCATGGCGAAGTGCGCCAGCATACCGTCGAGCAGTCCCGTGCTCACCGAGAGATACCAGTCGCCCGGATCCATAGTGACTCCATTACCGCCCATCGCGGAGATTATGCTCCCGCCTTCTCCAAGGCCGTCAATTGTTTTTCCAGCCAGTTTGGCTTGGGAATCAAAGAGCTCCGTAGCGCCGTGCAAATTATAGCCTCCAATGGCTGAGATGCCCAGGTACATCAGGCCTTGTTTGGCTAGTTCATCCTTCAGTTCAGGGCTTTCCTTGATAAGCTGGTTATAGGCGGCGTCCATTGTTCTTTTATCCGGAGGCGTCTTTAAATACGGCATCGAAAAAACGTTGCTCAGGGGGAATACTTCGGATATTGCGCCCTGGTCAAATGTAACAATGTCGGCAACGCCATTGATACAGCCTGTAACAGTGTCGCTGAAGCCGAGCAGGGTTCCGTTGAAATTCAGTTCCAGAGTGAGGCGGCCGTTAGAGCGTTCCTCGATCTTTTGCCGCGTCTTTAATGAACATGCTTGGGCCTATGAAATCCGGGGCGAAGTAACTATACACGAGGACGTATTTTTCGTCTTCTTTTGCGGTTTGGGTATTGTTGCTGCCGGAGTTGCTGCCGGAGTTACCACCTGAACACGCGACGAGTGAAAATGCAAATGCAAGGACAAGAATCAGCGCTAATATACGGCTTTTTTTCATTTTATTACTCCTTTTCAAATTATTCCGCAGGATTCTGAGAGCATTGCAGAGCTATGACTACACTGCCCGACATTATATAGAAACAGACAAAGCTTGTCAAGCTTTTCCTGCGCGGCAGAAAGGCTTGAAAGTATCACAGAATGTTAAGAATTTAGCTCTTAATAATCAGGCTTCTTTCAACAAAAATCAATTGGCCGCCCTTGACTTGTCAAAAAGGTAGGTATATGATTTAGTATTAGCAAGAGTCAGAAAACTAAAAAGAAGGGAAGAGCGAAAATGATAAAGACACCTCCGATCCAGAGCATGACAAACGCGTTTGACGTCAGCGGTAAGAATGTAGTGGTCACCGGCGGCAGCCGTGGCATTGGGTTCGGGATAGCGACGGCGTTTGCACAAAGCGGCGCGAACGTCGCGATACTATGCCGTGATCAAGAAGTGGGCGATAGGTCTGTGAAGAAACTGTCGGAATACGGGGGCAGGCACGCCGTGTTTGCCTGCGACATTTCGGATCTGAAGAGCGTGAGGGCGGCGGCAGTCAAGGTTTTTGAGTTCTTTGACCATGTGGACGTGCTGGTGAACAACGCGGGAGTCGCGACCACAACGGAGTTTTTAGCGGATGAGGATTTAAGCGAATGGTACAGGGTAATAGGCACTAATCTGCACGGCGTCGCAAATGTTGTGCATTCGATAGCGCCGAAGATGCGGGATGCGGGACTTGGCGGCAGCATCATCAATATATCCTCGGTGGCGGGTCAGCGCGTATCCGACGCTCCCGCCCACCACAACTCGCCATATAACGCGTCGAAAGCAGGGATAGATATCTTCACCAAATACCTTGCCATTGACCTTGGGGATTACGGTATACGCGTCAACTGCATCGCTCCGGGGCCATTTCACACGGACCTTGACATACATCTCCCCCCGAGCTTCATTGAAACTGTCGAAAGGGTCATGCCTACGCACCGCTTTGGCGAAACGATCGAGGTAGGCGCCCTGTGCGTATATCTCGCCTCGCCCGCGGGATGCCAGATGACAGGCACAGTATTGAACTACGACGGCGGCCTTATGTGCATCAAATAGCGCAACAACCGGGAGCTTCGCGTTTATTCTGATATATAGAAAGGAATGATGTTTTCATGTACGAAAAGTTTTTATCAACAGCCGGAACGGCGGCGACGGCACTGCCGGCGGCTGAACCGGCGGCGGCGCGTGTGACGGCGACGCGGATGGACAGCGCGTTCATACCCGGATGCATATTCAGCGAAGCCGGCTGGTACTTGGCGCCCTGCAAAGAACCGGGACTGTTCAAGCATGATTCCGGCGAACTGCACATGTTCATAGGCTCAGACTTAGAAGACCCGGAATCCCTGTGCGCGGTCATTGAATACCAGATTGAAAATGACGTTTTAACATTGGAACACACCTGCCTGGTATATGTGCCGCCCGGCGCCGCGTCCGGGAACCTTGAGGTAAAGAGTCTCAAGAAACCGGTATCGCACAGCGTATTCCACCTCAACGCCGACAGATACGAGCGCACGCCCGCCGCACCGGCAGCCGCGAAGGGAACTTATACCGGTCATGTGATCAGAAGGTATGAACGCGTCGACGGTACAATGCCGGAACTGCCGGAAGGATTTTCCACGCCGCTGCTGTGGATCGACGGCCAGAAGCTGCCCGGAGGCCCGTATACGGAATCCCTTTGGTTCCACAACGGAGACTACAACGGCCCCGAACCCCACTCCCATGATTTTGACGAATATATAGGGTTCCTCGGTTCGGACCCGGAAAACCCGGAGGATCTCAATGGAGAAGTGAATTTGATGCTCGGCGGCGAAAAGCTTATTATTGACAAGAGCACAATAGTATTCATACCCAAGGGATTATCTCACAGCCCGATCGGGGTCTCATATCTTAACCGTTCCATTATCCATTTCTCCGGCGGTAACGGCGGCAGCTACATTCGTGAAAAATAAATGACGTCTCCCCTTTCAACATCTTGAAAAACTACCGGTCAAGACTTTTTAATAAGTCTTGACCGGTAGATTTAAGCTTCTAGATGACTGGCGTACCCTACTGGGATTTTATTCGTCAATCAAACAGATCCATCATATGATTGTATATTGCCCGTCCGTCATAGCCGAGGGCTCCAACATCTGATACCCACTCATCGACGACTTGCTGTATACCGTGTGCCCACTCCTGGCGCCCGGCGTCGTCAATAAATATGAATTTATCGCCTTTCGACTCGCCGAGTTCAATAGATGGCTTAACCATAACTTCAAGGTCGATCGGCGTAATATAGTCGGCTATCTTGCCGAACTCCTCCACAACGAGGGCCTGCAGGTCCGCCGGCAACGCGTCGAAAGACGACTTGTTCATGATTATGCCCATCATAGCTGCGTACAGCCCGCCGCCCAGCATGGCGTCGTAATCGTGGAGGTCATTTGAGTTGGAGAACATCGTATGGGTAGTCACAACCTCATCCACCGCGAATCCATGTACGGAGGCGTAGTGGTTGAATTGCCCGTCAAGAAGGCCGGTGCTCATAGACATATAATAGTCTGTAACGTCGATGACGACGCCGTTGGCGCCCAAAGCGGTGGCTAATCTGCCTCCAAAACCGAGGCCGTCTATTATTTTTCCGGAAAGCTTGGATGGGGAATCAAAGAGCTCTTTGACGCCATGCAGGTGGAACCCGCCGGCAGCCATCATACTAATATACATAAGGTCTTTCGCAGCAAGTTCCGCAACCAGCTCAGGGCAGTCGATCAACATCTGCTGGAAAGCGGCGTCCAGCTTGGATTTGACCGGAGGCGTTTCAATATACGGCATTGTAAAGACATTATTCAATGGGAATAGTTCGCTCATCTGGCTGGAATCGACCCAGACCATATCGGCAGTTTTGTTCATGCACCCGGTAACTGAGTCGGCTGCCGAGAGCAATGTGCCGCTAAAATAGGCGTCAAATGTAAGGCGGCCGTTCGAGCGCTCCGTAATTTTTTCCATGGCTAACTTAGGGAACTGTCCGGGCGGGATGACCTCCGGGCCAAAGTAGCTGTAAACGAGATGGTATGTCTGTTCAGGATCAGGAGCGGAATTGTTTTCAGAGCCTCCGCCGGAGTTGGAACCGCCGCATGCGGTTAGAGCTAACACCATTGCAAGGGACATACTAAGCGCGATCAGACGTTTCATTTTCATTTTGTCACTCCTTATAATTTAATAGATTTGCCAATATGCCTTCCACTATATGATCATGTATTATAATACTACTTGTAAAAAAATACAATACTTAGACTGTTAAAACGCAGGTATTTTCCTAAAGTCATACAGGCGCGCAAGGGCTTGCTGTCAGCTTAATCTGTCTTCCTTTAGCAGAACCGTCGAGGTCAGCACGTTAGGGCATCCGCCCGCTACAAAGAGCCGCTGTCCTGACACAAAATCGGACATTCCGGAGGCGAGATACAGCGCGGCGCCGGCAATGTCTTCAGAAGTGCCCATCCTCTGCAGAGGTACCTGGCGCTTTACGATTTCTGCAAAGAATTCGTCGTAATTCATTTCCGGCGGTATTATTACATTGTCCCAAAATGGCGTACGTATATTGCCGGGAACGATCAGGTTAACGTTAATATTATTGCGGCTCAGTTCAAAAGCAAGGTTCATAGTCAGGCTTTCAACGGCGCCCTTGGCTGCGTGATACGGCAGAACAGACACGGTAGGCGTAAAAGCCCCGATCGAGGAAAAATTGATTATTTTCCCATAGTTTGCCTTTTTCATGTGAGGTATCACCGCCAACATATAATACAGCGGGCCGTTCAGATTGACGTCTAACACTCTCCGAAATTCGTCCATAGTGAATGTGCCGCTGGGGCCGGATCCGTTCATCCCGGCCACGCCCCCGGCGTTATTGACTAAAATGTCGATTTTGCTAAAACGGGAAACAGTTTCATCAACGACTGCGTCGACTGCAGCCTGATCGGTCTGGTCGACGCGGTTTGCTACGGCAGTCCCGCCTTTCGAAGCGATTTCGCCGGCAACAGCTCCTGCGCCTTCAAAATCCAAGTCGTTTACGATAACAGTGCATCCTTCTTCCGCAAACTTAAGACAGATAGCTTTGCCCATACCTTTGGCTCCGCCGGTTACAATTGCTACACGATTTTCCAGATACTTCAAATTTCGTCACTCCTGTTCTTAACATTTTCTATTTCTCAAAAAGGTTTGCATTTGGACCGGTAACGCATTGACAGGCGTTGTTGTTTGATGTACTCTTTTATGGTACGCAGGATAGGAGCTGAGAAGTGATTTGTTCAGATATAGAGGAGGTCTTCGGGAAGACGTCAAAAAAGAGCCGCCGGGAGAAACGTCGATGAGGCTCGTCCTCAACCAACGCGAGGTAGTGACGATTCAATGCTCACCCGGCGAATATGAACAGCTCGGCGTAGGGTTTCTGTATACTAACGGGCTAATAAACAAGATTGATGAAATATTGTCAATGGATCACACAGCGGACGATGGTACGCTTTCAGTCACATTGGCGACGCCGGAGATTCAGCTCCCGCAACGTCATATTGTTTTTTCTTCAGGTTTTGGCGGGGTGTCATTGTTTAGCGGCACATCAGCCGATCACTGTATTGAGAGCGGGTTTCAATTGCCGGAACAGCGGATAATTGAGCTGTTTTCAGAAATGAAGCGCAGGGCAGCGCAGTATATTCAATTCGGGGGCATTCACGCGACAGCAATATGCTCATGCGATCGTATCGTATGCATGTCAGAGGACATCGGGCGTCAGAACTCAATGGATAAAGCGATTGGCGTCTGTCTTATGTCTGACGTCTCTTTTAAAGATAAAGCCATAATCACAACCGGCCGTATATCGTTTGAAATGGTTTTGAAAGCATTGCGGGCGGGCATAACAGTATTGGCTTCGCTGTCATCGCCAACTGCCAAAGCCGTAGAAATGGCGTCAAAATCCGGCATTGCCATAGCCGGCTATGTCACTGACAACAGCTTGATCGGATACTCAAATGAACACAGACTAGGCGAGTAGTCAACTATTTATTACATGAGACCCATCAGGCGCGGCAACCAAAGCGAGAGATCCGGAATGGAGATTAATAGGGCGACGTGACATACGTCCGCAATGACAAACGGATAAACGCCTTTGTACATTACGCCTATAGGCACGTCGCACGTTCGCGAGACGCAGAACAGATTAAGGCCGAAAGGCGGGGTGATAAGGCTCATCTCAAGCATGCGCACCATAAGCACGCCCCACCAGATGGGGTCGTAGCCCAAGCCTATGATTATTGGGAACACGATGCCGATGGTAAGCAGGACGACGGCCAGACAGTCTAAACAAGTGCCGGTGAGAATATAGAACAATAGTATCATGATCACAATAACGATGCGTGGTATATCGTTTGCCATCTGCCACGTAAGCAGGGAATCGGTCAGTGAGGCAGTAATTCCGGAGAGCGTGATAAAGCGCGTAAAGAAATACGCGCCGCAGATGAGGAACAGGACCATACAGGAAGATTGCACCGTATCCTTCATGATGTTGTTGAATTTATCCTTGTTGAGCCTGCGAAGTATAAAACCGATAACAAAGGTGAAAAGAGCGCCGAAAGCGCCGGCTTCGACCGGGGTAAAAAGCCCGCCGTAGAGGCCACCCATCATCAGGATAAACATAAGCGCTACCGGCCAGACCGGCAGGACGCTCTTTATTTTTTCCTGCCGTGGAGTATTTACGGTCTCGCCGCCGAGCGATGGTTTTAACTTGCAAATGATTATTATTGTTACCATATAAAACAATATCTGCGTGATGCCTGGCAGCATGCCTGCGGCAAACAGCTTGCCTACGGACTGCTCGGTCAGCATAGCGTACATGATAAACGAGATGCTGGGGGGGATCATTATGCCGAGGGTACCCCCGGACACGACGGAGCAGGCGGCAAGCCCGTCGGAATACTTATACCGCTTCATCTCCGGCAGCGCGACCTTGCCCATAGTGACGGCTGTGGCGACGCTGTCGCCGCAGACGGCGGCAAACAAGCCGCAGGCGCATACTGTGGCCATAGCCAGTCCGCCGCGTACCTTACCAAGCATATTCCGCATGAACGTGTAAAGATCCGTTCCAATGCCGGAGAGAGAGAGCGCGCAACCCATTAAAATGAACAGTGGCAGGCATGCCCATGTATAGCTGGCCATCGATGAGTAAGGTACCGGGGCAAGGGCGCCCATGGCATAATTCCAGTCCTTCATTAACGTGATCCCGACAACGCTGACTATCATCAATGTAGGGCCTACCCATACCCGGGCAAATAAGAATACGAGCGTAATCCCACACCCTATTAAGCCTATAAGCATACTGGTAGTCATTCGGCTTCCTCCAGTTTCCGTAGTTTGGTTTGCGAGGCGGTCTATTCAATATTCGCGGCAGGAAAAAGCGCTGATTTTTTTTCCTTGTGCTTTTGAAATATTAAAATATAAGCTTTTATTTCATTCAGTATCATGGCTATTGAGACCATGAACATACCGAAAGCCGTGGTCATCACGAACGGCCATCTTGGTATGCGTAAAATAGTGGAAGCAGTGCCGATAGAGTATATCTGCATCGCTTGTCTTACGCAGTAAACGCCTATTGCGGCGATGATCACGATGCACATAAGATTTGTGACCCTGTCCATATGAGGCCAGCGCCTAAATATATCCACCCGGATGTGCATTTCCTTAAGCGCCGTATATCCTACCCCGAGAAACACAAGGATAGGCACGATCATCGTTGCGATTTCAACGCTGCCGGTAACGCTTGACCCAAGCATACGCAAGACGATATCCACGGCGATCATCAGCATCAGGGCAATTATTAAGAATCCGTCAAAAATGCTGACCGCATGAATAAACTTCTCGATTGCCCTGATGATTTTCATAGTAATCTTCATGAAAGCAAACCACCTCTTGGTTATTGATTCAGCCGGTCAAGTCAGGAGACCGTCTGCGGTTTTATTTGTTGCTGTTTTAATTAGCCGTTCACTTGTACTGATCGAACAGTTCCAGTAGGTGGGTATACACAGCCCTGCCGTCATAACCCGCAGCTTCGCATTTTTCATACCAAATGTCAAGAACAGGGCCAAAGTGCTGCGACCATTCCTGGCGCGCGTCGCTGTCGATGAAGACGACCTCGTCTCCGCGCTCAGTGATAATATCAATAGCCGGGATGATGATTGTGGGCGCGTCGACTTCAAATATCCTGGCTCCATATTGGCCGTATTCGTCAAGAACGATTTCCTGCAAATCGGCGGGAAGC
>Ga0123353_10019301_pt1 | contig 10121 bp, 12 predicted proteins | sample TergutLab28metaG_3_FD_92763 | JGI IMG/M metagenome (GOLD analysis project Ga0123353, IMG submission 92763) | Labiotermes labralis P3 segment gut microbial communities from Petit-Saut dam, French Guiana - Lab288 P3 | ecosystem: Host-associated > Arthropoda: Insects > Digestive system > Gut ...
AAGGATGCCTCCCGGCAAGCGGCGGGAAAACTCTTGGCGCACAACAAGAAAAAATATAGGCTGGAGTCATGGAAATGCACATCAGCGCCCACGCCGCGCGCCGGATCAGGAGCACAATGCCCCCGTTCGCAGCGGGGGCGTGATGGGGAGGGATCTTCGTCCGGCCGCTTGGCCGACCGTGCCGTTAGCCACCAAGCAGGGGGAATATCAGGCCATAGCGCCCCTGATCATATCGGCCAGCCGCGCCACGGATATCCCGGCTTTTCATATGGCATGGTTCATGCGCCGCCTGCGCGAGGGCTATTGCGTCTGGGTGAACCCCTTTAATCGCATCCGGCAATACGTCAGTTTCTGTCACTGCAAATTCATTGTATTCTGGAGCAAAAACCCCGCTCCGCTCGTGTCCCGTCTGGCGGAACTGCGCGACAGGGGCCTCGATGTGTATGTGCAGTTTACTCTGAATGACTATGAAGCCGAGGGTCTGGAATCGGGGCTGCCGTCGTTGCAGCGGCGCATGGAAACCTTTGCCCGTCTTTCGGCGCTGCTTGGACGGGAACGCGTGCTATGGCGTTTTGATCCCCTGCTGCTAGGAACGGGCCTGCCGGTTGAGGCGCTGCTTGCGCGCATCAACCGACTTGCCGGGACAATGCAATATCTCACCGACACCCTGACCTTCAGTTATATCGATATTGCTCTCTATGCCAAGGTGCGCTCGCGGATGCAAAAACGTTTCCCGACAATCCGTGAACCCGGCAATGAGGAAGCCCTACGCCTCGCCACAGGGATTGCACAGTGCAACGCAACATTACAGAGTCCCCTGATGCTGGCAAGTTGCGCGGAACATGCCGCACTTGCCCCCGGCGGCATCCGGCCTGCTTCGTGCGTGGACGCCGCGCGCATCAGTCGTCTGTGTCCCGGAACGGCAATCACGCCGCCGGCCAGGGACAAAGGGCAGCGCGCCGCATGCGGATGCGCTCCCAGCAAGGATATCGGCGCATACGGAACATGCATGCATCTATGTGAGTACTGCTATGCAAATGCCTCGGAAAACGCCGTGCGCGCCCGCTTGGCGCGCTGCGATGCCGCATCTGAAGCGTTATAGCCGGCGGATACAGCTTGCCCGGACGCACTTTTCACATATCCGACTGGAAACATAAAAAAATTATGTCGGCAAATTGGCTTTTGTCCGGAAAATAACTGTGCTATACTACCAAAGCCACGTGTAATATGACACGCAATCCCAACTCGTCTTCTCACCACGCGGGAGAGTACATGGCACACTCATCGGAACACACTGATATTTCTTCGGCACTCCAGCTTCTCGGCGAAATTCTGGACGCCAACGGGACAGGGCTGCTCGTGCAGAGCGGCACGGCAAACCTGATGGCTAACGCTGCCGCTTTGCGCATGCTGGGAATCGATGAAGCCACGCTGTTGCGGATGCCTACCGACGCTGTAGACTGGCGCGTCCAGCATGCGGACGGACGGCCCCTGGCGTCCGGGGAATTCCCCGGTATCCAGGCCCTGCGTTCCGGACGCCCTGTCAATGATCAGCTGTTCAGCCTCGTGGAACAGGCCGGCGGACAGCGGCGCTGGATATCCGTAAGCGCCGTTCCCAAAACCGGGATCCGGACAGGAGAGCCCATCCTGTACTGTTTGCTCAAAGATGTCAGCGAATTCGTCCAAAGGAACGAATTTGCAGACAACAGCCCTGAAGAAGCCCAGGCCGCCAACCATATCAAGGATGACTTCCTGGCAATGTTGAGCCACGAAATGCGCACGCCCCTCAACGGCATCATGGGGATGCTGCAGTTGGCCCTGCATTCCCGCAGCAGGGACAGCATCCAGGAATACCTGACTGTAGCGCTGGAATCGAGCAAGCACCTGCTTCGCCTGCTTAGCGACATCAACGAAATCGCCAGCAGCGATACGGCCTCTCTCCAGGCCAAACAGGAGGCCTTTTATCTACAAAGCGCCATTTCCCCGACAATCGACTCCTTCGCAACCCGTGCGAAAAGCAAGGGGATTGAAGTTTCCTGCCGGATTGACGACAGACTGTCCGAACGTCTTTGGGGCGATGCCGACCGCATCCGCCAGATCGTCTTCAATCTGCTGACAAACGCCTTAAAACAAGCAGAAGGCGGGAAAATCGACTTTCGCGTGAGTCCGTTGGCCGAATATGACTCCCTCAAACGTCACGGGTTGCATATTTTTATCAAAGTTGACTATGCCGCAGCGGCAAAATCCCCTGAAGCCTCCGGACAGACCGACTTCGACCCCTCACAAAGCGTTTTCGGCATGGGCCTGGGGGTCTCCACCGCCAAACGCTGGGCGAAAATACTGGGCGGCGACGTAGTGCTTTCCTTCCAACAAAACCAAGGCAGTGAAGTCCGGGTGCTTTTGCCGCTGCAAATCATGCAGGATCCGGAACAAGAGCTTCCGGCCAGGGAACTCAAGGGGCAGGCCGCCCAGCAATCCGGCCCAGCCAAGATCCTCGTCGTGGAAGACGAACCCATCAACTTGAAAACCATGCTCCTTTCCCTTCAACTTCTCGGCTGCAAGGGCATCGGGGCGGACAGCGCCTACAAGGGTCTGGCCCTGCTCAGAAGGGAAAAATTCGATGCCGTGCTCATGGATATCCAGATGCCCGGCCTGGACGGGCTTGAGGCAACGCGCCTGATACGCGGCGACACATCGGGCGCCCTGGATGCCGCTATTCCCATAGTGGCCATTACCGCCCACGCCATGGCGGGCGACAGGGAGCGCATCCTGAAAGCCGGGGTGGATGAATACCTTGCCAAACCAGTCTACCTGGAACAGTTGCGGAGTGTTCTCTCCAAAGTACTCGAACGCCCCCTGGAACTGAAAAACACATAATGCCGGCAGGCGCCGTTTTCAGTTTTTGCCTTCGATCCAGGCAAAGGCGTTGTGGCAATGGATGGACTCGTAACTTTCCACTTCCACGCGGAAAGACGCCACCTGAGGATGATGGGCAAGAGCATCCGCCACCACCCGCACCACATCCTCGACGAAGGTCGGGTTGGCAAAAGCGTGCTCGGTCACAAATTTTTCGTCTTCGCGCTTCAAACTGGCATATACCGGCGAAGAGGCGGCCTGTTCCGCAATATCTATAAATTCCTCAAGCCAGGAAAAACCACGCAGGCGCAGGCGCATCCGCACCTGCGCCCGCTGGCTGTGCGCGCCTTCCATGCTGATGGCCTTGGAACAGGGACAGACCGTCATGACCGGCACATCCAATTCCAGAATGAAGGTGGTTTTGCCTTTTTCATCCGTCTCGCCGGTCAAGCGGCAATGGTAACAGACCACGCCTTCGCTGCCGGAAGCCGGAGCCTTCTTGCGCACAAAATACGGAAAACAGAACAACACATACGCCCGACGCGCCTCCAGACGGTGTTTCACATTCTCCAGCAAGCGCTTAACTGAGCGGTAATTCACTTCTTCGCCCCAGTTTTCCAGGGCTTCGACAAAGCGGCTCATGTGCGTGCCCTTGAAGGCGGACGGCAGTTCCACCCCCATATCCACCTTGGCGACCGTATGCTGCCGTCCCTGAGCGCGGTCGCGCACGACAAGCGGCAGTTCGAAGCCGCGTATACCCACGCAGTCAATCGGAAGCCGCACCTTTGCCGGCCTGTTCTGCACATCTTCCATGAAACCCTTCACACAAGTCCCTTGCCGGTACTGGTAATAGAAAACGCTCCGTGCTTCACGCCGCGCATGGCGCAGAGCCTGTCCGCCAGCAAGCGTACGCGCGGCGGCGCCCCCTTGAGAATCAACACTTCCAGACAGTTATGGTGATCCAGATGCACATGCAAGACAGCCACAATGATATCATGGTCATCATGCTGCAAGGCCGTCAATTTTCGCGACAGGTCGCTACGGTGATGATCATATACCAGCGAAAGCGTGCCCGCGCATTCGTCGCTGCCTCGTTCCCAGCTCTCTTCCACAAGCGTTTTGCGGATAAGATCGCGGATGGCCTCGGAACGGTTGCTGTATCCACGCTGGGCGCACAACGCGTCAAAAGGCGCCAGCAATTCCGCATCCAGCGAAACGCCAAATCGTACTATATTTCCCATTTTATGCCTTTTGGGTTGTAGATGTTATAAAACAATACGGTTATGGCTTGGCCGCCGCCAGGCGCTCCACGAGTCTGACAGGCCGCAAATGTGTATAGCGTTTCAGCAATTGGATCGTTTTATACCCGGAGATTTCAGCAACTTCCATTGAATCGAACCCCATTTCGAAAAGCCGGGAAATTGCTTCGTGCCGCAAATCGTGGAAAATCAGATCGTCAATCCCCGCTTTCGTCGTGGCCCGGGTCATTGCGGTCGTTATGGCCGTGGCGGACATGCCGAAAACCTGACCTTCTTTAATACCGCCCTCAAGGGAGGATAACAGCCCGTTCGAGGATAGCAGCCATTGCGCGGCTGGAGACAAGGGAACCGTCCTGGCAGATCCGTTCTTCGTTTTCGGCAAATACGCTGTTCCGCATTCGATATCGATGTACTTCCAATCAAGCCGGGCGATTTCGGACCGTCGCATAGCGGTTTCAAGAGCAAATACAATAATGTTGCGAAAAACAGCCGGAGAAGCAGCGGCTAACAATCTCGCCTCTTCATTGCCCTCCAAGCGACGCTCGCGTCTCCCCAACCTCCTTGATGGGCGTACGAAGATGCCGCGGTCAATCTCTGACTCTATTTGACGTGACCAAGCTTCGGCATCGGCTCGCGAGCCAAAAATCCGGCATGTAATGGGATAGCCCTTGCGCCGTACCCTAACTTCCCATTGCGGATTTTTACCGTCCCCACGATTTCGAATTGTTGCCATGCGCTCCACCTCCTTGATATACCCTTGGCTCCTGCCGGCGCATCAATTCCCAGACCCGTACCGTCACGGACACAGAGTGGGCATAGAGCGCTTCCACGGACTGCTCATGCACGCAACGTTCCGTCCATCCTCGGGAATGCAGGACGCTACGGAAGGCATCATACACGCTTCGGCAGGGTTCCGCCACCCAGGCGCGGCCGCCCGGTTCAAGGGCATATTCCATAAAATCAAGAACCGGCGCGGCGAAACGTGTTTCATACATGATATCCCCTCCCCACAAGTATCGGGCGCAACGGGGCGCCAGGGCAGGCCCGCGCCAGTCCATAACCGTCCAGAGCGGCGAAGCGACGTTGTTACGCACGGCATTTTCGCGCGCATACCGCAGGGCTTCCGGCTCGTAATCCATGGCCAGCACTCGAGCGCCCAGCCACTGCGCCACAAGGGCCGTAAACCCCAAACCGCAGCCCATGTCCACGCAAATGCGGCCACGTATGGCTTCCCGCATCTCAAACAGCCAAGAGCACAAGGCAATGCCGGCAGGCCAAAGTTCCGTCCAGTAAGGAAGGCGTTCGTCCTCGTCCAAAGCGCCTTCGCCCATCTGTGCCCAAAGTGTTTCAATATCCGCGGAACGCGCCAGTTTCCAGACACGTCCGCAGACCGTGAGTTCGATGTCGGGTGTGAAAACAGCTTGTGTCTGCGCCATAGACGGGAAAAACAGACCCCTTCGGGCCATAACGAACGTGGGGATAATGCCGTCAAAACACCAACCGGGATAAAATGACGAACAAAGGGACGAGAATCCCGCCCGACCAAAGCATGTATCCGAAAAAACCGGGCATGGCCACGCCCTGTTCCTCGGCGATGGAACGCATCATGAGGTTGGGCGCATTGCCGATGTAGCTGTTGGCGCCCATGTACACCGACCCCGCGGATATGGCCGCCAGCGTCTGCGACATGGGGCCCATGAGCTGTTGGGCGTCCCCGCCCGCGATATTGAAAAAGACGAGGTAGGTCGGCGCGTTGTCCAAAAAGCTCGACAAACCGCCGGTAAGCCAGAAATACATGCTGTTCACCGGCTGGCCGTCTTTGGACACCAGATTGACAAGCGGCGCCAGCGCGCCGCCGGCGCCGGCCTTGAGGATGGCGATAACCGGAATCATGCTGAGAAAAATGCCGAGAAAGAGTTTCGCCGTTTCCTCAATGGGGCCCCAGGAGAAAGCGTTCTTGTCCCGGCACTCCCGGGAGGTCAGTTGGAGCGAAAGCCCGGCGATGATCAGCAGCATGACATCTCGGGCAATATTCTGCCACGCCAGTTCGATCCCATAAATCGTCACCGCTTCCGTGGCCGGCCGCCAGAGGCCGGACATAAGCACGACCGACGCCACGCATGCAAGCAACAGAAGGTTTATCTTGCCTTCACACCCGAATTTCTCGCCGTTGTCCACAGCGGGCGGTTTGGGACGCCCTTCCCCGGCAAAGCACACGGTATCCAGAATAAAGTACACAATAAGCAAGGCCAGCGAAAGCAAACCGGTCATCAGGAAAAGATGAGAGGTGGTCCAGAAGAAGCTGACGCCTTGCAAAAAACCGAGGAAAAGCGGCGGATCGCCGAGCGGGGTCAACGAACCGCCGATATTGGCGACTAAAAAAATAAAAAACACCACGGAATGGACTTTGTATCTGCGGTGCCTGTTGGCGCGCAACAAAGGCCGGATCAACAACATGGCCGCACCGGTGGTGCCCATCCAGCTTGACGATAAGACGCCCGCCGCCAAGATGCCGGTGTCACGGCCGGAGTGCCGGCCGGAGCGCCCGTAAGGCGAACGCCTCCGGCCACAGTGAAGAGAGCAAACAGCAGGATGATAAAAGGGATATATTCCAGAAGTATGGCGTGCAGCAGCTCATACAAAGCCACGGCATAGCCGTATACGATCAGACAGGGGACAAGAAAGGCCAAGCCCCAGAAAAGGGCGATTTTTCCACAATGGCAACGCCAAATGTTGGGAAGCGCCAATGGCATGACGGCGATGGACAAAAGCATGCAGGCAAAGGGCAGTATCCATATTCCCGACAGTTCCGCTCCGGGGACGGCAGGGTGTCCGGCAGCGGCCATGCTCAGGCAGGGACTCGGTAACAAGGCGGCCGACACGGCTGCCTGGAAGAATATCCGTTTTTTCATGGAGCTTCGTATGCAAGGCCTCGAATGTTTGACCTGCGGACATGGGGCCGGCCCGGACGCCGACAAGCTGACAAAGCAACGAAAGCAGGATAGCCTGTGCCGGCACGATAGTCCGAAGAGCGGCATATTGGCAAGTATCCGGCCAACGAGACAGGTTCATACCTTACGACAGGATGGGGCGCATGAGTCGAACAATCACCCCGCAACGCAGAGCCCGCATTGAACGCGTACTCTCCCGGCGCCAGAAAGACCTTACCCTGGTGCTGGCGAATATTCATGACCCGCATAACGTGTCCGCCATCTATCGCAGTTGCGACGCCTTCGGCGTGGCTGAAGTGCATCTGTATTACACGGACACGCCCTTTCCGGTGTTGGGGCGCAAGTCATCGGCATCGGCGCGCAAATGGGTGGAAAGCGTACGGCATAAGGCGCTTGACAGTTTGCTGCGCTGCCTGCGGATAGACGGACGGCAGATACTCGCCACAAGTTGCAGCGCCACGGCGCGACCGCTGGCGGACTGGGATTTTACCAAACCCACGGCCGTCATTATGGGCAACGAACATCGGGGCGTGAACGTGGAGCTTGCCGCGCATGTGGACGGGGAATTGTACATCCCCATGTACGGCATGATCCGGAGCTTCAACGTCTCGGTAGCGGCGGCCGTCATCCTTGCGGAAGCCTCACGCCAGCGGGTGCTGGCGGGCATGTATGCCAAGCCGGGCTATACGGAAGAAGAATTCGCCGCAAAACTCGACATGTGGCTGAAAAGATAAGCGGTGTCGGCGCGCCGGCGGCGCAAAAGACATTATTGCTTGCCTTTACGCCGTATCTGCTTTTCGATTTTCCTGCCGTTCCATGCGTAGCGCACTTCGCGATCCACCGGCACATGCGCCCTGCCCTGCCTGTTCCAAAACACGGCCTGGGCTTCCAGACCCTCACCGTCAAGGCAAAAGAGGATAGAGGCCTGCACATCTTTCGGCATTTTATTGCCCTTGGCGAAAAAATCCACCACCGGCGGTTCCGGCGGAGCATCGACGGGCGCAAAATGCCCTCTGCGCATGCGCCACAGTTCAAGCGTGCAGAACCCCTCGCTTCTGGAGCCGGTCAGCGCCAGCGTGCCGCCGCCGTCTTCACGGTAGACATGCACAAACACCCGCGTATCGCCGAAAGGCAGGGAAATCAGCTCCAGGCTGTCCGGGCTGTCCGGCACAAGAAGCCAGTATTCGCTTTTCCCGTAATCCAGAAGGCGCTCTTTTTCATCTTCGTTCAGTCCTTCCAAGGTGTTTTCGAAAATAGTGGCAGGCAGCAGCCGAAATATTTCCAGCACGCCGGTATGTTCCTGTTCAGGCGCGCGGGCGGACGCGTCATGTTCTTCCGCAAGCGCTGCACCGACAATACTTTGCAGAATAAGAAGAAGCGGAACCAAAACAACACGGGTGCGCATGACTGGAACCTCGTCAAAAAGGAAAATATATCACCCGCCTAAATACGCCTTCTTCACTTCGGGATCGTCCAGCAGCACGGCGGACGGACCTTCGGCGACGATTTCGCCGGTGTCAAGCACATAGCCGCGGTTTGCGACCTGGAGAGCGAGACGGGCGTTCTGCTCCACGACCACGATGGTCAAACCTTCCTGATTCAGCCTTTTCAAGGTGCGGAACAGCTCGTACATCAGCAGCGGCGCAAGGCCCATGGAAGGCTCATCAAGCAGGAGCAGGCGACACCCGGTCATAAGCGCGCGGCCCACGGCAAGCATCTGCTGTTCACCGCCGGAGAGCGTGTCGCTGCGCTGGTTGCGACGCTCCGCCAGACGCGGGAAGAGTTCGAAGATGCGTTCCATATCCCTGGACACAGCAGGGTCGTTCTTACGCGCCCAGGTGGGCAGGATGAGATTTTCCATCACGCTCAGGTTGCCGAAAATATGGCGGCCTTCAGGCACAAGGGCGATGTGCAGCTTGGCCACGATATCATGGGGCTCGAACGTGAGCAGCGACCGGTTTTCGAAAAAAATATTCCCCTTGGTCAAAACCGGGGCCTCCGGCGGAGGCAGGCGCATGATGGTCTTCAGCGTAGTGGATTTGCCTGCGCCGTTCGCGCCGATAAGCGTGACAATCTCTCCCTCGCGCACATGGAAGGAAATGCCGTGCACGGCCTCGACCTTGCCGTAGGCGGCGAAAATATGTTCAACGCGCAGCATCAAAGCGTATCATCTCCCAGATATGCCCCGATAACTTCAGGGTCGGCCTGAATCTGCTCGGGACCGCCTTCCGCGATAATCCTGCCGAAATTCAAGACAACAATGCGCTCGCACAGGGCCATAACCACCTTCATCTGGTGTTCGATCATCCAGATGCTGATGCCGAATTCGCTGTATATCCAATCTATCATGCGGATAAGCCCGTCGACATCCGTCGAATTCATGCCTGCCGCCGGCTCGTCAAGCAGCAGGAGTCTGGGCTTGACGGACAAGGCCCGGGCCAGTTCCACCCGGCGCTGCAGGCCATAGGGCAGGTTTTTTGGGAATTCGCCCGCGTATTCCTTGAGTTCCATCAACTCAAGCATTTCCCGGCTTGCTTTGTCCACGCCGGCCTCGGCATTGCCGTAGCGCCTGGTGCGCAGCAAGGCGTCCCACAGCGAATAACCGAGCCAATGGTGCCGCGCCAGCCGGATATTGTCCAGCACGCTCATATCGTTCCACAGGCGGATATTCTGGAAGGTGCGCGCGATGCCCAGCGCGGTGACGCTATGAGGTTTGAGGCCGCGCGTGGGCACGCCGCCGAAGGTGATGGAGCCTGCCGTGGGCGCATAAAAACCGGATACCAGGTTGAACACCGTTGTCTTGCCCGCGCCGTTGGGGCCGATAAGGCCTACAAATTCCCGGCGCTCAATGCTGATAGTAAAGTCCGTCAGGGCTTGCAGACCGCCGAAACGCTGGGTGAGGTTCTGTACATCCAAAAGTGCCACGGCATCACCTGAAGCGGATCCAGCGTTTGAGGCGCGGGAAAAGGTCCCAAAGTTCACGGTTGCCCATGATGCCCTCCGGCCGGAACTGCATGAGCAGAATGAGCAGCAAAGGAATCAACACCCATTTCCA
>Ga0123353_10019302_pt1 | contig 10121 bp, 9 predicted proteins | sample TergutLab28metaG_3_FD_92763 | JGI IMG/M metagenome (GOLD analysis project Ga0123353, IMG submission 92763) | Labiotermes labralis P3 segment gut microbial communities from Petit-Saut dam, French Guiana - Lab288 P3 | ecosystem: Host-associated > Arthropoda: Insects > Digestive system > Gut ...
ACCGTGACCCCCCAAAAGAAGGTATAGACCAAGAGGAGCAAGACGATGATGATCGCCGGGAAGCTCCAGGGCGCGAACGTGCGATAGTCGATCCTTGAGATGATGAAGGCGAAGGTGGCGCCAATAAAGATAAAGAATAGATTGTTGGCTCCCTCGGCAAAGGAGGCGAGGGTTGCCTGAGCACCCTGCTCAGTGGTGGCTTCGAGCAGTACCGCCTCTGCGCTGGAGGCGGAGACGACCATCACGGCACTGATCCCCACGAGAATGGTCACCGCTAAGATCGCGAGATAGAACGGCGCGACCCCACCGGCGAACAGTTTTTGTTGGGTGGAGTTGGCGCGCGCCGATCCCGTCGTCGATGCGGAACTATTCTTCGTCTTGGCCACGGCTGCCGCTTCGCTCTCTATTCGGCGTCGAGGTGCTCGGCTGCGAACGCGCAGAATACCTCTCCGCGCTGTTCGAAGTTATCGAATTCATCAAAGGAGGTGCATGCCGGAGAGAGTAAAACGATCGACGCATCCTCTCCGTTCTCATAGACCCACAAGAGCGCATCTCGCATCGTAGCGGTGCGATGCACGCGATCGCGGTAGGTATCATCGAACGCTTCGGCGATCTCTTCTTGATCCTGTCCGAAGACGACCACTTGGTGTGCGACTTGGGAGGCCGCTGTCGCGAGCGGGTGCATATCGTTTCCCTTATTGCGCCCACCCAGAAGTAGTACCAGGTCCTCGCCCTCGAAAGAGCGCAATGCCTTGAGCGTCGCCTCGGGATTGGTCGCTTTCGAGTCGTTGTACCAATGCGCGCCTTTGACCGATCCGGCGAACTGCAGACGATGCCGTACCGGTTTGAACGATGAGAGGGCCGCATCGATCGCGTCCTCGTCCACTTCGAACCAGCGGGCGATCTCGCGAGCAAACAGCGCGTTCTCGATGTTGTGGACCCCTTTGATCTGCAGCGGAGGCAGTGGGTCGTCGTCCAACCGCGCGACATCGATCGCGCGCACCAACGCGCCGGAAAGCATCGCTTGTTCATAGATACGGCTGAAATACTCGTTCTGCGCATCGACCAGTACCAGACTGCCCGGATCGAGATTGCGCAACACGTTGCACTTCGCATCAATGTATTCGTCGAGTGTATCGTGCCAGTTCAAATGATCGGGGGTGAGGTTCAGTATCGCCGCGACCGATGGCGAGAAATTACGACATGTCTCGAGCTGGAACGAGGAGACCTCGACGACCAGGATGGCATCGGGGCCGACCCCGCCGATCTGTGAGATCGCGGTCGTACCGATATTGCCGACCGCATACGCTTCTTGACCACCCTCGTTGAGCAGGTGCGTCGTCAGCGCGGTCGTTGTGGTCTTTCCGTTCGTGCCGGTGATGGCGACCCAACGGTTGCTGGACTCGCGGTAGGCGAATTCAATCTCGCTGATAAGATCGTCGGTGGCGTTGCGCGCGCTTTTAAACAATGCGGTGTGCGGTGCTATGCCGGGGCTGATGATGATCAGATCGAAGGGACCGTCGACCTTATCATCGCCTTCCAACAAGACGAGCTCATCGACGCGATCTTTCTGTGTTTCGAGGTAATCGGCGACTGCGCGCCCGGTCACCCCCAGACCGACGACCGCGACACGTCCCAAATGTTTCGACTGGCCCATAGTGATCCCCTAAGCCTCTCTTTGTTGTCTTGAACGGCTCATCTAGATCCCCAAGCCTCCCTGCTGGAAGAAATATATCGCGAATCCCAGGCCGGCAAGAAGTGCGGTGATAATCCAAAAACGGACCATCACCTTGGTCTCGGACCATCCCATCATCTCGAAGTGGTGGTGGATCGGGGCCATCTTGAACACGCGGGTCTTGAATCGTTTGAACCACGCGACCTGTATGACGACCGAGAGTGCCTCGATCACGAAGATACCTCCGATAATGAGCAGCAGCAACTCGGTCTTGGTGACGGCTGCCAGTGCGGCGATCGCCCCACCCAGTCCGAGTGAGCCGGTATCTCCCATAAAGATCTCCGCCGGATGCGCGTTGTACCAAAGAAAGCCGATACAAGCTCCGGAGATCGCGGCTGCGACGATCGCGACCGAGAGATTATCTTGCGCGAACGCGATCGCGCCGAACACAAGAGTCACGATCGTGACGGTTCCGGCGGCGAGCCCATCGAGTCCATCGGTCAGATTGACCGCGTTACTCATTCCGATGAGCATGAACGATGCGAACACGATATAGGGCCATGGTATGTAGAGCAGTGTGTCTCCCGCAAGGGGCACTGTCGAGGTGAGCATGTTGAGCGGGATGTGGATCGTAGTGGCCGGCAACTGCAGGTCGGGCGTGATGCCGACCCAGTTCACCGCAAGCATCGAGAAGACGACCGCGATCAGTATCTGCCCGATGATCTTGGCGCGCGCGCGTAGACCGAGCGAGCGTTCACGGATCACCTTGGCACGATCATCGATGTAGCCGAGAAGCCCGCATGCCAACGCCGTGCCGATCACAAGCAACGCGCCGCGTACCATATAGTCATGGTTTTTCAATACCGTGAGCGACGCATTCTGCGCGCTCGGTGAGACGATGTAGACCATCAGCACGAATACGAACGTCATGACCGCCAAGATCACGACACCGCCCATGGTGGGAGTCCCCTCCTTGATAAGGTGGCGCTGCGGTCCGTCGACGCGTATCTGCTGACCGATACGACGATTCGTCAGAAACGAGATGAACGCCGGCATCGCGAACGCGGCAAGGACCAGCCCGAGCGCGACCGCAAGAAAAACTTGAACGGTAGGAAAGAGTGCGAGTCTAGTGAGCATCGAGCTCTCCCCCGTTGGCTTGCACACCCTCGAAGAGCGTCTCCTGGTCGAGCGCCTGAAGCGGCTCGGTCGCCTGATCCAGGTTCGGATCATGCTCCGAATGTTGCGCATCACCTTCGGCGGGCGGTGGTTCAAGATCGAGCAGCGCATACGCTACACGCTCGAGTTCCATGCCACGCGATGCTTTGACCAAGACGCAATCGCCGGCTTCGAGGTATTCTTTGGCTTCCTCTATCATGATATCGAGTTCGATCCAATCGTAAGCCTTTGCCGTCTCGAGCCCGTTTGCCTGCGCGCCGGCTACCATATCGGCAGCATAGTCACCATAAGCGAACAGTGCATCGATACCGGCGGAGGCGCAGATCCGTCCGACCTTGTAGTGCTCGCCTGCCGAGATATCTCCCAGCTCGAGCATATCGCCGAGCATACAGACCCGTCGTCCGAAGACTTCCATCGAGGCGAGCGTCCAGATCGCCTGTTCCATCGAATTGGGATTGGCGTTGTACGCATCGTTGATGACGATGACCTCGGAGTTATGGTTGATATCTATCTTGAAGCGCATACCGGTCAGACGCGCCTGCGCCAGGCCTTTCTCGATCATCACCGAAGGGATGCCGAGCTCTTGGGCGACCGCTATGACGAGCAGCGCGTTGGAGAGCTGATGCAACCCGGGCACATTCAGCTCGATATCGAACGTGTCCTTAAGCGACATGACATGCGCACGAGCGCAACCGCTCGAGTCGAGCACCACTTTGGTCGCCATGATCTTTGCATTATCGCTGTCGACCCCGACCGTCATACAACGGGCGACCGAAATATCCTGGAATTTGTCGGTATAGAATTTGTCGGCCTCGAACACGCCGAGTCCATCTTGGGGAAGCGAGCGCAGTAGTTCGGCCTTTGCCTCGACGATGTTCTCGAGCGTACCAAGAAGCTCGATGTGGCTGGGACCGACCGAGGTGACGACCCCGATCGAAGGAGAGACGATATCGCACAGTTGCGCGATCTGACCCAGACCCCGCATACCCATCTCGATAATGAGGATATCGTCGTCCTCCGCAGCGCCGAGCACCGTTAAGGGAACACCGATCTCGTTGTTCTGATTGCCGTCGGTATAGGCGACTTTGAAGCGTTGTCCCAGCACACACGCCATCATCTCTTTGGTAGAGGTCTTACCGGTCGAGCCGGTGATACCGACCACCTGGGCGCCGATGATCTCGAGCCACTCGTGCGCGATCTCATGGAGCGCCACGAGCGTGTCCTCGACCAGCACCGCTGCGCAACCTTTGCGCGTGGCAAGGCCGACGACATGTTCGGCGGCTTCGCGCTTGGAGACCAAGATGAGCGCGGCGCCTTCCTTGATCGCGCGATTCACGTAGTTATGCCCATCATCATGCTCTCCCTTGAGCGCGATGAACATACCACCTTCGTTCAGCTTACGTGTGTCGATCGAAGCGCTGGTGACCAGTGTCTCACCATCTCCGTAAAGGATCTCACCCTCACAGAGTTCAGCTATTTGTGCCACAGTAAGTTTCACGTGTCTTCCTTACTCTCGGTTCCGACTTACACGTCCAAGCGCTTCTCGCGCTACCTGTGTGTCATCGAAGTCTATCGTCTCATCGGCGAATATCTGATAGGTCTCGTGTCCTTTTCCGGCGATCAGTATGGTGTCACCGGCTTGGGCATGATCGATCGCACGGTCGATCGCACTGGCGCGGTCGACCTCGCAGGAATAGGCATCGGCGGATGTGCCATCCATGCCTGCCACGATGTCATCGATGATCGCTCGGGGATCTTCACTGCGCGGATTATCGGTCGTCACGATGATGTGATCGGCACCATCGGCGGCGACCTTTCCCATCAACGGGCGTTTGGTCGTGTCGCGATCCCCCCCGCATCCGAATACAACGATCAGCTCACCGTCGGTGACATCGCGCAGCGATCCAAGCGCGTGGGCGAGCGCGTCAGGAGTATGCGCGTAATCGACGAACACATTGATTGGATGCTCGGTCGCTATGCGTTGCAGCCGACCTGCTACCTGTTCAGCCTGCGCAAGCCCGTCTGCAATAGCAACTCCTGCAACACCGAGCGCGAATGAGCAGCCCGCCGCCAGTAGCGCATTACTCACGTTGTGGTATCCCACCAAGGGGAGGTCGACCGGATACTCGTCGCCATCGATCGTGAGCGTGAATGAGGTACCTGACACCGATTCTTCGACATGGGAGGCAAAGACACGTGCATCGGAAGCTCCCACGGTGATGAGCTTGCGATCGGGTCGGACAGCCGCGATCTTCTCGGCAAGTTCACGCCCCGCGTCACTTTCAATATTTATGACGCTCGCCTCGCTATCGAGATCGAAGAAGAGCCGCTTCTTAGCGGCGAAGTAGTCGTTCATATCGGTATGGTAGTCAAGATGATCTTGTGTCAGATTCGAGAATGCGGTGACATCGAAGTGGACCGCATCGACACGATGCTGTGCCAAGCCATGGCTTGAGACCTCCATCGCAACGACCTGGATTCCTTCATCGCGCAACTGCGCGAGCTTTTGCGCGAGCTCAGGCTCGCCCAAGGTCGTGAGTGGAGAATTGATCGTACCCAATGCTTGTGAGCGGACGCCGGTAGTGTTCATGATCGACGCGGCAAGGAAGACCGTCGTTGTTTTTCCGTTCGTTCCGGTGACACCGACGATGCGCATATCACGCGAGGGGTCGCCATATGACTGCTGCGCAGCAAAAGCACGCGTTATACGCGCGTTCTCATTAGGACTTTCCATGTATATCAGGCTATCAAAGCGGTGATAGTGGGATGGGTCTACGCACAAAACGTTGGATAACCGAAACCTAGCGAAAATGGGGGCTTAATTGCGCGAGTAAACGCAACAGTGCCATTCGGAAGGCAACCTCGTCCTTTATGCATGAGAAGATGCGCCTTTCAGCACACCTTCTTGTTGCGTCTAGCGTCAATCACCGTGACAATAGTGACAATGGGGCCGGTTCCTTTTGTCACCACCGTACTACTCTGACTCGGGAAGGATCGTCGGTTCGATACCCAGGTGCTCGGCGGTAAAGCTGGCGACCGATACGAACGGGGGTCCGGCGACATACGCGCCGTAGTAGTTCCCTGCAGGCTCATCGAGCATTACGAACACGATTATCTGCGGATCCTCGACCGGGAAGAACCCGATGAACGAGCCGACGTATGCATCGGTGTCATACCCTTGTCCGAACGCCGCTTTTTGCGCAGTGCCGGTCTTACCCGCGACCCGGAATCCATCGAGATGGATACCGCTCCCGGTTCCGTTTATCATGACGTTTTCCATGATCGCGGTCACATCACCGGCGACCTTCGGGGTTATGACCTGTGCGACGGGCCAGTCTCTCTTGAGCCCCGCGTCTCCCGGCGTCTCCTTGAGCAGGTGCGGAGTTACCAACAGTCCCCCGTTGCCGATCGCAGCGAGCGCGCGAGTCATCATGAGCGGTGAGACCGCCAACCCTTGTCCGAACGAGTGATTCGACAGCTCGATATCGAGCCATTGATCGGGTTTTGCGATGACCGCGGGAGTCAGTGCGGGAAAATCACTTTCTGAGACGGTGGTGAATCCGACTTGCTGATATTGTTTATAGAGCGCCTCGCATCCGATGGTGAAAGCGACCTTGCTCGTCCCCACATTACTCGAGTTCTGCAGTATCCATGCCAGATTTGCCTGTGGCCACACATCGTGGGGCGAGTCGTCGCTAACTTCATGGATCCCGACCGTGATCGCAGAAGGTACCTCGAATTCGGTCGCGGTCGTCACGACTCCTGTTTCAAGCGCGGCGGCCGCGGTGATCGGCTTGAGGGTCGAACCGGGCTCATACAACTCAAGGAGCGCACGATTACGGAACTCCTCTTCCCTTGCCTTCCCATATTCGTTGAGATCGAATGCGGGATATGAACAGACCGCGAGAAGTTCTCCGGTCTTGACCTCCATCACGATCAGTGCCCCTGCTTTGGCTTCGCACGCCTCAGCAGCAGCGGCAAGTTCGTTATCGGCGAATGATTGGATGTGATAATCGATGGTCAAGATGAGAGGTTGCCCTGCTTGTGCGGGGACCTCTTTTTGAACACCTGAGGGAATCAGGTTACCGAACACATCTCGCTCGCTCGTACTCGAGCCCGGCTTCCCCTTGAGAACACCGTCGTAATAGAGCTCAATGCCCGCTTGTCCATCACCGGTATCAGTACGCACCCAACCCAATGTCTGGGCAGCAGCTGTTCCTGCCGGATAGTAGCGTTGATAATTCAACTCGAAGACAATGCAGTTCTGCATCTGGATCTTGAACTCGATCTCGGAGTCGGTCGTAGACGGAAGATCATCGATGTAGTCGATCAGCATGTCGCGTTGGTTCTGTGAGATACCGCGTGCCATGACCGCGTAGTGGGTCGGCGCGATCAGTTCGGCGTAGTAGAAATCCACGCTCCCCTCGAGGACATCTGCGAGCATCTGGGCGGCGCGTCCCTTCTGGTTGAGATTGACGGGATCAGCGATCACATCATAGACGGTCGATGAGAGCGCAAGCGGAATCCCGTCACGATCGAAGATCCCACCTCGTTGGGCGGGAGTTGAGTGGGGCATCACACGCGCGTCCTCGGCTTCTTGACGCAGCGCCTTGCCGCGTATCGCCTGTATCCAGATCAAGCGAGTAGCGGTTATCAGTAATAGCGCACCGAAGAATACCGTCAGCACACGTGCGAGAGTCCAAGAAGCATCTTTTTTCATGCTACCTCAACGCGCTGATGCCAACGTCTCCGACCAGAAGCGCAGAGGCTTCCGACATCGTGAGAGAGGCAACTCGTCCCCAGAATTCCGATTTCTCGAATCGGCTGATCTCCTCGACCATGATCTCCTCATCGAGTGAGACATGCGTTTTCGCGGCGGGTGGGTCGACCATACCGAGATCTTCTTTGGCAACGCTCAGAAGACGATCGTTGGATTTGATGACCGCTTCGTCGATCAGTAGTTTTTGGTTCACCGTAAATTCATCGGCGATATCGTTCTTCAGTTCAGCTGAGATCTGTTGCATACGGGTCGCGTCGGCGATGAGCCAGACCGGACCGAAAGAGACAGCCGCCACGATCATGACGATCAGGGCGAATGCGAAGACCAGGCGGAAGAACATGGTGCGTTGTTTGTTCTGTTCGATCAGCGCTTGTTTGCGCTTGGAATGGTTCAATTTGACTTTGATGACTCGCCCCATGGCTCCTCCTTTCCGTCTTCTTCGCCGCCATAAGGCAGCGCACATTCTATCGTTTCTGCGCGACGCGCAACCTCGCGGAGCGCGCCCGCGGATTCTTTTCTATTTCCTCAGCGCTCGGCACTATCGCCTTGCGCGTGATGATCTCAAGTGTCGGTACATGGCCACACGTACATATCGGCATATCATCGGGACAGATGCATCCTTGCGCGTACTTTCGAAACATCTGCTTTACCAGACGGTCCTCAAGCGAGTGAAAGGTCAGTACTCCGACCCTTCCTCCGGGACGCAACCAACGGATCGCTGCCTCAAGCCCGCTCTCCAGCGCGCCGAGTTCATCGTTGAGGTGAATACGCAACGCTTGGAATGTGCGCTTGGCGGGATGACCGCCTTCGCGTCGGGCACTCGCGGGGATGGCCGCTTTGATGATGTCGACCAACTGGTGCGTGCGCTCGATGGGCTCGTTCTCGCGATGCGCAACGATGAATTGCGCGATCCGACTCGCCCACCTCTCTTCTCCATACTCGCGGATGATGCGGGATAGTTCCTCTTCGCTGGCCTCGTTCACCAGATCGGCGGCGGTTCGACTTGTCGAGCGATCCATTCGCATGTCGAGCGGACCGTCCTCCTTGAAACTAAACCCGCGATCGGCGTTATCGATCTGCGGAGAGGACATCCCCACATCGAAAAGGAACGTGTCGACGTAGGGGATCCCGATATCGGTCAGGATGCGATCGAGGTTCGCGAAGTTGTCTCTCACGAAGATGACTTCGAGTTCATCGGTAGGAAGAATTTGTTGGCCGAGGCGTGCTGCGTAATCTGGTGTGATGTGCGCTCCTTCGTCTTGGTCGATACCAATGAAGGTCGCGCGGGGGGCGATATGTGACAACAGTGCGCTCGCGTGCCCACCGTACCCGAAGGTACAGTCGACCACGACTGAGCAAGGTGTTGGGTTCAATTGCTGCGTGACCTCGGCCAACAAAATGGGGATATGCTGATATGCAGTTGTCAATTTCGAGCTGTCCACCTGACAGCCCACCGTTAGAGCTTGCCCTCAGCTGATAGCTTCGCGGTCAGCTCATCTATATTTGACTCAGCGGTGTAATCGGCGTACCGGGAGCTATCCCAGATCTCGATACGGTCGATGGCACCGATGATGGTCAAATCCTTGGAAAGTCGCGCGTGGTCGCGCAGAGGGACCGGTATACGGATCCTGCCCGCCGAGTCGATTTCCACCTCGTCGGTCCCCGCACCGAAGATCCGGCGCATACGACGCGAGTCGGGATCGAGCGCTTCTTCGCGCAGAAGGCTCTCGGCGAACTCCTCGAACTTCTCGGGAGTAAAGAGCCACAGACAGTCTTCGGGACCCTTGACGAGCATGGTGCTGCCGGTCAGACGCCCGCGAAATTTGGATGGGAGGCTTACGCGTCCCTTGGCGTCCATGGTGTGTGTATACTCTCCGAAGAACATGATGCCTAGCATTGTATCCCACTTTATGCCACTGTGCAACCATAAAAAACACTTTATCCTACTTTTTGGTTCCGCAAGCCCCTTTGTGGGCGTGAGAACCCTTTTGCGAGGGTAGTTTTTGGGCGTGATGATCTTTCGGGAAAAAGAGGCTGAATCAGAAGCGCAGAGAGACAGCGGTGAGACAATAGTGAGACAGTAGGATCGGTTCCTATTGTCCCATTCTTTCCTATCGCGCAAAAAGAAACCCCCGAGTGGGGGTTTCGAAAAGACTCTATGAGTGAAGGTTACTCTTCAATGACGACGACTTCCTCGACGGGTTTGCCCTTCTTCATCGCCTTGGCTGCCTGACGCTCGGCGAGTTTCGCCTCGTACTCGGCATCCGCAGGAATGAACGCTTCCGCTTTCTTCATTGCCTTTGCTGCATACCAACCGGTCAGTATTCCCGCCAACGTGATGAGAATCATCATCAGGTAGAAGAAGTTATTCATTACCATCGGAATATTGTAGCTAAACATCCAATGAGCCATTGCATCAGCCATAGTCAAACCTCCCGGTTTAGTTGAACGACGAAACTATAGTACCCTTACCCCTTACTTTGTGCAACC
>Ga0123353_10019304_pt1 | contig 10121 bp, 9 predicted proteins | sample TergutLab28metaG_3_FD_92763 | JGI IMG/M metagenome (GOLD analysis project Ga0123353, IMG submission 92763) | Labiotermes labralis P3 segment gut microbial communities from Petit-Saut dam, French Guiana - Lab288 P3 | ecosystem: Host-associated > Arthropoda: Insects > Digestive system > Gut ...
ATAGCGATTCCCTACGGGCTGGACGGTCCGCGATCGAGTCCCGGTGTGGGGCAAGATTTTCCGTTCCCGTCCAGACCGGTCCTGGGGTTCACCCAGCTTCCTGTACAATTGTTACCGGATGTCTTTCCCGGGGGTAAAGCGGCTGGGGTGTGGCGTCGACCATCCATCTACATCTAGCGCTGAGGTTAAAGAACGAGTAGAGCTATACGTCAACTCCCCCGCTGATCTTTCATGGTGTGCTGGATGGTGAACTTTACCGTTGTCAGACTCTCAAATCATAGATAAATCCTAGTCGCCACCAGGAACTGAACCCCTACCATCCAGCCCATTAATCACCGACTGTCCACAGTGTCTTACGCCACTCCTGCTGCGGTCTGTACCATCAGCTGGTGAACACTGCTATGCAAGTTGCAGCTGTATGTATTTTTTTATGTACAGAGGAAAATTGTAAAGTATGCTGTGGGTGGAGGCAGGCTGTGACCCCTTGCTCTTCACACTTGTTAGCCTGTTGGCTTCCCCACCACCGCGGGTGTCCCCCGCACTAATTCGTCATTTTTTTTTGTGGCTGCGTTCACATTTAAAGTCTGTTCTAACATTGCGACTATATTACATTCCCAGAAGACAGCTTAAAAACTTGTGTAAGAGGAAAAGTGAAGAATGGGAGACAAATAGTAAGAGTGAAGTAAGAGCATGCCCCTCTTCTTTCCGATTGGCCCAAGCTGATTTTAAGCCACAACCTTACCTGTATAAATACCCTAGCAGTCTCCTCCCAGCTATGCTTCTTGTCCACATCACATGTGAAAATGGAACAGTGGGTTCCGAAACGTCGGCACGTGAAATTCAGACGCCGGGGAATCACCCAAAAGAAAGAATACAACATATGATATGATATGATATTTATTTACTGAAGTTGGGTTTCCATCCAGTGGCAGTGATCGGTAAACTTGTACAAAAATAGGAGAGAGACAGCTATATATACAAAAGAAGAAACAACAAACAAAACAATACAAGAACACAGAATACACAAAATAGAAAACAAAAATACAAAACAAGAACGCAAACATCAAAAGAATATTAAAAAAAAAACATACGCCGAGTAATTGGAATATAACAAATATCAGCAAATAGTAATGACACAACGTACTGCACGGGACCTACATACAGCTACATTACTGTAAACAAAATACAAATAGCAACAAATAATAATGGCACAACGTAAATAATACAATGTAATCTTAACGTAACATCATGGCGCGTTCGCATAATATTTATACCTCCTCGGCTAACTTAACAGCCTGATACCATTTCACTGTGAAGAGAGCGCTTTTATGTCGATTCATTTTTACCGGCAACAATAAAACCATACTTAGGTCTCATGTAAAGTGCCCCTATTTTTGTCGGATTATAACCAAATTTTTTATTTTCTTGACAGATTTTCGTACAAGTCCCCCAATATCTAATTTCACGGAAATCCGTCCAGTGGGGACCGCACCGACACATTCGGACAGACGGACAGGACGAAGCTAGTAGTAGTTTTTCGCGAGTGATGAAACGCGCCAGAAGCGCTCCGAATTTTGCCAATAAAGTGCATCTGCGTGATCCGTGCTATCCCCATAACAAGCCGAGATTTTTCCCCCCAGACAATATAACCCGTTTGAAGTGAATTTTGGAGACAGGATAGATTGTTTTTGTTTGTGAGGTTAAAACTGAATTTACGCTTGTAGGAGCCAGAAGGATACAAAAAATGAAAGAATATTTGTGTTATTTTAGGAAATGTATTACCAAGTTGCTTCCCTGAATTGCTTTTGGGTGTATACTGTATTACAGTTTAACCGGTTGATGTCTGACGTTGAGCAAAATAATGCACATTAAAATTCAGTTGCAACATCACGCTGAGCACCCACAGTCTTCGTTAGGATGACCAACCGGTTAAATGATGTTAATGAGAAGTAATAGTTTATTGTGATACTCATGTGAGACACACCAGCACACTCTGTAGGCAGAATGCAGACTTTTCTCTTCAAGTATGCGGTGCCCTGCTCTTTTAAAGCATTGTTACAGGTTGATTATTATTATTTTTATTATTGTTATATTAAATAATCATTGATTTATAGTCACGTAGCTGTATGTATGTTCTGTGCAGTACGTTGTGTCATTACTATTTGCTGCTATTTGTTATTTTATTTACAGTTATGTAGCTGTATGTATGTTCTGTGCAGTACCTTGTGTCATTACTATTTGCTTATGTTTTTTATCTGCCAATTACTCGTCTATTTTTTTAATATTCTCTGTATTTTTGTTTTCTTGTTTTGTATTTTTGTTTTCTATTTTGTGTATTCTGTGTTTTTATATTGTTTGTGTATTGTTTCTCCTTTTGTGTATGTAGCTGTCTCTCTTCTATTTTTGAAGAAATTTACCTACCACTGCCACCGGGTGGAAAAGCAATTGCAGTAAATATATATCATATCATATTAATTATATTATGTACTGCTAATTGTTTCAACAGCTACACGGTCTTGCTCAGGCCGTTAAAATACAAAAAAACTAATATTACACCTAAGATTGAGGTCCTAATCTGACCCCCTGTAACTGACGTAGCCTTTGTAACTTTGGTTTTTATGTATTTTAACGGCTTGAGGAAGACCACGTAGTGGTTGGAGCATTTAACCGTACATATATGTAATGTAATAATAACAATAATAAATTAGTTGTGTTGATGACCACAACTGTACTGTAATTTATACTACTCAGCTGGATGGCCACGATGGAAAGCGTTAATTATTTTCACTATGGTTCCGGTTGTGTTGTGCCTACATTAAACACTCACTTATAAGTCGTTATTTCACTCTTGTTCGAACGGTTCACGTCACCATATGTGAAGACTGCCACCCACCCACTAGGTCAGTGTTTCTCAACCGCCGGGCCGCGGTCCGCTACCCGGGCCCGGTACCGGGCCCTGGCATCAATTATACCGGGCCGCGAGAGATTCTCCTGGAATTGATAACTAATTTAAATGTAATTTTATATTTGTCAACATGCCTCACCATACACATAATTGTACTAAAACTCTTTATGATTATGCCATAATTAATTATTAATACTTTTGTTAGTTTAATGTATGAACTTAAAAAAATTGGAAAAGGTACTGACGAGTAAATCTGTTGGGACCGGCCCTCGTCTTATGAAAAAAGAATTTACCGGTCCGCGGTCTCACAAAGGTTGAGAAACACTGCACTAGGTCATCGTTTAACGTTACGGTTGGTGCCAGAAAACGTCGTTCTTCTCCCAGGGTCTTTTGTCGTCTTCCACGTCATGGTGCCGTTGCTACTGATTCCTGCCCCGTAACTTTGCAGTTTACAGTTCAGTAACGTTTCTACCATTCGACGTTTGTAACTTGAGCTGCTGGGAGTGTCGTTAAATAAACAAGATAAAGTTCAGTCAAGGCTCACTTCTTGACAAATCAGAGGATTCGTGCAGAAAAAGGAAATTTTGCTTATTTCGGAGGTTTGTCGTGAAGGGGTCCCCTGCGTTCGTGATCGGCTAGTCGCAAGCCAGTTACTACAGGCTCAGCTGCTGTCTGCAACTTGAGATCACCCCTCTGGTCGAGTATTACTGCTCTGCTGACGACAATTCCTTTTCTCTGCTGAGCCTACATTTGCTCTTGGGTCCAGAGAGCCTCCTGTTGGATGGATGCCGCGGTCTTTCCCAGAAGGTACAGCGGCTCGAACGTGAAGTCGACCGCTTACCCATATGCAGAGTTAAAGAATGTGTGGAGCTTTATGAGCACCGAATCCTTCAGTTGGTACTTCAGTATGCAATACGTAACGTGCAGGGACATCAGAGAGACAACCCAGCGAGGTCTAAATGCTGCAGGGATAGGGACTACATCAGGGCTGCACGGATTTTCCACAAATCTAGGGCCGCCTCGAAATTTTAAGCGCCATAAAGGTGATATCAAGCAAGTCCCACATTGAGGATCCGCTGATGTTAGGCGTCACCGGACAAAGTTTAATTTCCACACCAATGTGGTATTTGTGCACTAGATGTTGTGGCGATCGAACGGGAACCGTTGTGCCTCATGACGGAAAGGGATCCAGTTTGATATGGTATGATATGATATGTTATATTTGTTAACTGCAATTGGGTGGACACTCGGTGGCAGTAGTACAGTACACATTTACACACACACACACACACACACAATACACAGAACAACACAGTGGAACGGAACACCTAGAACGGAACATACATAACAATTAGAATACATAACAATAAGAATACATAAACATAACAAGAATACATAAGCATAACAAGAATACATAAACATAACAATAAGAATACATAAACATAATAATAAGAATACATAACAACAATAAGAATACATAAATATAACAATGAGAAGACATAAACATAACAGTAAGAATACATAAACATAATAATAAGAATACATAAATATAACAATGAGAAGACATAAACATAACAGTAAGAATACATATCACCAAGAATATATCAACATAACAATAAGAATACATAAACATAACATTAAGAATAAATAACAACAATAAGAATACATAAACGTAAAAATAAGAATACATAAACATAACAATAAGAATACATAACAACAATAAGAATACACATAACAATGAGAGTACATGAACATAACGATAAGAATACATAATTTACAAAATGAAGCAGAAGCATACAAAACATTAACCATATATATATATATATATACGATGATACAAAATAGTACCAAACGATTATGAAAGAATGTGATAAACGAAACAGCCATATAAACGGCACACTTGATATGATCTTTATCTTAGTAATTAACCAACTTCATGCACAAAATTTTTGTTTTACAATGAGTTTATTTCATGCCTCTACATGTTTCGAACACATGTGCTCATCATCAGGAGGTCAAAATTGCATTACACAGCCTCTGGTATCATCACATCTATAGGTGTGATGATGAAATAAACGTATTGTGAAACAAAAATTTTGTGCATCAAGTTGGTTAATTACTAAGATAAATACAATGAGATGCGCGGTCAGCAAAACATCAAAATTTGATATGATCTGTATATTTTCTAATAATGACAGACACACTGTTGCTAAGACCTTTACTCCACTTCACTACACTTGGCGACACTTCACTTCTTCCCATTTCAACTTCACCCAACCAATGTGTCGAAACTTGTGTCCAGAAACTCAGGATGTGGGGAGCACTGTCAAAATTAATAGCCACGTTAATGTTAGGAAGTGTTGTAATTGTTGTAACCGCATCTTGATGCGTGTTGTTACCAGTGAGGTTTTCGCCTTGTGTATACAACACTGCGTCATGGATGGGAATGTCTTCCCATGAGCTAGGATGAATGAACAGTTAACTGCCTAAGTAGGATGGAACTAGAGCAATCTCTCTGTCTTAATTATATCAGTTAGCCTTTCTCTTTGGCTTCCGGATGGCACTACAGAGTTTTATACCACGCTATAACCTAAGTAACTGCGCAAGAAAAACAGAGCAGAGCAGTCCGCTACTTTCAGAACAAAGTACGCACCATCGCGTGTAATTCGGCAGACATTTCCCGTCTAAACCCCAGGTCAACTCTGACGTCATTTCCTTTGTTCGTATTAGAAAGTTTTACGATTCCTTAATAAGCGTTCGTGGTACAGTTCGGTCAATGTGGGTTTTGTGGTGAACGAAGTGGCTCGGTGACAGGTTTTCGTCAAACATTTCAGCTTTCTGCTCTCAGTTGTCACTCCGCCAGTCGCTCTGATATTCACCTGTTACGCGGGGGATGGAAATTCAGCCTGTTACAGGCCTCAGTACCACAGACAGTCTGACCACAACCCCAAGAGAATAAACAAGATGTACAGTGTACGTACAGAGACTCATTGTAGCTTCTTTGCGTAACCATTGTTGCCATTTAGACGCAACAATACCTTCCCTTATTGATGTCGGTGTAGATGTGGCTGCCAGCAACATAAACGTGTTCTGGATTGTCGTGGAAATGCAACAACTGGTTCCCTTTGCATTTTTGTTGAACTGTAAAATATTTAATACTGCTGTTAACAATACTCAGTAATAAATGTTGTCAGTGTGTGTGTGTCTGTATTCTTGACGTAGTTATCTGCCGTGCAAGGCGCATGCGCCGTATTGTATTGTCGTCAATGGCCTGTCCGGCTGTACTGAATTTTTTCCACAATATATCATAAACGGCACGAGTTTCCGGAACTTAAAATGTGTGTTTCGATTTTTTTACAGCTTTCATCTGAAATATAGCTCATTCTAAGAAGAACTGAGCGAGATTTTATCATAAATATACACAGGTCTTTATATCAAGTACCCGTTATTCAGGATTCCGCGGTAGTACAGTGGTTAAGGTGCTGTGCTACAAATCGGAAAGTCGCTGGTTCGATCCCAGCTAGTGTCAGTGGATTTTTCATTGACATAAAATCCTTCCGATCGCACTATGGCCCTGGGTTCGACTAAGCCTCTAACAGAAATGAGTACCAGGAATATTTCCTGGGGGTAAAGGCGTCCGGTGCGTAAGGCTGACAACCTACCGCCATCCTGTGCCGTTGTCATGTAATCTGGGAACCTTAATTTCCTGGAACCCTCTGGGCTCCTCCGGGACTGCTTTACCTTTTAACTTTTACCCGTTATTCACGCCCCATTTGAATGAAACTTGAATTTTCGAAAAATGTCAAATATAAAATTCTGTGCAAATCCTCCCAGTTGGGGCCCAGTTCTGTCCGGACAGACGGACGGACATACATGAAGCTAATATTTTTTTTTCGCAGTTTTGCGAATACGCCGCGAAATGAAGTATGCTGCATCCGGGGGTATGAATGGGAGACCGCGCTGAAGGACGGAACTGTACCTACGTCACGCAGTGTCTTCTGTGGTCGAACATCAGTCTGAAACCGAAGGCAAGCCACCCCATTGTGTAAGAGATCGTCGAACATTTGAGAATGACACAATCAGAGGCGCAAAATTCGACCCTGCACTTGTGTGTCTTCACCTGACATGCTAACTGCCCCGTGGCTTGCCCTATTCGTCTTCCTCCGCCGTATAAACGAGATCTGCGTTCTTTGGTATTTTACGCGGTAATTTAATTGGTAATTTTTACTGACGTTTCGGTATCATCCTATGGTTCCATGAAGCAAATAACTACCTATCTACGCAGCGTATAAAACCGTAAAGATGCAGGTCTCAATCCCTTCAGTTTTGTATGTTTAGTGGTGACGGTGACACTTAGGGTGGACCAGCAGGTCAGTTGTCCGTGGCGCCAATCTGTAATCGGAAATATAAAGGTAAAGCAATCCCTGTACGGGCCTGGGCAGGCCCTGAGTGTTCCAGAAGGCTGAGGCTCCCAGATTTCAAGACAGTCGGCACATGAAGGTGGTAAGATTCTCAGCCCTACGCACCGGCCGCCTTTACCCCCCAGGAAATATAGCTGGTACTCATTTCTGTTAGAGGCTGAGTCGACCCCAGGGCCATAGTGCGGCCGGAAGGATTATGTCAATGAAAAATTCCAATGACACCATCGAGAATCGAACCCGAGATCTTCCGGCTTGTAGCGCAGTGCCTCAACCAACAGCGCCACCGCGTGACCCCAATCGGAAAAATAGTGCTGGTAAATTAGGGTTTCTCCGAAAATTGTCGGCAGTTTGGGCACGAGCCATCAGCAAGCTTTACTAGCGTTGGCCCCGTTTGAAGAATTTTAAAGAATTTGTGTTTTGAAGGTGCGCCAATGTTTTAGCTTGTCTCGGACGGGTCCTGTTGACAGTTATGTTTTTCGTTCCGCGAATTCAAGCCGTTTGGATTTCATACTTAAACAAAATTCGGTTCTTACGGTTTTAATGGGCCCTACATTTAGTTTAGGTTAGGGTACAATTCTTCTGACCCTACCGTACGTAGGGATTTTTAAATTATATTTGTCCATTTTTTCTGCCAGAAGGATTGGTCAGCCATCGTGGAAAAATACTACCTAGGTTGCCCGATCAATCATAAATGTCGTAGGCACATTTTTGAGAACTGTCACTTCTGTAACGCGAAATTGATGTGACGGGAGATAGGAACTCTGCAACCGTCATATTCAGTAGGTCGTCCTACGTCTTCTGCTGTGGGCAGACTCGGGACATGCATTGCGCGTCCGTCATCAGAACTGTGTACAAAGTAACATTTCGCAACTTGCGCAGTGATTAACCGCCCCAGGAAGTGCATCCGTTGCGTCACTCTCATTGTGAGCTATTATCGTGTGGGTGTTAGATTGTATACTTCAGTGACTTTGAGTTCAATAAGACATTCTTTGAATTGCGTCTCCTTCCCTGCTCGCCGGACCGTACTCCTGTTTATATTTTGACGAAGGAATGCAAGCCCTGGACTTCGGCCTCATTCATTTTACCGTGTTTTTTTTTTTCTGGGGGCACAACATCCCAAATTTGGCCTAAGCCGCCTCATTGTCAAGGTTTCTAGATCACACCCAGATTCAGACACACCTAGTAGGTCGCCTCCGAACGAGTGCTGAGATCATGGCAGAAGCTGCTACCTGAAAAACACACAACAAACAAGAGACGAATATCCATGCCCTCAACGGGATTCAAACCCGCGATCCCAGCAATCAAGCGGGTTCAGACCTACGCCTAAGACCGCCTGGACACCGATCTATTTCACTTACCGCACACAAGTTACCCTGGCGCCCATCCTTGCAGTAGGAAGCATAAGGTAAGGACGAACCAAAAGTTCGTCTACCATCAGTGCGACTTGAACAGGGAGGGACTGTCCGTGGGCGGTGGCACCTGCTGTCGTTATCGTCAGGGTTTCGTCTTCCATTTATATACCCACCCTGACGATGGAGGCAGGCAGGTTTGTCTGCAACCTCGGTATACTTTTGCCAGATTAGACGGCGTCACGTCCCAGGGGCTACCTTAGTCACCTCTAAGATAACCTAATCTCTCTCTCTCACTCACACACACACACACACACACAAAAGATTCTATCGGGGTTGCGATTGTAACGAAGAAGGGAAAATAAATAATACCACAGACAAAAAGTAAAGTTATATCTGTGCAGTACATGAAGGCACATGGGGAATTTGAGGTAGAGCCCCACGCATTCTTAAACCCTACAAAGCCCCCCCCCCCCGGTAAACACTGATTTAATCTATAAAAGTGAGATCTCTCTTCCTTACATGATGTGTATGGAGTACGGGGTGGCGCAGTTGGTTGAGGCACTGCGCTACATGCCGGAAGGTTGCGGGTTCGATTTCCGATGATGTCATTGGAATTTTTCACTGACATAATCCTTCCGGCCGCACTGGGGTTGACTCAGCCTGTAACATAAAGCATACCAGGTATATTTCTTGGGGGGTTAAGTCGGCCGGTGCGTAGGGCTGACAACCTTACCACCTTCATGTGCTGATTGTCTTGAAACCTGGCTGCAACCCTCTGCGCCTGTGCAGGCCTGTAGTGGGATTGCTTTACCTTTACATTTATACATGAAGTGTGCACTTCCTAATTTGTTTTGGGTATCATCCTGATGATGGCCCCTAGGGGGTCGAAAAATGTAGCTGAGTGAATTTTTGTTTTTTTATAGTCAGTTTGCTTTTTTATTTAAACACACAGTAGGTACACATCTATATAGGGTGTTCCGCAGTTTGTGTACCAAACGTCAGGTTGCTATCGTGTGGGGCAGTTTGAGTAAAGAATGGAATATAGACATGCGTCGCTTAACGATGCGGATACTTTCTGAGAAATGCGTCGTTACACGTTTTCGTCGTGCGAACGTCATAGAGTGTACTTACACAAACCTAGATAGTATAGCCTACTACACACCTAGGCTATATGGTATAGCCTATAACTGCTAGTATACAAACCTGTACAGCATGTTACTGTACTCAATACTGTACGTAATTGTAACACAAAGGTATTATAATATCGTGGGACCACCGACGTACATGACAATCGTGGGCCGGGTAGCTTAGTCGCTATAGCGACTGACTACGGGCTGGACGGTCCGAGATCGAATCCCGGTGGGGACGAGATTTTCCGCCCGTCCAGACCGGCCCTGGGGCCCACCCAGCCTCCTGTAAAATGGGTACCGGGTCTTTCCCGGG
>Ga0123353_10019305_pt1 | contig 10121 bp, 9 predicted proteins | sample TergutLab28metaG_3_FD_92763 | JGI IMG/M metagenome (GOLD analysis project Ga0123353, IMG submission 92763) | Labiotermes labralis P3 segment gut microbial communities from Petit-Saut dam, French Guiana - Lab288 P3 | ecosystem: Host-associated > Arthropoda: Insects > Digestive system > Gut ...
CGTGTATTATCCTCACCGCTTTCACCGACTCCGTGAAACCAGATGACCAGCGGATATTTCTTACCGGGTTTCATTTCGTCCGGAAAAAGCATCCGAAATTTGATTTGTTCATCAACATACCTGCCGCCGGTAAATCGATATTCCATTGCTGCAAAACAATCGACTACGTTGACATTGGCGTTATAACCGCCATCTGCGTTTTTTTCGGATTCACTCGTGGATGCCTTGCGAATATCCCGCGCACTCACACGTTTGGCCTCTTCGACGATAATAATTTTACGAGAGGCATTCTCTGCGTACAACAGGCTGTATGAAAGCAGAATCAACAGGACTGACAATAGGCGGTAAAAATACATATCACTGACTCACAAAAGTAACAAGCCATTCCTTGACAAAATACACGACGGGAACGATGGCACAGAAAATTAAGATAAACGAAAGAAAACCAATCCACGAAAAATCGCCATAACCGAACCAGCGAGTTAGCGGATAATAGAAGAAATTGAACAGGTGGGTCATGTTCAGCAAAATAAGGATCGCCATGACGACAGTGACTGAAACGGCCATACGTGTGAATCGTTTGGCCGCTTCCGCCTCCAGTTCATCGTAATCTTCCCAATTGCGATAAATGAAAAACCATTTGACCGTGATCGCGACAAAGATCGCAAGGAACAACAAATACCACCACGGCCAAAGTCGGATATCCAGAAGCCGAAAAATATTGTCAATGAGGTTCGGACTGAGAAAACATCCGGCATTGAACAAGATCAGCCCACCGATCAGGAGCCAAGTGCTTACAGGCATTTGATACCATCTCTCTTCGGGCGTGTATTGGATGATTTCACCTTTGAGGTTTCGGATTTCAGAAGTCATGTCGCTCTCCTCTTCTTTTTGGATTTTGACGCAATACGAAGTAACCAGATAATCAATAATAATCCAGTTGCCGGGGCGATGAATAGCCGCCAAGTAATTTTTCCGCTGATATTGAATTCAACAAGTGGGCCGAGATAATATGGGGTATAAATATTGTAAATGACGAAATAATAAGGATAACGCCTGCAAAATTCCAAACAATAGCGTGGCGTTGCCATAAATGCAGCGTAATTGAAAAGGACGATAAAAATGGCAACGAAAGCGAACATCCATGCGTAAACAGGATAACGCTCAATTTTGATGTTTTTCCAAAAGGTCAACCATTTTCGCAACAGCCATTTGCCGAATTTTCTGTGAAGGATAAAATGAACAACGGCTTGATTGGGTTTGCTCTTTTTGAAGCGTGTCTTGGCAGAGTGCCAAAACCGCGAGGAGTAAAAGGAGTGCAAAGCTGTTTGAACACTGTTGTTTTTCAAAATTAATGCTGTCAATAAACCACCAGACATAAGCCAAAGATTGACGGCATACCATCCCGGCCAATGCCACGGATTAAAATGATGCCAAAATCTGTACGTTGCCTGCTTATCGTTGCCGCTCAAAAACACAAATGCGTTAATCAATGCTAACCCACCAATAACAAGCCATGTCATGAGGCCGGGACGCCATGATTTTTTCACCGTTTCACTCATGCGTCACCTCATCATCTATTTCCGGCAAACCCATTTCAAGCCGTACACGGTTCGCCTCCTCCAGCGTGACGTGGTAAACGTAAATGGAATAACCTATCATATCGACGGGTTCAAATCGTTTGAAATATTCGTACTGTTTCGACGAGCCGTAAATTTCATTGCCCCCCAGCGCAAACCAACCGGGTTTAGGGGCATTGGGCGGTTGCTGATTGTCTTTGATTCCCAAACGGTCAAGCGACTCTGCACTCGTATAGGCAATTTTGAGTGGCCTTGCCTCTGGATGAGCGTTATACCATTTTTGGAAAAAATAGGAATTTTGCCCCCAATCAATATTGCTCCCCAAAAGGTGTTTCGACCCGTTCTTTGCACCGCCGATCAATTCATTGAAATACGACATTGAATGTGGGAAGTAATACAAACTGCTTCCGATAATCCAGACGAGCAAAACCGTTGTTGCGATTGACAGGAGATATTGCTTTTTCGCAAACGACTGTCCGAGTTTGCTGACCCAGATATAGGCGAACGGCAAACCCGGGATAATGTACCGTGGATGCAGTGAAAAACCGTCCTGACTGCTCACGAAAATGAAAAAAACGAGTCCCGGCAGGATGACGATCATTTCATCCCGCCATGAAGCATTGTACTGTGTCAAGAAAATTGTTGCGCTGATAGCCAGAAGGCCGAGGCAGAGTGTGCCCAGAGGTTCCTTGATTAAAACCGTATAGACATAATAATACCACCAACCATGTTGGGAATACTCACCTCGCAGGTAGGATTCAATCCCACGTTCAAAGTCGAGTTTTTGTGTGTCAATGCCCTGTATAAATTCTCCGGGCAACGGCACTGGCACGTAGCCCAACCGTGAGTTTTCAAAGCGATTGCCGGTTATAACGGCGAGTGATTTTTCATCAATGTCTCGGCCAGTCAAAGTATGACTGATGAATCTGTAATCTTTGAGTTGTCTGAAAGAACCGTCAAAGCCGTACCCCATGTTAATCATGTAAACGCCGATGAGAAGGATTGCGGCAAGTTGTTTCCATCCTGAAATGTTGACGTTTGGATTGCGTTTGATGTAATACGGGATTACCCAAATGAGCCAGATCAAAACCCAAAGCGGAAATGCAATAATCCACGTCATTTTCGTGAGTGGCAACAGCCCGAGACATATCCCAGACGCGATTGCTTTTCTCCATGTCGGTGTTTTGAGCCAATGCCAGAAAGTATAAACACCAATGATTCCCAGTGATGCCGCGCAAACGTCAGGGCAGATTGTCGCACCCCATGCAAGAACAAGCGGCGAAAAAGTCCATAACACAAGAAAGACAATCCCTGCTGTTTGACCATATAACTCACTGGCTAACCGATAACCGAACCAACTGCCAAGCAGAATGATTGGGATGAGCGAGCAACGAGTCAAAAAGGTTATCCAATGAATTTTTTCCGGAGAATTGGCATCGATAAAAGCAGTGCCAATTAACCATTCAGAGCGATCTTGAGGGCGTTGAGAATAAGATTTCCAGTCATAATCAGGTGTTGAGAGAAGAATTGGCAACCCGACAAAGTAGCGTGTCAATGGCGGGTTGACGTGAAAAACGTCGAAGCGATGTGTTTTATAGAAATAAATTGACGCACCAAGATGACCGGCTTCCGTGCGGTTAAGGGAAACCCGCCAGCTTAGAGAAAGAAGCAGACATAATTGTAAAGCAAGCAGAGAAGCAAGCCAGAATATCCACTTTCGTTTCATTTTCCAGTACCATATTTTCCAACTTTCCGATTTTCCAATGAATTACAAATCATTTCCTGGCATCATTCCGTTGTCGTTGTAATCGTACAAACACCGTCATTCAACTCATGGTTTGGGTTCGTTGATTCAGTTTCCTGACCGGCGGATTCGGATTTTTGCGGCGGCACAAATTTGTTGACAGGTTCCGCAACGGTCATTCCCCGCAATTTTGAAAAATCGGGCGGACTGAAATCAGAAGAATTGGTATATTGATTTTTTGAATTAGATACAGGTTCTAATTTGGGAGAAGACGTTTGAGGACAAGGCATTTGCGGCATTGGTTGTGGCCTTGCTATCGGCATGTTTGGAAATGGCGAAGGTGCCGCAATCGTTCGCTTTAACAACATGACATCCAATTCGAGATTATCCAAACGTCCTTGCAGATATTGAATCATTTGATCCTTTCGCGTCAATTCCGCTTGGAGTCCTTGAAAAGACCGTTGCAACGAACCATTGAGCTTTTGGGAAAACTCAAGATGTTCGACCATCTGTGCCACGGCCTCCACATCAAATTTTTCATCGACCGCAACAAGCACCTCCTTTTTCATAGACTCCCACAATGTCGCTGCGCAACTGTTAGTATCCAAGTTTTCCGGGGCAATATTCTGTTCCGTTTGCTCACTCATGTTATCACCTTTTTCAAGTTATTTTCATAGTTGATGTATTATTATTTTCAATCTGTTCAATAGCACTTTTATGACGATATCCGGGATTAAGAGATTTCGCCGTGTCAAGAGAACGTTTCATTTCATCGGTATTTTCCAGTTTTTGCATCATGACCGCTCGATTGATCCAGCCGGCGGCATAATCAGGAAATATTTCCAAAGCTGAGTCAATCAAAAAAATTGCATCATCCATCAACCCTGCTTTTGCGTACACTAACGATGCTCGGTTCGATAAGTGAACCGCTAAAAATTCTTCGGTTGACAAGAATTTGATCGGGGTGCCATGCAAGTGTTGGATTGAATGTTTATGCATTATCGTGCTGCGTTGTGTCGTTTCAATATACAGAGGAATTTCACCATCCATATAAACCGGCACGATATGCCCTTCAAAAAGAACCGTTTGCAATGGCAACTCCGCCATCTCACCCAATACGATATGCAATGTCGTTAGGCCAAGACAAGACCCTCCATTATTTAACAACGTTCCGCACAACGTAAAACATTCCGATTCCGGCTCCATCAATACTCTGAAGCCTTCCGTGCATAGATAACGCCTGAATGTTAGTGCCGTTCTAAATGATTTATGTTTGCCGTTTGATAAAACCTCATCGTGAAATTCGTTTGCCAATCGTTCCAGTTTTTTACAGGCTGCCTCAATAAATTCCTCAAACTGAAATTGCTCCAAGGCCAAAAGAGACCGGGTTATTTCAGGGAACGTTTGAAGCATTTGCATCGCATTCTTCCGATGGCCAATAAATGTTTTTGATTCCCAATTCCCGCAAACGATGTCTTGCGTATTCAGCCGCCAACATTTGTGCGAAAATCAACTTGCAATAGGTATCAGAAGCAACAAAAATATTTCCCATATCCGTCAGATTTGCCGCATAACACCCACCATTACATTGTTTCGCAAGCTGGCATTTTTGACATTTGTGTCGTACATGCTCTGTATGGTTGAGTAACATCAAACGATTATTAATTCCTATAAAACCATCAAAAACATTTCCTAATGGAAGCGGCCATTTTTGGCTTCGCGAAGCAAAGGCAAGTTTGGTACAGCCGTAAAGTGTCCCATCCGGCCCTACTGAAATGCGTCCACTCCCGGCACCACATCCCCAGTTGACTGTCACATTCTCGGCGTATGCTTCGTCAATCAAACCGACTTCCATGAGAGAAATACGAAGTCTTGGGTGTTCATTATCAATACGATCTTGAAGCAAAAACTCAAAAACCTCTTTCAGGCCGAGACAGTAATCACCAATTTGCTCATCCGTCCAATTGATCCCTGTCGCAAATCCGATCACAAATTGATTGATTTTCAAGTCTCGATGTAATGAAGAAATGTTTTCAGCCAATCGTCTTGCTGTTTGTGGTAAAACCGTCACTCTCGCCCCCTGCCACGGCTGGAACGATTTAAAGAGCGGCATCTTATCACGTATCAATTGATATTGGCTTTGACCATTCCGCATTTTCCTATAAGTATCGTTATCTTCTTTTGCTCCGTCAAGGCTCAACAAAAAACGAATATCCTTTTCACGAAAAAATCGGAGATGCTTTTCTTCAATTAAAGTCCCGTTTGTAGTAATGGTAAAACCGATTTTTTTATGTTTATTTACTATATCCGGGAAAGTTTCAACATATTGAACCACTTCCTGAATTAAATCAAATTTCAAAAGTGGTTCACCGCCAATAAAAATAACCTCCATCCATTCGCCATCATGACATTCTTTCATAAGAAGACCAATTGCCTTCGTGGCAGTTTCACAACTCATCGAAAGTGAATCTTTTGTTTTATGTTCAAAACAATAACTACATGCCATATTACATGACGATGTAACAATTAGCTCCATGCGAACGAGTGGTGGAAATGCCATGATACGTTTAGTGTTCACGCATCATCTCAAGCACTTGGCGGAGGTGTAGTATAGGGTGATGGAGAATCGCAATTAAAATTCGAAGTACAATTAAAAGGACTTGTCTGCTTGCACCCGAATTTAGTTACACATATATAAGAACTCGGACAGCCGAATTTTTTTTCACAATCTTTGCTGTTATCATTTTGGCAAACAGTATATTCTTTGAAACAAGTAAACGTTGGATTTTGCGCTTTACACTGAAAAGCCGTGGCACTTTTACAATTATTTGTTTTGCCACAATCAAACCATGATTGACACTCTTTCTCATCTTTACTCTTACATAAAGCGTATGAAGCCTCTGGAATACAAACAAACGCAGTCGTACCAACCTTTTCACATTTGAATTTATCATTGGATGTACAAGAAAACTGTGAACCCTCCAAACATGCAAACGTCTTACCGCTACACTCAAAACCATCATTAGCCCCCCCTTGTTCTGAGCAACGAAAATCACCTGATCTTCGACAGCTAAACTCGCTAACAGAAATACAATCAAATTTCTTGCTGCAATCGAAAGCGTCAGGTAATGCCCCAGGAAATGCGCACATAAAATCTCCCGGATCAAAATTCCCTTCTTGACTGTAAGCAGTTAACGGTGCGCACTGCTTAGCCCCATAAGGCGGCATCGGTGGGGTACAAGAATTGTTTCCTGATCCAGGAGATGTGCAATTTGTTCCACCGGCACAAGTGAATTTGACATCACAACTTGCATTATTGTCACAGCCAAAAACATGCGCAGCTTGACATTTGAAATCTACTTTGCATGAAAAATTTTCGCCGCCACAAACAAAATCAAATTTACTGTCGCAAATGTGCGCTTGATTGTTGGCGTTACCAGCACAATTATATGTGTGACAATCAAATGCATCACGAGCGGTACAAGAAAATGACGGATTTGAATTGGCATTACATGCGTATGTGGCTGACGTACCACAACCTTGATACATCTGTGGAGTAGTGTTACAATTGAAAGTGGTAACGACTTGTTGCTTAATACAGTCATGATTTTCTGGTGCATATCCGGAACTACAGACAAAAGTCACCGGGATATTGGGCTGACAAATATATGTTTGCTCATTTTCAACCATATATCCTGTGCCATCAGCACTTGAAGCCGACAATAAGGATTTGGCACAAGGTAAAAGATTTTGGCGATATTGCATTCTTGTGATGATTTTTTCAATAAAACCAAAAGTACTTTGTTTTTTGTTCATAATATATTCCTCTACATTAAATTGTCGTGATTATCGTAATTTAATAAATGCAGGCCAATGCAAGTAAAATATGTCAACATGTCCTTTATGAAAGAACTTCTAATCTTCCAAATCTTGAAGCGAGATAAGACGTATTTTGGAAATTGAAGAAATTTTCACATCTTTCTTTATCTCTACATGAATCGTTGCTGAAGGTCTTGTAATTTTTCCATAATTTTTTAATGATTCTCTTGCGGAAATTCTTGGGTCAGTGAAAATTCCTCCACGTTTTTCGGCAATAATATTTCCCTTATCATCTAAAACATAAAGAAAAATATGCAATTTACGATTTACATCTTCTTTCCCTTGAAAAGTAAAAGAAATGAAAATCTTGTTAGAATAAGTTCCTTCATATATCGTGAGAGACTCCGCTATTATGTCCTTTCCCGTAATTTCAATAATATTTGGTGCAACCGCAGGGAGGATAACCTCATCAATATTAAAAGGACCGGAAAACGTAATTTGTGTCTCGGCGGGTTGCTCTTGGGCAAGCGTTTTTTTAGAGAGGATAAAACGCATTGCAAAAGGCATTATTGCAAGACCTCCAATGAGCGACCACTTGAGAATTGATCGTCGAGTCATATTTCTTCCAGTATCCACCCAAGAAGTGCGAACAACCTTTTCAGAATCATTTTTTAAATCATTGTCCATTTTTAAATCTCCATACAAGTGATTTATGAATCAGTAACAATCAGGTTATCCCATTGGTTACACCAATGGCAAATCAGTTTCTTGACACAACTGTTCTGTTCGTTTACTCCAATCCGTGCCGAAAACTTCATCATGGCGTTGACGCATATACCGATCAATACGGCGGCAAATCAAACCCAACTTACACGCTTCATCTCCGGGGATAAAAACATCTCCTGTTTCCGCATAGTTAGTTGCCGGACAACCGCCACCACAAATCTTAACATAGTCGCAACCCTGACATTTTTTACGAGGTCCAATACACGCATTTAAACAACACAAGCGATTGTGATTCCACGTAAACCCCTGAAAAACATTGCCGAACGGCAAAATACCTTGACCTGGCCCCATGATGGTACACATTTTAGAACATCCGAACATGTCACCCCACGGATCAACACAAAACCGACCGCGACCGGCACCACAGCCAAATGGCAATTCCTTAATGTCGCAAATCGTGTCCTCTTCATAAGTGGTTATCCTGAAATATTCTCCCTTATGTTGCATTTCAAGGTAAAGCTCACAAACTTCAAGCATTCCACGCTCATAATTCAGTAATGCTTCATCCGTCCAATTCATCCCGTGAACATAGCCAATGATAAACTGAGTTATCCCATGTTTCCACAAATCCAAGAGATTATCTTTGAGATTCAACGTGGATTCAGGGGTTACACTCATTTTTGTCCCCATCCACGGTTGATAACTTTTCATCATCGGCAAACGTTCAATCAACAAATCGTAAGAACCTGCCCCATTGGGAAATTTACGATAACGGTCGTGATCTGCCTTGGCTCCATCCATGCTCAAAAGGTACTTAACTCTATTTTCAGCCAGCCATTGCGCCCGCTCTTCATCAATTAATGTTCCATTGGTGGTCATGTCCCAACCGATGGTCTTACCGACTTCTTCCGCTTTTTTGTTTCCATACGGTACAATTTCTGTCATCAGATCAAAACGTACCATTGGCTCACCACCGAACAATAACACGGTCAAGTTATTGACATTTCGTGACGCTTGAATCAAAAAGTCGATTGATGCAACTGCCACCTCTTTTGACATGTTGTACGGTTGTTTATTTCGCTCAAAACAATAACTGCAACGTAAATTGCAGTCTGTCGTCAAAATCAATTCCATGTAACTTAACGGCATCTCTCTTCGAGCCGCCATGTTACCCCGCACAATGTCAGGCACAGAGTCCGACCACGTTAATGGCTTCGTTCGCCCATTCACGTTATTGTCGCAACAATTGTTGGGATTGGTCTGTTGAATCATAGCAATTTCTTTGGTGCAAATTCTTGTTGAATATCCGATAGTTTTTACAAAATCTATTTTGGAAACTTTACAAGTCTATAATTTTTGCGACAAATGCCGCTCTTCTGAATTTTATGTGCCAAGGCAGAACACCTTTTCAAGAAAAGGGGACTGCCATGATTCTCTCATGCGAAATCTCCCCCCAAGCAACCGGAGCGGCACATGCTTACACACATACCAATACGACAAGCATTTACAGAAAATTCTGTCGCACGGAACTTCGCAAGCAATCGGACATGACGCCCCCAAACGAGGGTCACATGTTTTCCGATTGCAATATCATCTCTTCCAACCGGCAAGCCGGGTAGTTCATGGAAGAAGCCGAGTGAATAACTCGCGAAATATCTAAATATCAATTTGCCCACTCAAACGGGCAACATATTTCAAAAATCTCAATAAAGGACGGAAAATAGAACTAATACTCCAATCTATTCTGTAATATTAACAAGAAAATCATGTTTGTAAACAGAATTGTCCATAATTGAGTCATAGTTTTCAAGATTTTGCAAAAATAGTGCCAATAAAACAGCGTATAAAATCTTCGCAGTCGTCCCAAACACTCTGTTTTTAATTTTCACAGGTAAAGTCTGAAAAAATAATCAGATGTTTTGTCGGGATATTGCATTTTACGTATAGCGACGCCTCCCGGAATTGGCGACTCCGGGGGCGTTGGAGGTGGTTGTCGTTTTGCAGTTTGTGCATAAATGCGAAAAGCCCAACGAAACCAGTGGTCTCGTCGGGCTAGAAGATATGTCAATGAAAATTATCCGTTCGCGGGCGGTGGATTCATCTTTTCCGGATTCGGTTTATCGGTAACGCTTTTCGGGACGCTTGGCAGTGCGTTGATGGCGGCGACTTCCGCTGTTCGACTGACGTGCGTGTAAACGTTCATCGTCAGTTGGACGTCCGAGTGCCTTGCCAGAATTTGTGCGGTCTTGGGA
>Ga0123353_10019306_pt1 | contig 10121 bp, 8 predicted proteins | sample TergutLab28metaG_3_FD_92763 | JGI IMG/M metagenome (GOLD analysis project Ga0123353, IMG submission 92763) | Labiotermes labralis P3 segment gut microbial communities from Petit-Saut dam, French Guiana - Lab288 P3 | ecosystem: Host-associated > Arthropoda: Insects > Digestive system > Gut ...
CCCGACAGCTTTTTGATCAACGACAACATGGTCGACCCTCCCGCTTCAGAATCCGACGCTTCGCGCGTGCAGATTCTGCGCGGCCCGAATATCAAGGAATTCCCCAACGGCGCGGCTCTGCCGGATAAGATCACAGCTCCGGTGCTGCTCAAAGTCGGCGACAACATCACCACCGACCACATCATGCCCGCAGGCGCGAATCTGCTGCCCTACCGCTCGAATATCCCCTATCTGTCGCGGCACTGCTTCACCCGCTGCGACCCGGACTTCCCCGCGCGGTGCCGGGAGCACGGCAGCGGTATCATCATCGGCGGCGGGAATTACGGCCAGGGCTCGTCCCGCGAGCACGCCGCGCTGGTGCCGCTTTATCTGGGCATCAAGGCGGTCGTCGCTAAATCTTTCGCGCGCATCCATTGCGCCAACCTCATCAACGCGGGGATTTTACCGCTGACTTTTGCCAACGCCGACGATTACGCGCTGGTTGAGCAGGGCGACGAGCTGGAACTGCGTGATGTGCGCAGCCCTGAAAAAATATCTATTTTTAATAAAACGAAAAATTGCAGTATAGCAGTGACCTGCGAGCTGTCCGGCCGTCAGCGGGACATCCTGCTGTGCGGGGGGCTGCTGAATTATACGAAAGAAGGTGCGCAGGTATGAAACAGACAGACCGTGAGGCAATGAAAAAAGCACTTATAAACTACAAAATTAGTGGTGCGATTTTGGTCGCTTGCTTTCTGTTTACTCTTGCTCTTTCAATTATGGATATAATCGAGGGCGACTTGTTCCGCGTTATACCGATCCTGCGCCTTATGACTGCCGCTCTTTTGGCATTTTCGACATATATTACCCTGGCAGCTCCGGGCAGGATAAAGAGAATTTGTCAAGCCGTCGAGGATGGGGAGCGTTCAATTCCGGATATTGCCTCGAAGAGCAAAAACAGCCAAAGATATGTTGAAGGTGCGCTCGGGTGGATGATAAAAGAACGCGTATTCCCGGGAGCAAGTGTAGATAAAAAGTCGGAAAAGCTTGTTTTTGAGGACACCAACCTTTGACGACAACCCTGTTAACTGTTATTATTGCGGCAGAACAATTCGCGTAAAAACAAATAATATATTACAGAGGAGACTTACATGGAAAACCAAATCAAATCAGCCCTGGAGAAATACGAAAAGCTCATCCGCTCGCAGCTTGAGCGGGTGGAAAACATGAAATCGCAGAAGGACTTTGTCGATTTCGGCAGTCTGGACAAAATCATAATCGGCGTGTGCGGCGGTGACGGCATCGGCCCCGTAATCACCAACGAATCCGCCAGGGTGCTGAAAACCCTGCTGGCCGATAAGGTAAACGCGGGCAAGGTGGAGTTCCGCGTGATCGACGGGCTGACCATCGAGAACCGCGCGGCCTGCAACAAGGCCATTCCCGACGACGTGCTGGCGGAATTGAAAAAATGCCATGTCATCCTCAAAGGCCCGACGACGACTCCGCGGGCGGGCGACCCGTGGCCCAACATCGAGAGCGCCAACGTTCGTATGCGCAAGGAGCTTGATTTGTTCGCCAACGTGCGCCCGGTCAAGGTGCCGGACAAGGGCATCGACTGGACATTTTTCCGCGAGAACACCGAGGGGTCGTATACGCTGGGCTCGCAGGGGTTGAATATCAGCGATGATCTGGCCATGGATTTCGCCGTGACCACCACCCAGGGCACGCAGCGAATCGCGCGGCTGGCTTATGAATACGCCCGCGCCAACAAGAAGGAGAAAGTTTCTATCATAACCAAAGCCAACGTGGTCAAAACCACCGACGGCAAGTTCTTGAAGCTCTGCCAGAGCATCGGCGCGGAATATCCGGAGATTGTCACCGACGACTGGTATATTGATATTCTGGCCGCCAAGCTGATCGACGAGAAACGCCGCAGGGATTTCAGGGTGTTCATCCTGCCCAACCTCTACGGCGACATTATAACCGACGAAGCCGCCGAGTTCCAGGGCGGCGTCGGCACGGCGGGCAGTGCCAACATCGGCAAACGTTACGCCATGTTCGAGGCGATTCACGGTTCCGCTCCCCGCATGATGGATGAGGGACGCGGAAAATTCGCCGACCCGTGCTCCATGCTGCGCGCGTCGGTGCTGCTGCTGTCGCATATCGGCTGCGCGGAGGAATCAGGCAAGCTGGAACAGGCGTTGGATATTTGCATGTACAATGAGAAAAAACGGATCATAACCGGGCGGGATACCGGTTGCACCTGCGCCGAGTTCGGCGATTACGTCATGTCAAAATTGTAATATTGGTGGATAGGCTGCAGAGCTGTTCTATAAATTAACAAATTGAATTGGTGGTGTTGATGAAGATGAAAAAAGGAGTTATAGTGGGTATCGCGGTAACTTCGGCGGTGGTTTTGGCCGTATCGGTGGGTGTCGGCGCGTTTTTTGCGGTGAGCGCATACAAGAAAAAAGTAGCCGAACAAATAATAGCCGAAAAGATTGAGGCTGTTGAATCCAGATCTGTTGTTATCAAAGACGGGGATGTTGAACACAGTGTAGGAATTACGGATCTGTATGATTTGACCTTTGAAGAAGGCGACCTGGTTGACAAGGCAGTTCGCAACGATGCCCGGGCTTTTGTGGAGAATCTCGCCTGGGGAGACAGGGTTGCCAGCGTTGACGCCGAGATCGTCCGCGGCGATGAGTGGTTTGAGCTGCACGATGATGAACATGGCAATGAACTGAACTTTGACAGGGTTGTCGCGCTGTTGGACACGGTTGACGATGTGGTGGATGTTTCAAAAGCCTATATCGATCCCGATGTGGCTGTGGATGATCTGGAATCGCTGTGGGATAAGCTGGAGGCGGTGCGCAGCTGGGTGGTTTCCTACGGGAACGGTTTTTCCATAACCGGCACTGAGTTATATGAATATGTGAGCGTGGACGACGGCAAAGCGGTGTTTAACGACGAGGGAATTGCGGGATATATCTCGCAGGCCGTGAGCACGGGTCTGACCGACTATGATTCGATCGGAAACGAGCGGACGTTCACAGACAGAGCCGGAAAAGAAAGAACCGTCAGCGGCGGTACATACGGAAGTTATTATCTGACCGCTGATGAGATCGCGGCTGTATTGGATATGTTCGCCAGGCAGAAAAGCGAAGAAGGCAGGACTCCGGTCATGGGGCTGGAGGTGCCCAATGGCATACCCGATAAGAGAATTGAGATTTCGATAAGCGAGCAAAGGGTGTTTCTTGTCAACGGAGGAAAAATCGTGCTGGAGTCTCCAACCGTGACCGGCGATATCAGCAAGGGCAGGGATACGCCTTACGGCGTTTATTATGTGTTCTCCATGGTACCCGGCACATTTCTGATCGGCGACGGCAGTGACGGCAGTGAACCTTATAAGGTCTGGGTGGACAGATGGATGCCCATAACCCCCGGCGGTGTCGGGCTGCATGACGCCGGGTGGCGCAAAGCCTTCGGCGGAGATATTTATAAGACCGACGGGTCGCACGGCTGCATAAATTTACCCCCGGATTTCGCCAAGGAACTGTTTGACAACATAGAGTTAAATATATGCGTAGTGGTGTATTGAGATTGAGGAGTTAATTGCGATCATGCCCAAGAGAACCAAAATTTCCATATCGGTCATCAAACGTTTGCCGAGATATTACCGGTTTTTGCTGGAGCTGAAAGCCGACGGGGCGCGGCACCGCATATCCTCCCGGGAACTGTCCGTCCGTATGGGGCTGACCGCCTCGCAGATACGGCAGGATCTGAACTGCTTCGGGGGGTTCGGCCAGCAGGGTTACGGCTACAACATCGAGCAGCTGCATTACGAGATCGGCAACATCCTGGGGCTTCACAACCACTACCGCACCGTCATCATCGGGGCGGGCAACCTGGGTCGGGCGCTGGCGACACATATCGAGTTTGAGTCCAGGGGATTTAACCTGATCGGAATCTTTGACAAAAACGAAGCCATGGCAGGGCGGATGGTGCGCGGAATCCCGGTGCGGCACATCGACGGGCTGGACGAATTCTGCCGCGAAAATCTGCCTCAGGTAGCCGTGCTGTGTATCCCTGAGGACGCGGCTCCCGCCATCGTAAACCAGCTGATGAAGCTGGGGATCAAAGGCTTTTGGAATTTCAGCCATTACGACATCGCGGTGGAACATCCCGCTTTCCCGGTCGAGAACGTTCACCTGGGCGACAGCCTGATGACGCTGTGCTACAAGGTCAGCGAAGCCGGAGATTAGATGTTAGATTTTAGACGTTAGACATTAGACGCGCAAAGGGCAGGGAACCGTAATCGGTTCCCTGCCCTTTTTCTCCCATGTAGGTGAGGGATTTTGTTTTAGTGCGGGGCTAATCGTGGCTGCAGCAACAGCCGCAGTGATCGTGGCCGGTATGGGTTTCAAATTCGGGTTCTCCGGCGGGATCGAAGTCAACATGGCCTTGACCGACGTCGGCTTCGGCCAAAAATTCGAGCGGGATATCCACGCGCAGCCGCTGCTTGACCGTAAACCTGCTCTCGGCGCCGGGTTCACCGCAGGTTTCCAGTCCTTCAATAATTTCAGCCGGACCGCAGCAGTGGATATCCACTTCCCCCACTCTGGACTCGGCGCGGATTTTTACCGGTACCGTTATGGTCGCCTCTTCGAAAACGTCCCTAGTGCAAACTTCCTCCAGGGAATACCTGTTGATTTTTTCAAAATTATGATGCATTGTGTATCTCTCTCCTTTAATTTCCCCCGGCCTGCGGCGGCGCGTTTTTTGCACCCTTGTCCAAAGGCCGGTTACTAATAATATATTTTCAAAGGAGGGAAAGTGTGACACTAAAAAAGCCCCGCAAAATGCAGAGCTTTTTATATTCGAAAATTTAAACTTTTGGGTTAAAACTACAGGACATAGATTAAAACTTCCCTGACGCCAAAGGCCATGCATTCGGCGGTGGTGTTAAAATACAGATCCGCCATTCTTCCCCCGCCTACAAAGCCGCCCGTGTCGGCCGCGATGCAGTACCCGTAATTGTACTGGCCGTCCGCCGAAACCACGTAAAGCTCGGTGCCGAAGGGGAACTGATTGGGATCCACCGCGATATACCCGACCTGCGCCGGGTGGCCGCTGGCGGTTCTCGCTCCGGCATCCGCGCTGTAGGCGCTGGCCTGTCCGGCAACGACCGAGCTGTATCCGGACGGTACGCCGTTCTCGTCAAACTCCAGCGATTTTGAAGGGACTACCGGAGAAATAGTGTTTTCCCCGCTCCCAATGGACGCCACCTTAGGAGGAACATATGGCTGGGTGGTTACTTCCACAGGCGCCTGTGTCGTTGTGGTGGTTGTTTTGGTTGTGGTTGTCGGCGCGGGCTTTTCCCTGATCCCCAGCAACTTAATCTCGTTGACCGGTTTTCTCTTTATCTTTGCGCCGACCAGATTCGAACTGACCTGCTTGCCGTTGACGATTTTTGTGAGATAGGTGATGATCTTCAGGCCTTTTTTGCCTTTGACTTCGATTTCGCTATCGCCTTCGTACAGCTCCAAAGATTCCGCTTGCTCTTTGGAATAGGCGATGGCCTCCTTAACCTCCACAAGGACATACTCCACCCGGTCAACGTTGATGCTCATCCCGGAGAAAAGCGGTTTTGACACCGCGCAGTTGACCTCGTCATCGGCGCCCAGTGTGATATCGGCTCTTTCCAGCGCATCCGAAACATTTCCCCCGGTCATCATGATCAGCGCTTTTTGGCCGTCGGCTTTTACATAGACCGGAAACGCCCTGTCAACCTCAATCCTGCCGGCCCGCTTTTCCCATCCGGAAAAAGTCACCTGATCGAACTGCCCTACCGCGATATTTTCGTCCACCAGTATCTGATCCGGCGAGCGTTCCATTGTGACGCGGGTTATCAGGTTTTCGCCGTCCCTGATCACAACGGTGTTGGTGTTGAGAACCACACAGCTTATGGCCACGGCAAAGACCAGAACATTGGCGGTTGTCAGCGTCAGGCTGTGTAATAAAAGCCGTTTGATGTTTTCGATAGTCAGTTTTGATTTCAACATAAATTTGACGCCGCGCCCCAGGCGGCGTTGACCTCCCCTAAGTTTGTATTTGCGGCTGCGGTACCAGTTTGCATTCTGTGCTTTTTGTGAATTTTTGGTATTTTATAACTGCAAATATTTTGCTTATCGGTTACTATTATATTCACAAAACTGATAATCGTCAAGTAGTTTCAAACTGGCAAATCTGTGCAATTTGCACAACAATCGGGTACTATTTCAAAACAAAACAACTTCTACTTTCCTCATAATTATTTTATGTTCATCTTTGTTTCTTCTGTTTTCGATTATTGCTTATTTGTATATTAGAATATCCGTACAGTAATCTTGTACATTTAGCTGAGAAATTGTCTTCTTTTCCCGCTTGCTTTTCAGCATTTCGCCCGTTTCTCTCCCAGATATTTACATATATACCTGTTACTTCGTCTTTGTGGGAAAACTTTGTAAAAGGTTACAAAGTTGTAACCTTTGAGCGGAATGCCAGAAAATCAGCGCTTTTGACGGTTATTCTGTGGATTCGGCAAAAGAAATGGACGGATTTCTCCGTCCTGTCCTGTCATCTACAGGGACAGATATACGTTCCGCCCCTACATGCGTTTTAATTTATCGAAAAAGCTTCGGCGTTTTTGATAATTGCCATCGCCCGCGACCTTTTCAAAGGCCTGCAGCGCCTCTTTCTGTTTGCCTGTGAGATTCTTGGGTACCTCAATCGTAACCTGCACATACTGGTCGCCTTTTCCCCTGCCGCTTATGTTCTGGATGCCCTTTTGCCTGAGCTTGAACACATCCCCCGGCTGGGTGCCCTCGTGGACGTTGTAGCTCACATTGCCGTCCAAGGTGGGAACGGTTATCTCCGCGCCCAAAGCCGCCTGCGTAAAGGTCAGCGGTATTTCGCACCACACGTCAAATCCCCTGCGCTCAAACAGCGGGTGAGGCCGCACCGTGACGTCTACCTGCAGATCGCCCGACGGCCCGGCATTCGCTCCGGCGTCGCCCTCTCCCCTCACGCTGAGCACCTGCCCGTCGTCTATCCCGGCGGGAATGCTGACCTCAATCTTGCGGCCGCGCTGCACTCTGCCTTTGCCGCCGCACGCCTTGCAGGGGTCGCTGATAACCTTGCCCTTGCCCCCGCAGCGGGAACAGGCGCGCTGAGTCTGTATCACCCCGAAAGCCGTGCGGCTGCTTACCCGCACCTGACCCGCGCCATGGCATTCCGGGCAGGTCTTTGGCGAACTGCCCTTGGCCGCGCCGCTGCCGGAGCATTCGCCGCAATTTTCCACACGGGGCGCGTTGACCGTTTTTGTGCAGCCCTTGGCCGCCTCTTCAAAGGACAGCGCCACATGCGCCGAGGTGTCTCGTCCCCGGCGCGGCGCGTTAGGATTGGCCGAACGCGTCCCGCCGAACCCTCCGCCGCCAAAAAAGCTGCTGAACAAATCGCCAAAGTCGCCAAAATTGGTGAAATCAGCGCCGTATCCGCCGGCTCCCGACCCGCCTGCGCCAAAGCTGGGGTCAACCCCGGCATGGCCGAACTGGTCATAACGGGCGCGTTTGTCCGAATCGGACAGCACCTCATAGGCCTCGTTTACCTCTTTGAAGCTGGCCTCGGCGGATTTATCCCCCGGGTTCAGATCCGGATGGTATTTTTTTGCGGCCACACGGTAGGCTTTTTTCAGCTCGTCGTCCGACGCGCCCTTTTGAAGCCCCAGCACGGCATAATAATCACGCTTGTCTGGCAATTGTATCCCTCCTGAAATCCACCTATGCTTATATTCTACTATCGGGATAACTTATTGTAGGATGAGAAATGACAAGCTGGCAAATTTTCCATACATTATCATAACGCAACATTGCGCTCACCCTGACAGGGAGAACATGCAGTTCGCCCCTCTCGGTTTCAAGCAAAGCCTTGCTTGTTAAACTATTTACTTGCATTGTGCATTCTTTTAACGAGCAAGGGCTGTCAAGGATTGCCTTGATATCCATTTTCACTTTGCCTAGAAAGGCTTCGCTTGGAATGCTCCATTTGACGCAGCCTGTGGTAACAATGCCCGCGGAATTCCCGCAAATATCTATATGGGCGTTGTCAGTGTCCAGCTCCAGCATCCCCCAATAACTCCAGTCATAGGTTATTAAAGATATAATTTCATCTCTGCCAACACGGTGTTCGGTTGATGATACGCCGTAATAAACCGCGTCACAGGTAAAAAATTTATCTGCGAAATCGGCAACATTAGACATATCTCTAAGCCGGTATCCCGACAGAAATTCTTCTATAAATTGTTTAATTTGTTCCTTCATTATCGTCCACTTCGGTATAATCCGCGTCATATACGTTCTGGTCGGCCTCCGGTTGACCTTCAGCGCCTTCTGCTCCGGGCTGCTTATAAATCTTCTCGGCAAAAGAGAACAGCGTTTTTTGAAGCTCCTCCTGGCCGGATTTGATTTTTTCTATATCCTCGCCCTTGAGTGCTTCTTTCAGCGCGTCGATCTTATCCTGCACCTGCTTTTTCTCATCGTCGGACAGCTTGTCGCCAACATCGGTCAGGGTCTTTTCGCTCTGATAGACCATCTGGTCGGCGGCGTTGCGGACATCCACCTCTTCGCGGCGTTTTTTGTCCTCTTCGGCAAATTGCTCCGCATCTTTAACCGCCTTTTCGATGTCGTCCTTGGACATGTTGGTGTTGGAGGTGATGGTGATGGCCTGCTGTTTGCCGGTGCCGAGGTCTTTGGCCGACACATGCACGATGCCGTTGGCGTCTATGTCAAAGGTTACTTCGATCTGCGGCACGCCTCTGGGCGCGCTGGGGATTCCGTCCAGATGGAACTTACCGAGGGTTTTGTTGTCTTTGGCGAATTCGCGCTCACCCTGCAGCACATGCACCTCGACCGAGGTCTGGCCGTCGGCGGCCGTCGAGAAAATCTGGCTCTTCTTTGAGGGGATGGTGGTGTTGCGGTCGATCACCCGCGTGTTCACGCCGCCCATGGTCTCGATTCCCAGCGACAGCGGAGTAACGTCCAGCAGCAGCAGACCCTTGACCTCGCCGCCCAGCACACCGGCCTGCAAAGCCGCGCCGATGGCGACGCATTCGTCCGGGTTGATGCTCTTGTCCGGCTCCTTGCCGATAAAATTCTTGATGGCGTCCTGCACCGCAGGGATACGGGAGGAACCGCCGACCATCAGCACCTTGTTGATGTCGGATGCCGACAGCCCGGAATCCTTCATGGCCTGGCGGACGGGCCCCATGGTTTTTTCCACCAGATCATCGGTCAGCTCGTTGAATTTCGCGCGGGTCAGCGTCGCCTCAAAATGCCTGGGGCCGTTGGCGTCGGCGGTGATGAAGGGCAGATTTATTGAGCTTGTTGTCACGCCGGACAGCTCGATTTTGGCCTTTTCGGCGGCTTCCTTCAACCGCTGCATGGCCATTCTGTCTGATTTCAGGTCGATGCCGTTTTCGCGCTTGAACTCGGCGACCATCCAGTCGATTACCCGCTGGTCAAAGTCGTCGCCGCCCAGACGGTTGTTTCCGGCGGTGGCCAAAACCTCCTGTACGCCGTCGCCCATCTCGATGACCGACACGTCAAACGTGCCGCCGCCCAGATCATATACCATGATTTTCTGATCCTGTTCCTTGTCGATGCCGTAGGCCAGTGCGGCTGCGGTCGGCTCGTTGATGATGCGCTTGACCTCAAGACCCGCGATTTTGCCCGCGTCCTTGGTGGCCTGACGCTGAGCGTCGGTGAAATACGCCGGAACGGTGATGACCGCCTCTACGACAGTGTCGCCCAGATAGCTCTCGGCGTCGGCCTTGAGCTTTTGCAGCGTCATTGCCGAAATCTCCTGCGGGGTGTAGGTTTTGCCGTCGATCTTTACCGATCTGGATGTACCCATGTCGCGCTTTATGGACGAAATGGTGCGGTCGGGGTTGGTGATGGCCTGGCGTTTTGCCACCTGGCCGACCATGCGCTCGCCGGTTTTTGAAAACGCCACCACCGACGGGGTTGTGCGCGCGCCTTCGGCGTTGGCGATAACCACAGGCTCGCCGCCCTCGATAACCGCTACGCATGAGTTTGTTGTGCCCA
>Ga0123353_10019308_pt1 | contig 10120 bp, 7 predicted proteins | sample TergutLab28metaG_3_FD_92763 | JGI IMG/M metagenome (GOLD analysis project Ga0123353, IMG submission 92763) | Labiotermes labralis P3 segment gut microbial communities from Petit-Saut dam, French Guiana - Lab288 P3 | ecosystem: Host-associated > Arthropoda: Insects > Digestive system > Gut ...
GCTTTTAAAATGTTGTTCTTCTGGTTCAACAATGCCTTTGCATCCAGATTAATTCTCGCCACTGGGTTCCTCTCTCTCCATAATTTATATACTTCCTTGTAGTTCTCTCTTAATGTCATTTCTTATTATTATTATTATTATTATTATTATCATCATCATCAATTTACTTCCCTTACCTACCTTACTTTTAATCGGACCCCTACATTGATTTTATTTTGTGAAGCCACACATATTTGTATAGTATTGTACATTGTATATGTATATAGTTAAGTATATATAATTCCACAACACACATAATATGATATCATAGACCTAACTATATTAACTTAGTCATAACATATAATAGCAGAGTCCCACCAAGTACCCACACCTCCCAACCTCTATGACATATACAAGATCTCGTGCCCACCTCCCTCCTACCTCCCCACTGTATACAGTCCATATAAGTTTTGTATAACTGCTTAATAAGTAGTTCATGTGCAACCTGAAGATGGCCATTGTCAAGTGCCGAAACATATAGTTGTACCTTATGTAGTAAATACTGTATATACCCGTACCATCAAATAAAGCTGTGTTAGACAAGTACATACACTCCACTCTAGTTAGTTTATGAACACAATGAAGATGACAAACCTTATGATTAGTATAGTCAGTATTGTGGCTTGGCTATGGCCTAGATGATCTGGTATTCGAATGTAGAAGGACAAAGGGACTTTTTCTTCACCAAAAGCTCCAGACCATTTCTGGGCCCCATTCTGCCTTTTATTTACTGGGTACTGGAGTTCTTTGCCAAGGGTGAAGCAGGCAGGGTGTGAAGTTAAACACACAGTTTCCACTAAGTAGAGCAAAGACAGTCTGATAGAGTAAGAAGTGCCACTGTGTGATCTAGATGTTAATATCATTCTAGCAAGTGTCCTTATTACAATACTGACTAAATTTTGTGTTCCACTGATATGTATATTGCTGCTATATAATGATGCTATCAGCATAAGTAACTCAAATTTTAATTCATTCCCCAAGCAAAAAATGATGGACTCACAAATGTTCTGATAATAACAGCACACTTCAATGAAATGTCAGCAAATGCACTTGGAAAATATATGTACTCCTGTTGTCAGCATCTGTGCTCTCTTATTAGGATTCCAGGGGGAGTAGAAGTAAATATGATATGCAGGTACTGTCATCTCTTGCTTGTCCTGTCTCTTCAAGTAATGTGATAGTTGAACTTCAGCTTTTCTGCAATTAAGGTTGAGAAGATCAAAAAATTGTTCAAGAAGAAAAAATGGGATGACATCACTGTGGGATCTGTCGAAGAATTTCAGGGTCAAGAACGCCTTGTGATCATTATCTCAACAGTTCGTTCTACTATTGCACTTCTCGAGGAAGATTATAAGTTTCAACTTGGCTTTCTGAGAAATCCAAAGGTATGGTTATTGATATGCTTTATGGTGCATCTTTAAGTTTAATATTAGAAAGTTTAACTCTGTATGTCTGAAGAGGAGAACACTATCTCAGGAATTAAGTTCCCTCCAACAGCTGAATAGGAAAACATTGTCCTGCAATGCCATATCCACTTTAAAATTTGTTGCTTCTCGTTTTCACAGTATTTGTCTAAAAGGCTTGTATAGGCATAAAAGATTTTGTGAAGTTTAATTGTAGTCAGAATTATTATTAATAAAGTTTAATTTTTCTTACTAACAGTCTTAATGATTTTTCCAGAATTCGTGTATTATTTATAGCAGTCTCCAGGCAGTGTTTCTTAATTTCCCTGTATTGGAAAGTGCAGCATGTTCCAAACATAGGCCTCTCTGACAAGTCTCTGTTCCTTCATAATCCCCCTTTTGTAAAATCCACACCCCATTCATTCTCATCATTTCATCAAGAAATGTGTGTGAGCACCAGTTAACATTTCGTACAGGATGTTCATTGTGTTACAGGCTTTGCAAGCATTAAAAGTGAGTAATCACATCCATTTTTCTTGATAATGGATGCAGTAATGAACAAAAGCAATGTGTGAGTGTTTCCTGCATGCTCATTGCTATAACTTCATTTAACCATTAAGGGCCATGTTTTATTATAGAAGCGCCTATATACAAAATAAAAATACCCCAGATACTGCAATTATTGACACATCCTCACAGTATGTAAAGGAAATGAGAAAATTATGGTATACAACATTTCAAAGTAAACAAACTACAACTACTGATACTGAAAACATAATCAAAATCCTTAAACCAAAGAACTCATATGGATACAATGATATCTCAACCAAATTGCTGAAAATAACTGCTCCTTTTATAAGCGCACCCCTTAATTATATATTAGTAAAGTACTTACTAAACGTATCTTTCCAGGTAGATTGAAGTATTCTATAATAAAGCCCTTATATAAAAAGGGTAATAAAATAAATGTAAGCAATTATAGGCCAATATCTCTTTTAACCTCCTTTTCAAAAATCTTAGAAAAGGTAATACAGATAAGATTACTGGACCATTTGCACAAAAACATAATAAGTAAGGAACAGTATGGATTCTGAAGAGGATTTACAACAGAAAATGCTGTTTATAAACTAATAAATGAAGTATTAAATGCCTTAAACACTAAACAAATAGTGGGAGTTATCTTTTGTGACCCCCACAAAGGCATTTGACTGTGTGAATCATGACATATTAGTATCAGAAATTGAAAAGTATGGAATTATTGGTAAGGACAAGGAACTTTTTCAATCATACATTAAAGGTAGATACCAGTGAGTCCTAATAGAAAATAAAACAGGTCACAATACTGCTGTTTCAAATTGGGCAGTGATTAAACATGGGGTGCCGCAAGGCTCTATACTGGGTCCTACACTGTTTCTTTTATACATAAATGATTTGCCTGCAGTTATAAACAAGAAGGCAATACCAGTTTTGTTTGCCAATGATGCAAGCATACTTTTCAGTTATCGTAACTTTGTGGAATTCCATGTGAGTACTGAAACATTTCTTGGAAATGTTAATACGTGGTTAAAAAAAACTGCCTCTCATTAAACAATGAAAAAACTTACTATATACACTTCAAGACAAAGAGCAGGCAACCCACTGACATAAGTATGTGTTTAGATAATAATGGAGTTTCTAACAACCTATACACTAAGTTTCTCAGCCTAATAGTTGATACTACACTTTCCTGGAAACCACACATAGACCACTTAATAATCTTAGTACTGCTTGCTATGTAATTAGATCTGTTATGCCCTATGTAAATACAGATGCTAAAAATTATGATTTACATTTCCCTTTTTCACACTGTAATGACTTACGGAATGATATTTTGGGAAATACCTCCCATTGTATTCAGGTATTTAGAAGGCAGAAAAAGGCAATTAAGATTATTATGGGGGGAAGTAACAGAATCTTGTAGAAACTTGCTCAAAGAATTAAACATTTTACCATTGATGTCAGAGTATATACTATCCTTACTTACATTTGTGTCAAACAGTAGGGAACAGTATTTTGAAAATTCTGAAATACACAACATAAACACCAGGCACACTTCTAACCTACACTTACCTAGGGCACATTTGAACATTTACCAAAAAGGAGTTTATTATTCGATAGTCTTCCATGGGACATCAAAACATACATTGATATTCCAAGAACATTTAAAAAGGCAGTAACAAATTTTTTATACACAAACTCCTTATACTTATTAAATGAATATTATGATAACATCACATAATACTGTAATTGCATCAGTATCCAATATTTATATGGTATTACTGTTTCATTGTATTTTATCATGTACCATTTTAAATATTAGATTATACACCACAGCTAATATAATTCTCTGCAGCTACATTACAATCAGAATGTTGCCTATTTAGATACATCCTCAAATCAATTGTATTGGATCTTACATCATGTATTTCTGTATTGACAAGTTCCTTATCTGACAGGTCACAACTCCTGTGGATCAATTGAACACAAAATAAATTGAAATTGACACAGCATTGTGTGCATGCAGTAATACTGAACATTGCATTTTTCAGTACTGATACTATTATCACCAAGTTAAAGTGTGGCTGCTGGCTTCATAGTGTGGGAGATTGAAATTACCCTCCTCCAAGAGTGTAAATGGTTACCACTAAATAAAAATATGGCGACCTGCATAGTGGCAGGAAATTTAAAATCTCGTATTCCTGCATTGTAGTGGTTTATATACGATTCCATCCTCTCTTTAACAGAATGCTGTGTCAGCTGCAATTTTACAGCCTTTTGTTGTATTTCAGAGATTCAATGTAGCCCTGACTCGCTCAAAAGCACTGTTGATTACTGTGGGAGATCCAGATGTTCTTCAGTGTGATGTATGTTGGCGAGAACTTATCTTCTTCTGCAAAGACAATGGAGGGTACAAAGGTTGTCCACTTGAGAAAAGTGCTGTGTCTGAGCAAGTGGAAGACGTGCCTTTCGACCTTAATTCCCTCCTGACGGAGCTAGCAGGTAATTGAGATCATTGTGATCCTACTGCATTAGAATTTACTTTCAACTAGTAATTTTATCAAAGTGTTGTGTCTTCTGGGATGTTACACCATGTTGTTGCGTAAGATTTCCCAGGGTTTCGAAGGATCAGTAGTTCTGTCTTTCACGGTTGAACAGTCCAAGAAGACTTCACTGGTCCTCTCTGAAAACATCAGGAACCACTTACCTAGTAACAGAGTGTCACATCCCAGAACACTTGAATCTTCAGCAACACTGCTGTGACAAGTGCAGATATTGTAATGTCATTATCTCTGTTATGACCATCCTCAGATGTGTGCTACAGAGTGGGTTGGCCCATATTTTAATTGAAATAAAACTAATTAAGAAGAATAGCTGAGGCTGCTCAAAGTGTAAGGAAGCCCAGATTCATTTATTTTGTTATGTGTTTTAAAGTCCTATAAAAAGTGCAACACTTAAGTAATCTTTTTATTTGCATAGGTGTAGTTCAAATGTAGTTCAAAATATGACATTTGGACAACTGTAAATTGTCGTATAATAGTAGGCTTTATTTGTATTGGATCTTAGTCCAGAAATCAGCTGTGTGAACTGAAATAATATTTCTGTTACTTTTAGGGAGCAGTAACACAGAAGATCTTCCACGTTTGCACAGTGACATTTAGTTCTAATAGCTTGATGTCATGGTCATCAGTACCCTCCATAGTGGAAGATAGTTCCTTACATGATGTTGCAGTTTGAAAGTTGTCATGTGTACCAGAAGCAGTGTAATCAAGTCATACTGGTTGATTCTGCATTGTATCATAAGGCATGTGCTAGGTACAACGTTACATAGCAGCATGGAAGAAATTTTGTCATGGTGATGTAAGATTTAAGTGCACTTAAATTTGTAATTCTTGTTTATTTCAACTTTCCATTTTACATTTGAAAAATCTCCTTTGAACATATATAATTGCTGTCAGATGTGGAATTTACACGTTTAGAGTTAGTTATAGATCATTAGTCAGTCCAGCACCTTTCAGCACATTTTTTGCCAATACTGTAGAGAGTCAAACCGCATGGAATATGAAAATGGCTATGTGTCACAGAACACTTAGCATACTTAGTGTATTCAGGTCATTGTATGGGAAATTAATTATATGTCATTTTCTTTTAAAGGTTATGATTATTATTTTATAATTTTTATAGAAAAAAAATGTTGGGTATTGAGTATTAGGAGCTAAGTCCTGGCCAATTAATATGTCTTCTTAGTACCAAGTATGAGGCTGTGGACAAATAACACTTTGTCAGCTTCGATATGACCTTGGTCACCTGTCATTCCCATTACAGATGAAACCATTTTCCACAGGCAGGTTTTGTCACTTGATATATGCAGTCTTTGCACTTTTAAGTCTTGAACTTCACTTTATAAAACCACAGAAACCACTTTGCCTTTTCTATTTGAGACTCCATTTTGGCATTTTAAGTAGTACTGTGTGTGTTAGGATTTGAAAAATTAAATTAAAGTTGCTGAAATACATTATCTAGTACAGGGACCAAGTATTGCCTATTAGGAAATCCAAGGCCTTTGTGAAGAAAAATTATATTTGTGGATCAGTTAAAAGTACAGGCCATGTATAAGTGTATGTTATGAACAGTTACCTTGTGAATTTGTGCCTTATTATTTTAAGGAAATATTAATATATTAAAACTGTGCATCATAGACTACACTTGCTATCTTATGTATCAGATTATATTGTCTTAATTGGATGTAAGATTGAGGTTCATGCAGTAGGTGAAATGCAGGTGTTATTTAATAAAGAACTTCGCAGGTTCAGGTACATATGTAATTAACATCATTATTTAATTTTCATTTTGCATTCAACAATTCTTGTTGTCTTTTAATGCTGTAAATAATTTACACTATTGTTAATGTTTTTTGTCAAACATGCGTTGGGAATGATAATGTAGGATATGCTTTAGTATTAGTACATTGGAAGATAAACTGAATTTCAAGAGTGCGGTGAGTTTAAATGCCTTTTCAGCATCGTTCATTGTAGATGCAGGGACCACAAAATATGTTGGAATTGTGCTTTCTTGTGCATTTTTTCAGATACATTGAAGAAAATGTTCGCCTTTATTCTGTGATATTTACAAAAGCCAGGTATAAAAGTGAGATGATTTGTTTTATGCTACTAATCTCTACTTTATTGCTCTCTCTGTTTGAATGTTGATGATTATTTTGACCATTAGCTGCTTTACATTCTTTCATATTAACTCTCCCGCCATCTCTGACTGTACCTGTATCCAAGAGGCATGTTACGTGAATATCATGCTAATGGTGTTACTCAGATTAGTTCTGGAGGAAAAGGGCCCTGCTTGTAGGAATATGCAATGATTTGAAAATGGGACAGTTTAAAGGTTATGTGTTGTTCAGACTCATGTGTTAAGATTGTTTCTGAACTTCTGCCTTGTGGGATGTGATGCTGTACAGTTTGGTAGATAGGTAGCATTGTTTGGGAAGGATATACACTCCAATATGCTCCATGGCATCACATCCCAGAAGACAGCAGCATGAAGGGAAAAAATTTGCATGTCAATTAGAACAATTTTTTTTTTTAATAGTGTGCAGTCTTTGAAACTATAAACATCTTTGGAAAACTTGCACTACATTGTTATAAAAGTTTGAATGTGTGTGACAATTATATGCAATTGTTGGGAGATGTGTGGAGGAAAATAAGTGTCATTGTAGTTGGATGAATATAGCTGGTTGTAGGTTTTTACATGGTGAATGCAATAAAATTAATACTTTGTTGGGATGAAAAGTTCCCTCCTAACAATACATTAGACAAGATGCTTGACATAGAATTATTTGGATTGTGAACACTGGACTGTAAAGGGAGAAGTATCTTTGTCTATACAAGTTTCATTTTATTGAAGAATACTGCAAATTAATTGGTAATTGTTAACTAACAGGAAATTGTAATGGGCATTCTAGTTTGATTTTATTGGGAGTCATGTGTTAAAACAGTATGCAGAATGGTACATGTATTATGTCATTTGTCAAATGGTAGGCAGTATTGTGCTTGTATTGGAGCACGTCATTGCATAGGGTTTAACTTACCATGAGTCTTGTAACCAAACCACATACACAATGGGATCACTTCCATAAAGACTGTTGTAACATCTTCACTGATAAAAGTTTGAAGTTCCTGTAGCTAATATATTATAGCTTATTGTATCAAACCTGTTTAATCTGTTTTATTGATTGATAAGAAATGTTATTAATTTCTATACATTTTGAAAGTAATGGGTAATAGATTCTTTAACTCATCTGTACAGTAACTAAGGGAACAAATTTTGTTTCTTTAGTTCATATGATTTGTTTTTACCACTAGATGTAACTGTGATCACATTTCTGCCTTTATTTCTGTAAGAATGAGAGGATATATTTATATATGTTAGAAGGCTGTTGAATGGGGTATAAATTCCGATGGTTAGCAGTTTTTTTACCAAGAGTATGACAAATATAAGTAGAATAAAATTGTCACATAAGCCTGGTGCTGATGCATGAACAATGCTTCCATATAATCTTGTATTACTCTACATTTAAGTTAGGAACATTGTGATATGAATGACATATCATTTTCTAAGTACATGTCTTAAACTTTGTTTTGTTGGATTAGAAGTCTTCAAGGAATTCTGTGAACAATATATAAAATAAATACTTCACTGAAAAAAAAAAGTATTTGAGAGAAACAGATGTAAGTACCTGTTTTTACCCAGGATGACATTGAGTTCCTTATTACTATTTAAACTGTACAGTTCCTACAAGGTTGGACCACATGACAAGGACCTGAAGGCACTAGTTAGAAACATTGGTAAGTATTTACTATTAGTTGACATAGCATAACATCACTGAAAGACTTGAGCATATAGTAGCCAAAACTTTAAAATGGGAAATGGCACTTAAACTAAGAAAGCCAAGTTTATACATGTAATAAACCAAGAGGAAGGATTTGAATTGCATCCAAGAAAATTCGTTACAGTACATTTATGGCTACTATGCATATTGACAAAGGTATGGAATAAATATATTTTTTGTGTTCTGTGTTAGGTTCTTTAAAGGAAATGGGCATAAACCAACAAAATTTTTGTGTTTTGCTTTTTACATGTTCCTCCTCCTAAACATAAAATTGCTTCTGGTGTATCATGACTACTGTATTTATTACTAGTGACCGTAAGTGCAGAATGGGCAGAATTTAAAAGCTTTTTATATATCATTTGTGTTTTAGAAAGTCCTACTAAGTACTCCACAGTTCAGGGATATGATGCTGTGTCTCAGACTCCCAGATCTGTGAAGATGACAATATAAGTTTTTGAAAATGTCAGGGTCTGATTAACCACTGACATGGCATCCTGTCTTAGAAGAATGGAGTCCTCAACCACACTGCCATGCAAACTTAGAGACTAATCATTACCTAACATTTCAGCAAAGTCATGTTAAGTAGCCCATCAAACTCTGCTTGTAATGATGTGATACTTTTTTTAAATGTTTAAATGTATCATGCAATATCCAATACCATGAAGTAATGTTGGGGCCTTTACATTCATTAAAATGTGTAATTTTCCATAAATTATTATATGAATTTTCTCAAAATTTCTAGATTGCAGTTAATGACTTGTCTTGGGACAAACTATATTTAGGATGTTGATAATGTGTCTTGTCATGCAGTTACTGAACTGAATTAAACCATGGGTAGTGTGTGTCTCGAAATGTTTTGTGAGTAATACTACTGCTCTTTGACACCTCGGACCCATGAGATCTTTCTAGCATCAAGTGAAGTGCTGTGCAGGGAATAATGGAAAATCTTTGGCAGAGTAAATATGATAGGAGCATGAAGCTCTCCACTCTTTGCTCTTATAGTGCTGCTTTTTTGGAATATATAAAACCCGTCCTCATTGCAGTGGTGAGGTGTTTCGTACAGATGTATATGTGTCTTCACTTGTTTTAGCAACACTTACTGAAGTGTACACGTTAAGTAATATGGGCTGGGATGGTAATTGTGAACTATGAATTGGTAAGATGCGAAAGGTCTGGCATGAACCTTTGTTAAGGACAATCCGACACACTGAGTTTTTACAAGATATTGGATGACAACCAGTCTTAGCAATAGCAGCTTACCTGAGATGTTTGTTACTAATGGATGTTATCATTATTGAAGAAAAATTCCTGAGTTTGGCTGTATGTTAAAGTTAAAATAAATGGTGCAGTTTCTTTGCAAATTGATTTCATAGGTAGCCACAGTCTTGTCTTTCCAGTCATTAAAGCCAATCATCAACAGTCTTTTAATGATACACTGAATCTGAGGTGAACAAAATACAAGGAATTCAGTTCAGAACTCACAACAAGCTCCTTTCTGGTTGCATTTTATTTTATTTTTGTGACATGTATTACATACCTACATAGTTTCCATGTACAGTAAATTTGTTGAATATGTCCTTTTTCAACAAATCCATCAGGATTATTGTTGTTAATCTTACTTACTTCATGGTGCAGAGTCCTTCTCGAGAAGCTAACTGGTTTGCAGCTAGTCAAGAAATTCCCCGCATTTCACGGAACCCGAAGGTTCATTACCACACTCACAAGCATCCGCCACCTATCC